>Ga0255052_10001676_pt1 | contig 16494 bp, 17 predicted proteins | sample JV7_2_21_MG_FD_188632 | JGI IMG/M metagenome (GOLD analysis project Ga0255052, IMG submission 188632) | Seawater microbial communities from Jervis Inlet, British Columbia, Canada - JV7_2_21 | ecosystem: Environmental > Aquatic > Marine > Inlet | place: Canada: British Columbia | collected...
GTTTGTGCGGGCGAACGAGACGGTTGCCGTCGTGGGCGAGTCCGGGTCGGGCAAATCCAGCCTGGTACGAGCGGCCCTGGGCCTGGTGCCGATGCAGGCGGGCCGCGTATCACTTTGCGGCGTCGAGCTGCGCGGGCTGGTGGAAGAGCGTCCAACAAAAGCGCGCCGCGGTATGCAGCTGGTTTTTCAGGACCCCGCCGGTTCGCTAAACCCGCAAATGCGCGTCGCGAAAATCGTCGCGGAGCCATTACAGGTTCATGAAGCGACGCTTGCAGAGGGCGAAAAACAGGAGCGCGTCGTCGCGATGCTCAACAAGGTCGGTTTGAGCCCCGAGTTTCTGAGCCGCTATCCACATCAGCTGTCCGGAGGACAGGCGCAGCGCGTCGCGATCGCAAGGGCGTTGATCCTCGGTCCGAAAGTGCTGATTTGCGATGAAGCGGTCGCGGCGCTCGATGGTACCGCCCGCGAGAAAATTCTTAAGCTGTTGCGTGACGTGCAAGCCGAAACGGGCCTGTCGATCATTTTCATCACGCACGACCTGTCGGTCGTGCGCGCGATCAGCCACCGCGTGATGGTCATGTACATGGGGGCGACGGTTGAGCTGGCAGACAACGCAGCATTGTTCGGCAATGCGAGGCACCCTTATACGAAAGCATTGCTTGGGGCGGTTCCCGTACCGGACCCCGAACACGCCGGCGGCAAAACGACGCTGGACGGAGAGATACCGTCGGCGCTCAAGCCGCCGAGCGGCTGTACGTTTCATCCGCGCTGCCCACAGGCAGAAGAAATCTGCAGAGCCGACCCACCACAGCAGCGAGACGTTGGCGGCACGTTGGTCGCCTGCCACCGGGCAGAAGAGCTGTTGGAGCGGCGCTAGTCGCCGCGACTGTCGTGCTGCAAGCAGCGCTCCTATTGTAATCCCGGAATCGGCAGCGGCATTGGTGCTCCGTTAACCGTCAACAGTCCGTTTTGGAGCGCCGCTTCCATTTCGTAGAAGTCGCCGTTCTTCTTCAAGAAACCCATACCAATTGCGGCGTGAGCTTGCGGGTCGATGCTGGTTATCAGATCGACCAGTTCGGCTGGCAAGCTGAGCTCGATAGTCGCATCAGTTGCCAGCAACGCCGAGGTCCAGGCGAAGCTGCCCGGGTCGGATTCTGCGACAAAGATGTGCATGTTTGACGTGACCGGGCCCTGCGGCAGGGAAGCATCAAGCCGGTCGAAGTGCAGCTCAAATCCCGCGGCCAGCAATCGTTGCAGGTCGTCCTGAACGACGAACATAAAGTCATCCTGGCTGCCGCCGCCCTGCATTTCGTCAAGCGCGTCGGTTATGTTGCCAACCGCCGCACCGTCAGCGTCAATGAGCTTGACGTCCATGGCTATTCCTGCGGAACCCAGGTCAGCGAATGGCATGTCATCCAGGCGAACAGACATCTGCAGCGATGCGCGGTCACCGTCAAGCGCTGATTTTATGCCGAGATTGAATCGGCCAAACGAAACCGGCTCCGCCGCACCGGCGATGTCAATTGACTGTATGTCCAGGCCAAGGTCACCCACGGCGAAGCCGAAGCGTGACTGTTGCTGATTAGCGCTGAACACGATCTTGCCGACATCAACCTCTTCCAGGCTGGACGTCAACGACAGAGAATCGATTGAACCGCGAAACCTGATGTTGCCATTGCCTGGATTCGTGGTGACGATAATGTCGGTGTCGCCCCAGTTCGCTGTTTCTCCATGCAGGTCGAACGAGCCCGTGCCGAGCACGTAGTTCGAACGCAGGTTGCCCGTGAGCCCCACTTCGCTGTAGATCGTTCCGGGAACGTCGATCTGATCACCGCTCTCGAACTCGAGACGAAGAGTGGAAACGGCGCTGCCGAGCCCTGGTACCAGGGTGCCCTTGTCACGCGACATCGACGATAGCGGAACCAGGCCGTGATCCAGCCGCGTGTCGATGATCAATACGGGCAGCTCCCTTGAATCGATGTCACCGATCAGCGCGAGAAACGTGTTACGTAACTCGCCCTCACGAAGCTCTATGCGGTGCTGACCTTCTGAGGAGAACCAGCCGCGGTCGAAGCCCTGTGACGTAACAACGACTTCCTGGCTCTCGGTTGCGGCCCAGTCGAGGTTTTCGTCCATTGATTGCTCGGCAAGGCGGCCGACGATGCCCGGCGAGAGCAAAATGATAATTGCGAGCCCTATGAGCAGGGCAACGAAGCCTTTTTTCACGGCAGTTCCTCGGGGGCGGGTTGTGACGGGCGTGATGCTAGCATGCGACTACGGCGCTATCGGGCTAGAAATCGACGACGGTTGTCACTACCATAGCGGCCTCAAGCGGTCCCGGCGACGGGAGCGCCGGCCACAAGGCGTTGAAAAACATAGTGATTACCAAGACCAAGACCGCTGTCATCGGCGTATTGCTGGTGTTAGCCGGCGCAACTTCCCCTGCAATTGCGGACGGTGATGCTGTTCGTGGTGAGACCCTTGGCTATACCTGCCTCGGCTGTCACGGCGTTGCAGGCTATCGCAATGCCTATCCCTCTTATCGCGTGCCGAAGCTTGGCGGGCAAAAAGCGGCATATCTCGTCGTTGCCCTGCAGGGCTATCGGGCAGGAACGCGCGCTCATCCAACGATGGTGGCACAAGCCTCGAGCCTGACTAACCAGCAGATTGACGATGTTGCGACTTATCTTGCAAGCCTTGGTGGTGAAACGGTTGCAGCAGGTGGGTCAACAGCGGTCAGCCGCGAAGAAACCACAACCTGCATTGCGTGTCATGGGCAAAATGGCATTAGCCTGTCACCGAACTGGCCGACGCTCGCCGGACAACATGAAGACTATCTGGTGCATGCTCTAAATCAGTATCGCGACGGCACACGTACGGATGCGGTTATGGCGCCGATGGTTGCCGCGCTCAGCGACCGCGACGTCGCTTTGCTGGCAAAACACTACGCCCGCCTCAGCGGGCTTGAAACCACCAAAGCGGAGTAAGCTCTGCGCGCCCAGACAATAGAGTTCAACGATGGCATCGCCGCCATCGACACCGAGTACGCTCGCTCACGGCAGGACGCCAGCCACCTGATCGTCGAAAACGGTCGTGCGGCTTTCGTTGATACCGGCGTAAACAGCAGCGTTCCGTTGCTTATCGATGCGCTCAAACAACATGACCTCGATGTCGGCGATGTCGACTACGTATTTCTTACGCATGTGCATCTCGATCACGCGGGCGGTGCCGGTGCGCTAATGCTCGAACTACCGAATGCAAGTTGCGTTGTGCACCGCTACGGCGCACCGCATATGATCGACCCGGCGAGGCTGGTGGCAGGAACGGAATCCGTCTACGGCAAGGAACAGACGGCCGCGACCTACGGGACAATTGTAGCGATCAACGAGTCGCGCATCGTCATCCCGGATGACGAACAATGGCTGGAGCTAAACGGGCGGTCGCTGCAGACGATCAACACGGAAGGCCACGCACGACATCACTATGTGCTGAATGATCCGCAGTCGAGAAGTGTGTTCACAGGTGACAGCTTCGGTGTTTCGTATCGAGAGCTCGACAGCGCTCAAGGTGAGGTCATTTTTCCGACATCGACGCCCGTGCAATTTGACCCGGGCGAGGCTCATAAAGCGGTTGATCGCATCATGGCGTGTGAGGCAGAACAGCTATACCTGACGCACTACAGTCGGGTACGAAACCTGGAGAGACTGGCGCTGGAGATGCACGAGGGCATTGATGCCTATGTCGATATGGCGAAGGATCATGAGAACGACGATGATCGTCTCGCGGCGCTTCGCAAGAGCTTGTTCGAATACTACGTCGAGCGACTTGAGGGTCACGGTTACGACGGTGATCGTGAGTTGATTCAGTCGATAATGAGCATAGATGTTGAGCTTAACGCGCAGGGTCTGGATGTCTGGTTGGAGAGGGGCAAATAATGGAAAACTTTCGTGCGTTTCGCATTAAAGAGTTGGACGGCAAAATTATGGCCGGTTTTGAAACGCTGTCGCTGGATGACCTGAGCGAGGGCGACGCAGTCATCAAGGTCAGCCACTCGACCATCAATTACAAGGATGCGTTGGCAGCGACAGGTAAGGGCAGAATTCTGCGTCGCTATCCGCTGAACGGCGGCATTGATCTGGCCGGCACAGTGGTGTCGTCAGAAGACGCAGATTTGCAGCCGGGTGATGCAGTATTGGTGAACGGTTGTGGTTTAAGCGAAACCGTAGACGGCGGTTTTTCTGAATACGCACGCGTTGACGGTCAGAGTGTTGTGCCAATTCCGGACGGGATTAGCGAGGCGCAAGCGATGCAGATCGGTACGGCAGGTTATACGGCGGCTCTAGCCGTACATCGCATGGAGCAGAATGGGCAGTTACCCGAAAACGGCCCGATCGTGGTCACGGGCGCGACCGGCGGTGTCGGCAGCATTGCCATCGACATGCTTGCGGGCCGCGGTTACGAGGTCGTCGCGGTCACCGGCAAGGCCAGCGAAGAGGACTACCTGAAGAATATCGGCGCAAGCCGCATTATGCTGCGCGAGGAAATCGATCTCGGCAAGCGGCCCATGGAAAAAGCGGAGTGGGCGGGCGCAATCGATAATCTCGGCGGCGACTATCTGACCTGGCTAACACGAACGACAAAATACGGCGGCAACATCGCGAGCATTGGACTGGCGGCAAGCTTTGAGCTCAACACCACTGTAATCCCATTCATCTTGCGCGCCGTCTGCCTGCTCGGGATCAACTCGGTGGATACGCCGCGCGATCTGCGTCTTGCGGTCTGGAACCGAATTGGCGCCGACCTGAAACCGCAGCACCTCGATACGATTGGCCATCGAACGATCGGTTTCGACGAGCTACCGGACGCGTTTCAGGCCTATATCGATGGCACTGTGGTTGGCCGCACCGTCGTCAGAATCGATTAATTGGGGTCGAACCGCAATTCCTTGACCGCGAAGCGCCCCGACTGGGACGAAGAACTTGTCGACATCGCTGACTTCGTCTGCGACGCGCCGATCGATAGTGACCTTGCCTTTGAGACGGCCCACTACTGCCTTATGGATGCGCTGGCCTGTAGTTTTCAGGCGCTGGACTATCCGGCCTGCACCAGGTTGCTGGGCCCGATTGTTCCCGGAGCGACCCTGGCGGGCGGTGCACGCGTGCCGGGCACGTCCTATGAACTCGAACCGGTTATGGCGGCATTCAATATCGGCGTGATGAATCGCTGGCTCGACTTCAACGACACCTGGCTGGCCACAGAGTGGGGCCAGCCGTCCGACAACCTTGGCGGCATCCTTGCTATTGCGGATTACCTGAGCCGACAGAATCGAGCAGTGGGCAAAGAGCCGCTGACCATGCGCGACGTGCTCGCAGCAATGATCTGTGCGCATGAAATTCAGGGCGTGCTCGCCCTGGAAAACAGTTATAACCGCGTTGGCCTGGATCACGTGTTGCTCGTCCGCGTGGCATCAACCGCTGTCGTTACGCGCATGCTTGGTGGTGATAAAGACACGGTATTGAGCGCTCTGTCACACGCATGGATTGATGGCGGTGCACTGCGCACCTACCGCCACGCACCGAACACCGGTTCGCGCAAGCGCTGGGCGGCAGGTGACGCAACCAGTCGCGCCGTCCGCCTTGCGTTGATCGCGATGACCGGAGAAAAGGGATGTCCGTCGGCATTATCGGCCAAGACCTGGGGTTACTACGACGTGCTTTTCAAGGGCAACCCGTTCGGCTTCCAGCGTGGCTATGGCAGCTATGTCATGGAGAACGTGCTGTTCAAGATCTCTTTTCCCGCTGAAGGCATTCCGGTGTTGAAGCAGAAGTTTGTCGACAGCGTGTCACCGAAGCTCGCCAGCAATCAGTGGGACACATTGAATGCACTGTGCGCCGATCGGCAAAAATTCGCCGCGACGGCCGTCGATGATTTCATGGCATTATTGGTGGTCTGAAGAACGCAATCGAAAACGCCCTCGCCGAGCTCGGACAAGATTACCCTGAGAACGCGGCCGTACGCCTGACGACGCTGCTCGAAGAGTTGGTGCGCTGGAACAAGCGCGTCAATCTGACGGCTATTCGTGACCCGCAAGAAATGATCAGCGGGCATTTGCTTGACAGCCTCTCGGCACGCCCACTGCTGCGCGGCAGGAGTATTCTGGATGTTGGCACCGGCGCCGGGTTTCCTGGCTTGCCGCTCGCAATTGTCGAGCCCGAAAGGTCGTTTACGCTCGTCGACAGCAACAACAAGAAGATCATGTTTGTCGATCACATCGCCGGTTTGCTTGGGCTGGACAACGTCACGGTCGTGAAAGCCCGAACGCAGGACTTTGCACCCGGCAAGCGCTTTGATACCGTGATCGCCCGGGCCGTTGCTGCTTTGCCGCGGCTGCTGGATATGGCCGGTCACCACGTAGGAGAGGACGGGGTGTTTGTGGCGCTCAAGGGGCGCTACCCGGCAGAAGAACTAGAAGAAATGCCCGCTGCGTGGGACAGCAACGTAACGGAACTCAAAGTGCCGGGGCTCGACGCGGGTTCACGGCATGCCGTGTTAATCGAGAAAAAGTGAGCATATGGCGCGCATCATTGCAGTAGCAAACCAGAAAGGTGGGGTTGGCAAGACGACGACCTGCGTCAACCTGGCTGCGTCCCTCGCCGCAACGCAGCGACGCGTTTTGCTTGTCGACATGGACCCACAGGGCAATGCGACGATGGGTTGCGGCATCAACAAGATGGAAGTCGAAATCTCCGCCTGCGATGTGTTGCTCGGCGACGCAACGGCAGCCGATACGATTTTGTCGGCGCCTGAGGGCGGCTTCGCCGTATTGCCTGGCAATGAAGACCTTACGTTGGCCGAAGTAAATCTACTGCAGGAATTCGGTCGTGAGATGAAGCTCAAGAAAGCGCTCGCGCCCGTGGCCGGGCTGTACGACTTTATCTTCATTGACTGTCCGCCATCGATTAACATGCTAACGGTCAACGCACTGACGGCGGCGGATGGCGTGCTGATCCCGATGCAATGCGAGTATTACGCGCTTGAAGGGCTTAGCTCATTGTTGAACACCGTCGAGCAGGTTAGAGCCTCGGTCAATGCGGACCTCGAGGTGTTTGGCATCTTGCGGACCATGTTCGATCCTCGCATTAATCTGTCCAACGAAGTGTCGTTGCAGCTCACCAAACATTTTGACCGGCAGGTGTTCCGTACGGTCATACCCCGCAACATACGACTTGCCGAAGCGCCAAGTTTTGGTCGTCCGGTTCTGCTACATGATCGTTCGTCGCGGGGAGCGATTTCGTACCTCGCGCTGGCGGGAGAGATCCTGCGCCGGGAGGATGCTCGCGAAGGCCGCCTTAGAGCAGTTTGAACGAATACGGTTGGAGCGCCTCTTGAGGCGCGACCGGATCGCGCTCCAAGGAGCGCTCCAACAGGGAAAACAGTATGTCACCGAAAAAACGATTAGGCCGCGGTCTTGATGCGCTACTTAGCAAGCCGGCCCCTGAAACAGCATCAGTAAGCGGAGTATCGAGCGCCGGGGGCCTGCGCGAGATTCCGGTTGAGCTGCTACAGCGCGGCCGGTATCAACCGCGTGTCGATATTCGACAGGACACGCTCGAAGACCTGGCCAGCTCAATCAAGGCACAGGGTATCGTACAGCCCATCGTCGCACGGCCGATTTCCGGCAAGGGCATGCAGAAATACGAGATAGTTGCGGGCGAGCGCCGCTGGCGTGCCGCACAGATGGCGGGGCTTGAGGCGATCCCTGCCGTCGTTAAGGACATTCCTGACGAGGCCGCCATCGCGATGGCGCTTATCGAGAACATTCAACGGGAAAACCTGAATCCGCTGGAGGAGGCCCGGGCACTGGAGCGTCTGATTCGCGAATTCGACCTGACTCACGCCGAGGCGGCGCAGGCAGTCGGACGATCACGGGCGGCAGTCAGCAACCTGCTGCGCCTGCAGGAACTGTCGGAAAAAGTGAAGCCGATGCTGGAGTCCCGAGAGCTGGAGATGGGTCATGCCCGAGCACTGCTGGCCATAAGCAATGCCGTGCAACAGCTTGATGCGGCGCGGCAGGTCATAAAGAAAGGCCTCTCCGTGCGCGAGACGGAACACCTGGTCAGAAGCATGCTCGATAAAGCGGGCCGCAAGAAAGCGCCTAAACCGGACGAATCAGGCAATGCGGATATTCGCCGCCTCGAGATCGAGGTCTCGGAGAAGCTGGGCGCCAAAGTCGCCGTAAATCACACAAAAAAGGGCTCCGGCAAGGTCGTTATCAGCTACAACAGCCTCGACGAGCTTGACGGCATCCTCAAACACATCAAATAAGCGGGAAGTCCCGGTAAAAACAGGGTTTTTGCGCCGAATTCGCCGCTGATCCTGTTGCCTTGCCAGGGGGGTGACACTATAATGCGCGAGCTGTTTACAGGCCCGCCTGGAATCACCGAATAGATAAGCGCCACAAGCCGCCGGTTAAGCCGTTGGACGTGGCGTTTTTAGTGCCGGAGACAAGCAAAAAATGCTCAGGGTACTTGCACTACAAATCGGGGTCGGGGCGGTTCTGGCCGCTGTGTTTTGGGGAGTAAGTGGACACATCGCAGGGTACTCGGCGCTGCTTGGCAGCCTGACCTGCGTTATTCCGAACGCCTTTCTGGCATTGCGGCTCGTAGTACCACGTCGGGATCCAGGGGCTCAGGCCCTGATCCGGGCAGCATATATCGGTGAACTTGGAAAACTGGCGTTAACGGTGCTGATGTTCAGCCTTGTTTTCGTACTGGTGAAGCCGCTCGCGGCGCTGCCTTTGTTTACAGGATTCATCGCGACGCAACTCGTGACCCTGGCCGGTCTCGTGATGCAGGGCAAACGGAAACAAGACGGACAAACGAGTATCAAGAATGGCTAGTGAAGGCGCACACGGCCCACAAACCACCAGCGAATATATTTCACACCATCTGCAAAACCTCCAGGTGTGCAAGGCCGAGAGTGGTGAATGGGTGTGGAACCACTGTACGGGCAACCCGATGGCGATTAATGTCGACTCGATGTTCTGGTCGGTGTTGCTTGGCCTGGTTTTCGTCACGTTGTTTCGCAGTGCTGCAAAGAAGTCGTCGGCCGACAAGCCCGGCCGATTCCAGGCTGTCGTTGAGATCATCGTCGATTTTGTCGACGGCTCCGTCAAAGACACATTCCACGGCAAGAGTCGCCTGATCGCGCCGCTGGCGATGACGATCTTCGTCTGGGTGTTCCTGATGAACCTGATGGACCTGGTTCCGGTCGACTGGATTCCGATGGCCGCAGGCGCCGCTGGCATTCCCTATATGAAGGTCGTGCCGACAACGGACGTGAACGTCACGTTTGGCATGTCGATCGCCGTGTTCTTCCTGATCATCTTTTACACGATCAAGAACAAAGGTGTGCTCGGTTTTATCGGCGAGCTCACGCTGCACCCGATCGCACCACCTCTCAAAGGGTGGGGCCTGATCGCAGCGCCTTTCATTATTGCGTTTAACTTCATTCTCGAGAGCGTCGCGCTCATTGCGAAACCCGTTAGCTTAAGCCTGCGACTCTTCGGCAACATGTTTGCCGGCGAACTGATCTTTATCCTGATTGCACTGATCGGCTGGTACCAACTGCCGCTGCATTTTGGCTGGGCTATTTTTCACATATTAATTGTGACCTTGCAGGCCTTTATTTTCATGATGCTGACCATAGTCTATTTAAGTCTCGCGTCAGAATCACACTAGGTTTTTTACGATTTAATTCAACAAACAGGATTTGTTCCTGGGTAGGAGAAACTGATGGAAACTGTTATTGGCTTCACGGCAATCGCTGTCGCGCTTCTGATCGGCCTCGGCGCCCTTGGCGTTGGTATTGGCATGGGTCTGTTGGGCGGCCGCTTCCTTGAAGGTGCTGCACGTCAGCCCGAATTGGCGCCGATGTTGCAAACGAAGATGTTCATCGTCGTCGCACTGCTCGACGCTGTTGCGATGATCGGTGTCGGTATCGCGTTGTTCTTCGCATTCGCTAATCCGTTTATCGGTCAGCTGCAAGCAGCCACCGGCGGCTAATAGAAACGGCTCATTGCAAGAACGCTAAAGCGTCGTAGGAGCCCGCCTCCCCTAAACGGGATAAACCAGCGGGCGACAGCGATGCCAGGAGTATTTGTACGTGGATATTAATGCGACTTTAATCGGCCAGACGATCGCCATGATCGTGTTTGTCTGGTTCTGTATGAAGTACATATGGCCACCCCTGCTCACGGCAATCGAAGAGCGCCAGGCGAAGATCGCCGAAGGCCTTGCTGCTGCTGATAAAGGGCAGGAGTCGCTGCAGAAGGCGACCGTCGAAGCCGAGAGCATCATCGGCGACGCACGTAAGCAGGCAACCAGCATTCTTGACCAGGCGCACGCCCGGGCGAATGAGATCGTTGCGGACGGCAAGGCCGATGGCGTGAAAGAACGCGAACGGCAACTGGGCGCGGCCAAAGCCGAGATCGAGCAGGAAGCGAATCGTGCTCGTGAAGAGCTTCGTGGGCAGGTATCGGCCATTGCGGTAGCAAGTGCCGAGAAGATCCTGCAACGCGAGATCGACGACAAGCAGCACGAGGACATCCTCAGCAAGCTGGCGAGCGAGCTCTAAGGGCGATACCGAGACATGGCAGACAACAACACAGTTGCCCGACCCTACGCGCAAGCGGTTTTTGAGCTTGCCAATGAGTCCGGTGATCTTGCAACCTGGTCGGGGGCGCTTGACGTCGCCAGCCAGCTGCTGGCCGACGGTCAGGTTGTCGAGTATCTGGGCGACCCGGCATTCAGTAACGAGCAGCGCCTTGAGTTCTTGAGCGGGCTGTTCGCAAAAACCGGCGTCGACACGCTCGGCGGCAAAGACAAGAAGGGCACCAATTTTCTGAAGCTGTTGCTCGAGTACGGTCGCGTTGCTGTGCTGCCGGAAATCTCGAGTCATTTTGAGGCGCTGAAAGCGCAAGTCGAAAACGTGGTCGAAGTGACTGTGTCCTCGGCAAGCCCGATCAGCAAGGCGCAACAGGATTCGATAGCAAAAGCGCTACAGGCGCGCTTGGGTCGCGACGTGAACATCGCGACAGAAATAGACGAAAACCTCATCGGCGGCGCAGTCATCAAAGCCGGTGATGTCGTAATTGACGGGTCACTGCGGGCAAGGCTTGAAGGCCTCGCAACCGCATTGACCAAATAAAGAGGAAAACAACATGGCACTCAAAGCTTCTGAAATCAGCCAGCTGATTAAAGAGCGTATCGAGAACTTCGAAGCATCCGCGGAAGCGCGCGATGTGGGCACGGTTATCGGCGTAACGGACGGCATCGTTCGTATTCACGGCTTGACCGATGCTCGCTACGGCGAAATGCTCGAGTTCCCGCAGAACACGTTTGGCATGGCGCTGAATCTAGAGCAGGATTCGGTTGGCTCAGTTGTCCTCGGTGACTACAAACACATTTCGGAGGGCGACACTGTCAAGACGACAGGCCGCATTCTTGAAGTGCCAATCGGTGAGGCACTGCTCGGCCGCGTCGTCGACGCGCTGGGTATGCCGATTGACGGCAAAGGCCCGATCGACACGGACCTGAGCTCGCCTATCGAGAAAGTTGCTCCGGGCGTTATCGAGCGTCAGTCGGTTGACCAGCCAGTGCAAACCGGACTGAAGTCGATTGACGCAATGGTGCCAATCGGTCGCGGCCAGCGTGAGCTGATTATTGGTGACCGCCAAACGGGCAAGACTGCGGTAGCGATCGATACCGTTATCAACCAACGCGGCACGGGCATTAAGTGTATCTACGTCGCTATCGGGCAGAAGGCGTCATCAATTGCCGGTGTCGTGCGGAAGCTCGAAGAAGAGGGCGCCATGGAGCATACGATCGTAGTTGCTGCCTCGGCGGCTGACAGCCCGGCAATGCAATACATCGCACCGTACTCAGGATGCTCCATGGGCGAGTATTTCCTCGACAAGGGCGAAGATGCATTGATTATTTTCGACGATCTCACCAAGCAGGCCTGGGCCTATCGCCAGGTTTCATTGCTGTTGCGCCGTCCACCAGGTCGTGAGGCATATCCAGGTGACGTTTTCTACCTGCACTCCCGTTTGCTTGAGCGCGCGTCGCGCGTGAATGCAGAGCACGTTGAGAACGTGTCCGGCGGCAAGATCAAAGGCAAAACCGGTTCTATGACAGCGCTGCCGATTATTGAGACACAGGCTGGTGACGTTTCGGCATTCGTACCAACAAACGTGATCTCGATTACCGACGGTCAGATCTTCCTTGAGACCGACCTCTTCAACGCAGGTGTTCGCCCTGCCATTAACGCTGGCCTGTCGGTATCTCGCGTTGGTGGTGCAGCACAGACCAAGGTTATTAAGAAACTCGGTGGTGGCGTTCGTCTCGCGCTTGCTCAGTATCGTGAATTGGCCGCATTCGCACAGTTCGCGTCTGACCTTGATGCAGCAACACGGCATCAGTTGGAGCGCGGCGAGCGCGTTACCGAACTCATGAAACAGAAGCAGTACTCGCCGCTGTCGGTTGCTGACATGGCGCTGTCGCTGTACGCGGTCAACGAGGGTTACCTCGACAAAGTCGACGTTTCCAAGGTTCTGGCCTACGAAGTGGCGCTGCACGACTACGCGAAAGCGAATAGCGCTGATGTATTGGACGGCATTAATAAATCTGGTGACTACAACGACGATATCGCAGCAAGCCTGAAGGCGATCTGCGACGACTTCGCTGAGAAAGGCGCGTATTAAGGTAATGGGGCAAAGCATCGTAGGAGCCCGCTCCAGCGGGCGATAAAGGAGACAGGAAGAACGTGGCAGGCGAAAAAGAAATACGCTCGAAGATTGCTTCTGTAAAGAACATGCAGAAGATCACGAGCGCGATGGAGAAAGTCGCGGCGAGCAAGATTCGCAAGGCACAACTGCAAATGGAGGCGTCGCGCCCGTATGCGGAGCGCATTCGTCGAGTCATCGGACACCTGGCGCACGCGAATCCTGACTACAAGCATCCGTTTCTGACGGAGCGCGAAGTAAGTCGCGTTGGTTACATCGTTATTTCGACAGATCGCGGACTCTGCGGCGGCCTTAACGCCAACTTGTTCAAGACCGTTATTGGTGAGATCGCGCAGATGAAGGACGACAATGTTGAAGTCGATCTGGCTCTTGTTGGTGCGAAGGCCGTAGCGTTCTTCCGTCGCCTGGGTGGCAGCGTTGTCGGCACGGCTACGCACCTTGGTGACAAGCCGCAGGTGAACGACCTGATTGGTTCGATCAAGATCATGCTCGATGCGTACAGCAACGGGAAAATCGATCGACTGTTCCTCGTTAGCAACGCATTCGTTAATTCGATGACGCAAACGCCAGCAGTAACGCAGCTGCTTCCAGCAAGCGGGATTGGCAGTGACGACGAGGACCTGCAGAAACACTGGGACTACATTTACGAGCCCGATGCCGGCGAACTACTCGATGACGTGTTGATGCGTTACATCGAGTCGCAGGTCTATCGCGGTGCAGTTGAGAACTTCGCCTGCGAGATGGCGGCAAAAATGGTAGCGATGAAATCAGCAACGGATAACGCCGGCGACATCATCGATGGGCTGCAGTTGAAGTACAACAAAGCGCGTCAGGCTGCGATCACGCAAGAAATTTCAGAAATTGTCGGCGGCGCTGCTGCCGTTTCTGGGTAGACAGATTTTAATAGTATTTGCGAGCGGTGATTCCGCTCTACTAGGTTAAGGAATTAAAAGATGAGCACCGGAACTACTGTGCAGGTTATTGGCGCTGTTGTGGACGTAGAGTTCCCCGCAGGTCAAATCCCGAAAATTTACGACGCATTGGTTATTGACGATGCGGAAATCACGCTCGAAGTTCAGCAACAGCTGGGCGACGGCGTTGTTCGCACGATCGCAATGGGTTCCTCGGAAGGCCTGAAGCGCGGCATGGACGTCACCAACACGGGCGGACCGATCTCCGTGCCTGTTGGCGAGAAGACGTTGGGCCGCATCATGGATGTGCTTGGCAGGCCCATCGACAATGCCGGTGAGATTGGTGCCGAATTGCACATGCCGATTCACCGCCCCGCACCTACTTACGAAGAGCAGGCAGCAACAACGGAGTTGCTCGAGACCGGCATTAAGGTTGTCGATTTGATCATGCCGATCTCCAAAGGCGGCAAGGTTGGTCTGTTCGGTGGCGCCGGTGTGGGCAAGACCGTGACGCTGATGGAGCTCATCAACAACATCGCAAAAGAGCACGGCGGCTATTCGGTATTTGCAGGCGTGGGCGAGCGTACTCGTGAGGGTAATGACTTCTACCACGAGATGACCGAGTCAGGCGTCATCGACAAGGTGTCGCTCGTTTACGGGCAGATGAATGAGCCTCCGGGCAACCGTCTGCGTGTTGCTTTGACCGGCCTGACGATGGCCGAGGCGTTCCGCGACGAAGGTCGTGACGTGTTGATGTTCATCGATAACATTTACCGTTACACACTGGCCGGAACCGAAGTGTCTGCATTGCTCGGCCGCATGCCTTCAGCTGTGGGCTACCAGCCAACACTGGCTGAGGAAATGGGTATTCTGCAGGAGCGCATTGCTTCGACGAAGACCGGCTCTATCACATCGTTCCAGGCCGTATACGTTCCTGCTGATGACCTGACCGACCCGTCTCCGGCAACGACCTTCGCTCACCTGGACGCGACGCTCGTATTGTCTCGTAACATTGCAGAGCTGGGTATTTACCCCGCTGTTGACCCACTCGATTCAACCTCACGAATTCTCGATCCGCTTATTATTGGTCAGGAACACTACGACTGTGCACGTGGAGTCCAGGCAGTCTTGCAGCGTTACAAAGAACTGCAGGACATCATCGCGATTCTGGGCATGGACGAGCTGTCGGAAGAAGACAAGCAAATCGTTAACCGTGCGCGCAAGATTCAGAAGTTCCTGTCGCAGCCGTTCTTCGTTGCTGAGGTCTTTACGAACTCACCAGGAAAGTATGTAACTCTGGCAGAAACGATTCGCGGCTTTAACGGCATCGTCAACGGCGACTACGATCATATTCCCGAGCAGGCGTTTTACATGGTCGGCACCATCGACGAAGCGGTCGAGAACGCGCCGAAGTACCAATAACAGGCTGAGACGAAATCATGACTACCATTCACGTCGACATCGTATCTGCAGAAGGCGAAATCCATTCGGGCGAGGCCACGATGGTTTTCGCGCCCGCAAAAATGGGTGAGGTGGGCATCGCGCCGCGCCATGCACCACTGTTGACGGCGTTAAAGCCAGGCGAAGTTCGTGTTCAGACCGAAGAAGGCGAAGAAGAGACCTTCTATATCACCGGTGGCATGCTCGAAATACAACCGCACTCGGTGACGATACTCGCTGACACGGCTCTGCGCGGCGACCAGCTTGACGAAGCGGCCGCACTTTCTGCCCAGCACGAAGCAGAGCAGGCGCTCGAAGGCGCCTCGGAAGAAACCGATATTGCTCGTGCACAGCTGGAACTGGCCGAGGCGCGCGCGCGCTACCGCGCTGCGCAGAAACTCAAGGGCAGCCGCTAACCAGGACCCCTGAGAGTTTTTCCCTCATTATTCGAGTTCGCTGAACAAAGACATTACAACGTCCCGAGACGATCTCCGATCTCAATGGCGTTGCCTTCCTCGTCTTTCAGCCCACGCGGCGGATCAATCTTTTGCGTCAGTGGTGTTACCACGAGCATCACAACAAGGCATGCGGCAAGGCCCATGAAATCCGACGGCAGATTGGGCCACAGACTCATCGTCGTCAGCCAGGTGATGAGGCCTGCGGCCATGCCCGATAGCGCACCGGCACGGTTAGCCTTCGTCCACCACACGCCGAGAATAAAGGGCACGATGATAACCGCGAGCCCGAGGATGTTGGCGTCAACCATAAGGTCGAACACCACCTGAATCCTGAGCGCGATGAGAATAGCGATGCCGCCAAAGATCAGAATCGCCAGGCGCGTTATTAACAAGGTCAACTTTGGCGACGGATCGTGCCTGAAGTAGGGCAAGGCGTTCTTTGCCACGACACTTGATGCCGCCAGCAAGGCGCTGTCCGCTGAGCTCATGATCGCGGCCAGCATCGCGCCGACAAAGACGGCAATAGCAACCGGGTGCAGGTGTATCTTGGCCAGCTCGGGAACAATGAACTCGGAATTAGCGATGTCGGGCATCGTGACGCTGCCAATAATGCCAAGCATCACTGCGACCATGCCGAATATCAGGTAGCCGGTACCGCCGACATAAAACGAGTATTGGGCGATGCGCTCATTCTTTGCGGCGGCAATACGCTGAAACAAAGACTGCGCCGAAATATCGACAAGGCCGATGATGGTCCAGGCGCGAAAGTAGTTGAGCCACTCTTCACCGGTGTTTTCAAGTGGCACCATCCGAAACGTGTTTTCGGGCAACTGTGGCGCTATGGCGCTCCAGCCGCCGACGTCGATCAGCACAACGGTCA
>Ga0255052_10001678_pt1 | contig 16486 bp, 15 predicted proteins | sample JV7_2_21_MG_FD_188632 | JGI IMG/M metagenome (GOLD analysis project Ga0255052, IMG submission 188632) | Seawater microbial communities from Jervis Inlet, British Columbia, Canada - JV7_2_21 | ecosystem: Environmental > Aquatic > Marine > Inlet | place: Canada: British Columbia | collected...
GTTCAATGGACTACTGTTTTGAATGGGATATTGAGAAGGCAAGAACTAATGAGATCAAACACGGCATTAGCTTTGAGGAAGCAGCATCCATTTTTCATGATCCCAATGCAATTAGTATTTTTGATGTGGACCACAGTCAATCAGAAGATCGGTGGCTGACTTTAGGCATGTCTAATCTGGGAAGAATTATAGTTCTCTGTCACACCTTAAATGATGAAGCGTCTGACCGTGTATCGATCCGGATCATCTCAAGCAGAAAAGCCAAACAAAGAGAAATTAAACAATATCGGAAAGATTGAATATGAAAGAAGAATACGACTTTTCAAAAGGACAACGTGGCAAGTTCTACCAGCCTAATACTAAGCTCAATCTTCCAATTTACCTTGAAACGGAAGTGTTGATCTTTGTAGAAAAGCTTGCTACGAAAAAGGATGAAAATGTTTCCTTCATAGTTAATCAACTTTTACGCAGTGATATGCAAATCGCTGAAATGATGGAATAACCACAACCCGGCATCAACCTTTAGGCATTAGCTTAGAAACAGACCCGACATTTATGCCTGTAGGACCGAATACCGATGCCTCAGGTATGGAAAACGTGCCTTGCACAGAGAACTTTTCAAACACCCCCCAACCGAAGCCAGATTGTCAAAGAATGAAGTACGAAAAGCGAATCCCGGACCCCGAACACCGAAGCGCCTCGCGAAGGCGATACCGTCAAACTGTCAAGCTGTCAAACCGTCATACTGTCAGAAGGTAGAAAACATGTGAGCGAAGCCGCGAAATTGCTCAATGGTTACATGAAATACCTGAAGAACGCAGCCAACAAAATAAACCAATAACCATTAACCGCGGCAACGCCGCGCAATAACCAATAACAAATAACAGATAACCGCGGCTTCACCGCGCAATAACCATTAACTCGCCGCTAGGCGTTTACCTAAAACATAAGCGTAGCGGAAGGAAAGGTTGACAATACAGAAGGTTACACTTATCATGGAATAGCATATTTATTGACAGACATGTAATGTAACCGGTTTGTTTGAATATAAATAGGTGATTCCATGATTAGTAGAGCATTATTGAAATCAGAAATTGATAAAGTGAACGCTGAATACTTGGACTTGCTCTATCGAATTGTAAAGGCTTTTGAGAACAGTGTGTCAAAGGAAAACACTGCCTTCATATCGGAATCGCGTGATTTCAGTATGAATCTTGATTGGCAGAGCTTTATTGACAGAACCTATGGATGCATGGCGGATTCACAGATATCCCGAGGCGAGCAAGGAGTTTCAGAGAGCCGTGAGGGGATAGAATGAAGTATCTTCTTGATACGAATGTCTGTATTAGGTATTTGAACGGCCAGTCAGACGATCTTCGTCGCTGTCTTGAATCAAAATTGCCTGAAGAAATAGCCTTATGTTCCATTGTGAAGGGCGAGCTATTATACGGTGTAGTAAAAAGTGCCAAGCCTGAAAGGAATTTGGAGCGATTGTCTTATTTTATGAGAGGTTTCCAGTCACTACCTTTTGACGATTGTTCATCTGAAGTCTACGCGAAAGTTCGGGCAGAACTTGAGGGAGCTGGAAAACCAATTGGACCAAATGATCTTTTGATTGCTGCAACAGCAATTGCGAATCAACTAATCCTGGTCACACATAATACCAAGGAGTTTGGCAGAGTAGCGGGACTATCGCTGGAAGACTGGCAAGTATAGTAGCGGGCGACCGAAGGCAGAAGAGACCGACAGAGCCGGAAGTTAGAAGAGCGAAGGATGAAGGCTGAAATTAGTTTCAAACCTCTAACTTCCAACTTCAAACTTCCCTAGCGTAGCCGCCGAATGACGCGCAATAACCAATAACAAACAACAGATAACCACGGCTTCGCCGCGCAATAACAAATAAATGCGGCCCTGTCGCCTAACCTCACTTTAGACACTTTTGACTTTATGGTATCTTCGTGGTAAAGTAGTAGCAGCATATGAATGCACAAATATTGGAGTATCAAGCAATGACCGAGCTATTTGCACAGGCTTTTAAGAAAGCATCCAAACTGCCCGAAGATCTTCAAGATGCACTTGCTCGTGAATTGATAGAGGAGTTGGCTTGTGAAGCTCGATGGAATGAAACTCTTTCTGAACCATCTGGAAATCTTGACGATCTTGCAGAAGAAGCACTAAACGACTATCATGCGGGACATACGCATGAAAAGGGATTTGACAAACTGTGAAATTCATCTTGTGAGTCTGAATTTAGCTAATATACAAAGGATCATAGCGTTAGAAGAAGTGAAGATCTCTAGTCATGGCTATGATGAGTTGGCTGAGGATGGCATTCTTATCCGCGATGTAATGGCTGGGGTTGAAACTGCCGTGCTCATAGAGGATTACCCGGATTATCCCAAAGGACTATGTGTGTTGGTGCTTCAACGTGATGGAGACAATAAGCCGGTACATGTTATTTGGGGCATTCCCAAAGGAAAAGATTCGCCTGCGGTTTTAGTTACAGCCTATCGCCCAGATCCTGAGCGATGGTCAGATGATTTTCTAGGGAGAAGATTATGACTATACGTAGTCACGTTAAGTTTATTCACGAAGGTCAGTATGTGGCGGAAGTAAAGGTCGACCTTATTGTCTCTGCTGACGGTTGGTCTCCGTTTCTCTCCATAGAAGATGCTTACAAGCTGGATGATGTGCGAGAAGCATTGCGTAGGGGAGATATTGAAACTGCCTCACATATTGGCAGGATTTATGCGCTTAAGCTGATCGCCGGATAGTTTCAAGGTTTGAACCTTAAACCTAAAACCTAACACATGAAACCTAAAACCGGAGCCTCCGGCTCCTTACAGAAGCGCAACGCGAATGCTGAGAGCTTGCAATCAGGCTAAATATGGACTAAATTGAGGCATTCGGGGATCTCAAGGCAAGGACAAACCATGAATGATGAGCAGCTATTAAAGCGGATTGTGTCGAATCCTGAAATCTTCTCGGGCAAGCCAATTATTCGGGGAATGCGCATTTCTGTAGAAATGATTCTAAGCCTTCTCGCCCAGGGAGCCACGAAGAAAGAACTTTTTGACGATTATCCGGATTTAATGGCCGACGATATTCAGGCCTGCCTCGCCTACGCGCACGCGGTCATTGCTCATGATTCACTGGATAGTGTGAGTTTAGCGACACAATAAGCGCCAAGAGAGACTTTCAATGAAATTCCTTGTGGATCGATGTGTAGGTCGCAGGTTGGCAGAATGGTTGAGTAGTATTGGTCATGATTCAGTTTATGCTGGATGTCTGGGGCCTGATCCTGGAGACCAAGCGTTACTTCAACGAGCGGTTTCTGAAAAGCGGATTCTGGTTACGATCGATACTGATTTTGGCCGCCTTGTCTATAAAGGTGGTGAGGTGCATTGTGGTATTGTGCGATTACCGGACGTAAGACGTAATGCCCGGATTGAACTTATAAAGCTAATTCTCGAGCGGTATGGACCCCAATTGGAGAATGGAGCCATTATCACTGTTCGCGGAAATAGAATACGAATATCCGTGCCAAAATAATCAGAAGAATATGCTGGTTAGAAATGAAGATTTAGAAACCGGACCCCGAAAAGCGCAGTGCCTCGTGAAGGTAGTACTGTCAAACCGTCAAACTGTCATACGGTCACACAGTCACACTGTCAAACTTCCGAAGCGCATGGCGAAGGCAGACGGCGAAAAAAGGCGAGATTTGTGTGAGCGGACATTCCAGTTTGCTCTTCGGATCGTGAATCTGTGTCAGGAACTTTCAAAGAACCCTGGCGTCGCTCGAACGATGGCGAATCAATTGCTTCGGTCAGGGACATCCGTCGGAGCGAATGTTGAGGAAGGACTCGCCCCGTTAAATAGCTTGAGATGATAGATGTTCTACACTTATGTTCTTCAGAGTGAACTTGATGGTAATTTCTATGTGGGTTATACAAAAGATATCAAGCTACGATTTGAACAACATGAGAAGGGCAAAGTCAACTCCACAAAAGAAAGACGTCCCTTGAAACTCATCTACTATGAAGCATGTGTAAACCAAGAAGATGCCCTCCAAAGAGAACGGTACCTGAAAACGTATAATGGCAAAAGATTTCTTCACAAAAGAGTCAAATCGTATTTAACTGGGTAAAGCGGCCCAAAGTGAGGCGGATTTCGTCTCGAAGTATTCAATTTCTTGTAAAGAAGCCCGAGAAACGCTCTATTGGCTTAGACTTATAGCTGAATCGAAGATCGTCTCGCCTGGCAAACTTGCCGATCTTATGGCTGAATGCAATGAACTAATCGCAATTTTGACAACGATCGTTAAGAAAGTAAGAAGTAAGAGCTGAAGCCAAGGAAAGCTGAAGTACGAAGAATATTTCACCCTTCACACTTCACCCTTCCGCAGCGCAGCGCCCGAAAAGCGAATCGCCTTCGGCGAAGGTGCTTAATCTTTTCAAACACCCCCCAACCGAAGCCAGATATTGTAAAACGAAAAAGAAGGCTATTGAAGAGGCCTTAAAACCTAAGACCTAAAACCTAACACAGAAGCGAAGCGCCTTACTTCAAACTTCAAACTTCTGGAGCGCAACTCACTTTAGCTCACTTTTAACTTTAGTCACTTTAGTCACTTGACACCAAGCGTAGCGTCCGAACCGTGAACCCCGAAGAGCGAAGCGAAGGATGAATGACGAAAAGCGAATCCCGAATCCCGAATCGCCTAGCGAAAGTCGTGACATGCAAGAATCAAACCCCTTGGACTCTTGGACTGCCCCTCGGACTGACCCCTTGGACTTGCTAAGTAGTAAGAAATAGATCGTAGGCTTAATACATGAATGATTATCGATTGGATGCCAAGGGACAAAAATGATACGTTTGCGTAAACTGAGAGTTTATGTGGATACGCCTGTATTTGGGGGCGTGGAAGATGACGAGTTCATGGAAGAGAGCAGACGCTTTTTTTCTCATGTCCAACGTGGGAATTATACCGTTCTACTGTCTGATGAGACGCTACGGGAACTTGATCTGGCGCCAGAATCAGTGAAGGCAGTGTGGAAGAGCCTTGAACCTGGAAATGTTGAATTAGTTGAAATTGATGATGAAGTCCAGCAACTATCCGTAGCTTATATTGATGAAAGAATACTTGAAAAGACCTCTGAGGGAGATGCTTTACATGTGGCTGCTGCGACTGTCGCTGATGCAGATGTGATATTGAGCTGGAATTTCAAACACATAGTGAACTATGATCGCATAAGAGGTTTTAATGGTGTTAATCTGAAACATGGGTACAGGGCACTGTCGATTATTAGCCCAATGGAGCTTGATGCCGATGAACAAGAATAAGAAATTTGACTGCGTTAGGATGAAATCAGAATTGCAGGGTCAGTTGATGAGAGAGTACTCCACATGCAAGGATAAGTACTCATCGTATGCGGAATTTATCAGATCCACGTCATCTGCATCAAATGAAGTAAAAGCTTTCAAAGGAAGAATCCCGAACCCCGAATCCTGGACCCCGAACCCCGAACAGCGCAGCGCCCGAAAAAGGAATCGCCTTCGGCGAAGGTGTTTAATCTTTTCAAACACCCCCCAACCGAAGCCAGATTGTCAAAGATGAAGAAAGAAACCGAATCCCGAAGAGCAGAAGACAAGGCTGAAGGCTGAGGGCAGACGGCTGAAGTTAATTTCAAACTTCGCACTTCATACTTCAAACTTCCAAAGCGCCTCGCGAAGGCGGTACTGTCAAACCGTCAAACCGTCACACCGTCAGAAGGTAGAAAACATGTGGGCGAAGCCGCGAAATTGCTCAATGGCTATTAACCGCGGCAACGCCGCGCAATAACAAGTAACAGATAACCGCGGCTTCGCCGCGCAATAACCATTAACCGCGGCAACGCCGCGCAATAACCAATAACAAATAACCGCGGCTTCGCCGCGCAACCTCACTTTAGTAACTTTTAACTTTAGCTCACTTTAGCTCACTTTAGACACTTAACAGATGAAGCGGAAGCGGAGCAACAATTATAGTTAAGTCAAAGAAGTTAACCTGATATACAGACCGTTTCTGAAGTTGTCCGGAAGCTGCGCTCGATTGCTGTTCATTCATTGGCAAGGACGTACTGCCCCGAAACGTGTTTGTTTGCTCTGGCCGAGGCCTGTGGCCGGGATTGTTTTGAATCGAGCGAGAAAGGTCTCCGCTGGCTGGCCAACCCGCCGGAGATTCCCGGGGCACTTATTGACATGGAGCGGAATGTTATCTGGCATAAGGTCGCCCGGCATGAACCTGGCCGGCTGGTGCGCCGCCTGCAGACAACCGGCAGCCTCCTGCACTTAGCCATCAGGGTCCTGACGGTGGATTCTATATTTCCGTCTGGCCCAATTGACTGCGAAAGTTGGCCCTATCATATGGGCTGGATACTGCACGCGTTTTCAAGCGACAGTCATTTGCGATTGTAACGTCACATTTTCGTTCCAACGCTTGATTGCGGAACAGATAAAGACGAGTATCTTGAAAAACAGGAGTCAGTTGTTATGCATAAAAACATACCCTATGTATGCGATGCAATATGTGAGCCGAGTGGTGGTCAACTGTTAGGACTCTTGGCTTCCATATATGAAGGTGTTCATGATGAGGAGTTGTTGCAAAAAGAATCGGAGAGAGAGGGAGAGAGTGCTTTAGAACAGGCGACCAACTTGGGCTTGGTAAAGCCACATAAGAAAGGCCAACTAATCCTCACTGCCCCTGGGTATCTCGTTGCCAATGTAGCAAAGGAATACATCCATTGGATCAACAATAATCGACAGATGCCGCCACCGTATCCGCCTGATGACCTCATTAAAGGCATGGACGTTCTGGATCTGGGTTGCAGCTTCGGGCGTTGGCTATGGCAGTTTCAGAAAAATGCCAAGTCGGTAGTTGGTTTGGAGATGCAGGAAGAGTATATCGAGCTTGGTCGAGCCTTGGCCAAGCGTGAGTGTATTCCTTGCCCAGAAATCCGGCAAGGTTCGGTAGAAGAGCTCAGTTCACATGTGGCCGATAATTCAGTAGATTTTGTTTTTATTCGCCTTGTTCTAAATCATGTGAACGTCGGAAAGACATTACTGCAAATTGCAAATGTGCTTCGGTCAGGCGGAATCGTGTGGGCGCAAGTAGAATCATTTTCTAGTCCTTTTCGAAGTTTTCTACGAAGGGATAAAGGGCGAGAATTGCGGGGCAAAGTATTTGCTGCATTCAGTATTATGAACTCGATTGTGTTTATGACTACACATCGTCAGATGTCCCTTCGAATTCATGGGCGAATGCACTCAACCCACAAGCCGGTATACCCCACTTTAAAGGCATGGAGAGCGGCTTTTTCCAGAGTTGGACTGTGTGATTTTCACAAGATACAGAGCAATGTGTTCTGGGCTCGGAAGTTTTGAATAGAATCATTATGTTTTCAACCTTAAAACAAACGTACTCTGAACAGCAATAAGATGGGATTATTCTGAATCGATCGAGAAAGACCTCCGCTGGCTGGCCAGCCAGGGGGAGACTTCCGGAGCACTTATTGATACGGAACGGGATGTTATTTGGCGCAAGGTCGTTTGGCGTGAGCCGAGCAGGCTGGTCCGCAGCCTGCAGTCAGCCGCCAGATGCTTGCACCCAGCTATCCATGTACCGGCAGTTGATCCAGCATTCCCGCTCAACTCAGTCGATTACGAAAGCCGCCCCTATGACATGGGCTGGATACTCCATGTCTGGCCCTCGAACCGTGAGAAGAAATCCGTGATACAGAGTTCTGCGCCCAACAAAATTCGTCCTCAGAAAGCCTGACGCTTAATACATGAGTATTCGCCTAACGGTCTTATACATTTCTGTAGCTATCCTTTTGGTCTATGCCTGGAAGGACTGGTTCAAGAGTCTCTGCGGCCTGATCTTGCTGATGGCTATCATCCAGCATGAGGACATGCCGAAGGCCATGTTCGGTTTCCAGGGATTCAACGTGTGGAACATATTGTTCCTGGGAATTTTCCTGTCCTGGGTTGCGAACCGGCGTATTCAGGGCCTAACATGGGATATGCCATCGCATGTAACTGTACTGCTGCTGCTGTACCTGGGGGTAATCCTGGTTGGTTTTTTTCGTGCCGTATTCGACCGCAGTTATATCCAGGACTACCCTCTTAGGAACCTGATCAGCGAGGAATTGGTCAACACCGTCAAATGGGTCCTGCCCGGGATTTTGCTATTTGAAGGATGTCGGACCCATCGCAGGCTGGTAATGGGTTTTGTTTGCGTACTCGGAATGTATTTCTTGATTGCGGTACAGGTTGTCAAGCGTATACCAATTACTGCGGTTCTCAGTGGTGATAGAATCGATGAAACGCGAAAAATATGTCAGGATATCGGTTACAGTGCCGTCGACATGTCCGTATTTCTTGCCGGGACGTTCTGGGGGATACTGGCGGCCCTGCCGCTGGTCCGCGGCAAGAAATACTCGGTAACGGCTTTGTTGGTGGCGGCTGGCATAGTTTGCCTTGGACAGGCGCTGACTGGTGGAAGGGCGGGATATATAGCCTGGGGGGCCACCGGGCTGGTGCTATGCCTTCTGAAGTGGCGAAAGTACCTGATTCTTGTGCCCGTGATTGTGATTCTGCTGCCTATCGTTCTTCCCGGCCCCGTTGAACGAATGCTTAAGGGATTCGGCGAGACCGATGTGGCCGGCCAAGAGATGGTAGACGATTATGCAATGACTTCAGGTAGAACACTGATCTGGCCGTATGTTGTCGATAAGATCAAAGAATCGCCCATGGTCGGTTATGGGCGGTTGGGAATGAGACGTACAGGTTTGGCAGACTGGCTAATGTCAAACTTGTATGAGTCTTTCCCACACCCGCACAACATGTATCTCGAAACACTGCTCGATAATGGCATACTGGGCTCGATTCCAATTCTATTGTTTTGGGCAATGGTGGTTATGCATGCCGGAAGATTATTCAGAAAAAGCGACCGCCTATTTTCGGCCATCGGCGGACTGGCCCTATCCTTGGTACTGACCCAGTTGTTCGCAGGCGTGGGATCACAGCACTTCTACCCGAGAGAGAGTACGTTTGGCATGTGGGTTGCTATTTTTCTATCACTCCGTATGTATTGCGAACTGAAACCACAGTCGGATGGCCCGGAAACTGTAGATCAAATCGAAGTACTGGAATTCTCAAGCCTTACAACCGCAGCCAGCGGCGATAACCGCCGTTGGCGCAAGAGGAATATAACCAGACAATGACACAGTTTGCATATATTCTGGCGGCCAGCCATTCCGGCTCAACGCTCCTGAGTATGTTGCTCGGGTCTCACCCGCAGATTGCTACCATAGGTGAGATTAACCTTTCCCCCAAAGCCATGGGGGATCTTTACCGCTACCGCTGCTCTTGTGGAGAGTTCATCCGCCAATGCCATTTCTGGCAAAAAGTCAAACAAGGCATGGCCTGTAGAGGCTTTGAATTTGATCTTGCCCGTGCCGGAACCGATTATAGAACGGTCGAGTCCCATTATGCCCGACGTTTGCTATGTCCAATGCATAGGGGAAAAACTCTGGAAAGTTTCCGTGATGCTGCCCTTGGCTTTTCTCCCACCTGGCGAAAACAACTGCCCGGAATTCATAGGCAAAATGCCGCCCTGGCTTCTACGGTATCTGAGATTACGAAGGCAGAAGTTGTTGTTGACTCTTCAAAGATCGGATTGCGGTTGAAATATCTGTTGAGAAATCCAGAACTGGATGCAAAGGTTATCCGCCTGATCCGCGACGGGCGGGCCGTGGCTTTGACCTATATGGACCCAACCGAGTTTGCCGATGCCAAAGATCCGGTCCTGCGCGGCGGCGGCAGCGGAGGGCAGCGAGAAAACGAGCGGCTTCCGATGGCCCAGGCTGCGTACCAGTGGCAGCGCTGCAATGAGGAGGCTGAGAATGTCTTGTGCTGTTTGGATACATCGCAATGGATTGAGGTTCGTTATGAAGAATTATGTAGAGATACAGAGAAGACGCTGAGCCGGTTGCAGCAGTTCCTTGATGTTGGACCTGGCATACACCCTTGGGAATTTCGCACTGTCGAACAACACGTTGTCGGTAACGGCATGCGATTGGATTCAACATCGCAGATCAGTCTGGATGAACGTTGGAAATCTACCTTAACCGAGAATGACTTGCGAATTTTCGATCGCGTCGCCGGTGAATCGAACCGTCGGTATGGATACGTATAACCATGGAAAACATATTGCCTGAAATGTCAGACCGGCCAAAAAGCCAATCCGTAAGGTGCGAACAAGATGGCAAGCCCCAGGAGGACCTGACCGGCCGAGATCGGCTGGTCTCGAATGTCTTATTCAGTTGGGGGGCGCACTTTGTGTTCATTATCGCGGGATTCATCATGCCGCGGATGATCGACCGGCGGTTGGGACAGGAGCTTCTGGGGGTTTGGGACTTTGCTTGGTCGTTGGTGAGTTATTACAGCCTAGTCCAGGCGGGATTAGGCTCGTCTGTCAATCGTTATGTTGCCAGATATAGGGCGGCCGGGGACATTGCTGGTGTGAACCGAATCGTCAGCTCCGCTTCCTGTATTTTGGGCGTCGTTGGACTGCTAGTTCTGGGATTGACGATTGCGTTATCACTGCGACTGCCACAATTTTTTGGCGCCCGGCTAGGTGAAAATGTGCTTGACGCCCAATGGGTTGTGTTTTTTCTGGGGGCCAGCGTAGGAATTCAAATGTCCTTTGCCGCTTTCAACGGCGTCGTTACCGGCTGCCACCGATGGGAAGTACACAATGTCATCAAGAGCGGGTGGCATGCAGTGACAGTTCTCGGGATGATGGTCGCCTTGCTGCAGGGTGGGGGTCTGCGAAGCCTTGCCGTGATAACCTTCGCAGGGCTGGCCCTGGCCTGTATGACGCACATAATAATAGCACATAGGGTGTGCAAAGGTTTGCGGCTGCGGCCATCCCTAGTAGGGTGGAAGACGATCAAAGGACTGTTTGTCTTTGGGGGAAAGTCACTGATGCCAAGTGTATCACGATTGCTGATGAATCAGACTATAAGCATCCTTATTGTAGCTTACCTTGGACCGTCAATGCTAGCCCTATACGCCCGGCCGCTGTCTCTGATTAGGCATGTTAACGCGCTTGTAAATAAGATGGCAATGACCCTGAAGCCGATCGCCAGTTCGCTCCAAAGCACCAAAAACCTGGAAGGAATCCGGATGTTGTTGATTCAATCCGTGCGTTATTCTTTATACATGGCTCTGCCAATGGTCCTAGTGCTGATTATCTTCGGTGGCCCTGTTCTTCAGTTTTGGATGGGGCCGCGCTATGCAAGCGGTTTGCTCTCGGCGATTCTGGCGGTTGGCTACCTCGCTCCCATGGCCCATACACCTGTTCTGAAGATTCTTGGGGGTATGAACGCGCACGGTCGAGCGGGTATCGCATATGTTATAGCCTCCCTGTGCTCGGTCGGGCTGACCGTTCTGGTACTTGGGTATTTGGGATTGGGCCTTGTTGGGGTTGCGGTCGCCGTTACACTTCCACTGACGGTCGTGAACGTTGTTTATCTACCGCTGTTAACTTGCAGACGAGTTGGTCTTGGTTTTAGGCAGTATTTTCTGAGCATAATGGTTGGGCCAACGGTTCATATACTGCCGTTTGCGATTTGTTTAGTAGGCGCACGACTTGTTTTTCATACTGAACCGCTTTTGGGGCTGATCTGGGGTGGAGTAGTAGGTCTCGCGATCTTGGTGGTTATATACTGGCGATATGTGCTGCCGGATCAGATAAAAAAACGAGTGGTTCCCAATCGCAAACAACAAATGGCCGTCTAATTGTAGGTTTGCTATCAAGATGATATGAATAACTGCGCAATAAGGATGTACTGAAAAAATGCAAAGAAGCGATTCAGTTCTTATTTGTAAGAAATGCGCTGCATCACTTATACCAGGTGACACCTGTTGGACTTGCTGCAATTGTAACGCTTCTTATCCGTCAGTCCCGGGATTGGTGCGAATCAATCCCAGCCCTTACTATTGGGGTGAAATATCGCGAGACGCAATGCGCGCCACTCTTGAGAGGGCACGTCAAACATCTTGGCGAGATGCTGTTATTTGGGCTGGCAGGGAAAACAAATGGATGGATGCCAAGCGGATCGTTTTTAGCCAGGGCTGTTGTGACTGGTATCCAGAAGTCTCAATTAAACGCGACATGCGGGCGCTGGATATTGGCAGTGGGTGGGGAAATTTGGCTTTCCTCATGAGTCAGCGTATTTCAGAAGTTTATTCACTTGAGGGTGTCATCGAAAGAGCCGATTTTCAACAAATCCGTCGTGAGCAGGAACAGATAGATAACCTAATAGTAGTCAATTCAGATTTGACAATACTTCCATTCAAACACGCGTCGTTTGATCTAGTAGTACTCAATGGAGTATTAGAGTGGATGGGATTAGCTGACCTCGGTAGGAATCCGAGGGACATACAGCTTTCAATTTGTAAGCATATTGTGAAACTCCTAAAGCCTGGCGGATACCTCTATATCGGAATCGAAAATCGCGTTAGTATTTCGGCGATTAGAGGTGCAAAGGATCACAGCAGTCTGCCGTTCACCAGTTTACTACCCCAGTGGTTAGCTAATCTCGTTGTAAAGTTGAATGCACGTTCGCGCCATAGAACTGAGGATCTCAGGTTTGACAGCCACCGGACATACACATATACACCGCGAGGATATCGAGAACTCTTGGGTGAATCCGGATTTACTAATGTGCACATCTCCTGGATTCACGAAAGCAATAATGTGCCAGCTCACAGCACGCGATTTGAAAGTAAAAGTGCTTTTAGGTTCTATACTCAAAATGAAGGAAGAGTATCCGTCAAACGACGAATCAAGTCTCGAGTTCTCAATGTAATAGATCAATGTGGGCTTATACGGTACTGCATGCCGAACCTGGCTATTGTATCTTGTACTACGGGTAAGCGATCACTAACAGTAATTGAAGAAATAATTCACAACCTTAACCAGCGGGGTTACTGTGTAGATATTGAACAATATTTGCGATATACGGGAATTAACAGGGTGATGAGTGTGCGAGCTAAGATTATATATATTTTATTTGATGAGCGCACAGGCCGGCCCGCTTTTGTGGCAAAACTGCCCCGTACGCGCAAAAGTGCTGAGATTCTTAGGGAAGAAGAAAATGTGTTTGATTTGGTTGCATCACACTCCCCCAAGCTGAATGATACCCGATGTGCAATTTATCAGCATATAAATGGTCTCCCGGTTCTTTGTGAGCGGTTCTTTCCCGGTACCACATTTAATGAACATATGTTGTCTGAGCAATCTTATAATAAGGCGATAGACTGGCTCGTTGATTTCCAGGCAGCCAGACCCGACGACGATGCGCAAACATTGTCCGTTGTGGATTCTGCGCGGACTGCTGTTGAAAACGTCTGTGCATACGATTGTGTTAATCAAGAGGTTAAGGATTATCTACATCGTTGGTTTGATTCGGTTTCTGATATCGGAAGCATGCGAACACGATGTGTACCTGTGCATGGAGATTTCAGTGCTTCTAATATTTTGCTCTCAGGTAATGCTATCCATATTACTGATTGGGAGTGGATAAGAGAGGAAGGGGGGCCATGGGAAGATTTCTGTGCATTGCTTATGAGCACGGGATTCAACACGGCTCCCAACGGTTCGAATAAGCAGCGGGTACCAGAGAATTTATTGGCCAGTCTCAAAGGCGAGAGTGTTCACTCAAAGTATGTTGGTCAGGCATCTGCAAGATTTCTCTCAAAGACCAATTTGCCACCATCTTTATTAATAGCTGGCTTACTCTCTGCTGTGTCTTCCCGTGTTATACGAGATTTTGACCAGCATGGCTTTTTAGGTCAAGAGTCAATTCATTACAGATTTCTTTACTCGGCAGCGAGAACAAGGACACCATTGTGGGACCATTTTGCGCATCTTATCGACCAAGGAATGACAGGCATTTGCTCTGACGACTGAAAGTGAATTTAATACTGTAAGTATTATTGTCGACCTGTTTGAAATATATGAATTTCATTACAAGAAATGGAAAAGATATCGAGACATAACGATAAACTTCGGATTTGCTTTGTTGTTCATCTTGCCTATGGGGCGATGGTCGGGAGAGATAGGGGGCATATTGGGGGTGTGGAGAGGCAGACATCGCTGATGGCGCGATGGTTTGCCGCCAGGGGGTATATGGTAAGTATGCTGACATGGGACGAGGGACAGGAAGATGGTGTAGAGATTGACGGCGTACGAGTCTTCAAGATGTGCTGTAAGGATGCCGGTATCAAGGGCTTGAGATTTCTTTGGCCAAAGTGGACCAGTCTCATCACAGCCATGAAGCGTGCAGATGCTGACGTCTATTATCAGAACTGCTCTGAGTGTGTTACCGGCCAAGTGGCACTTTGGTGCCGGAGACACGGCCGAAGATTTATCTATTCTGCCGCAAGCAATCGAGATTGCGAAACTCAGCTACTCCATTTGAATACACGTCGGGAGCGAATACTTTACCAGTATGGACTGAGGAATGCTGATAAGGTGATTGTACAGAGTCAACAACAGAAAAAAACATTGAAGGCAAATTATGGACGTGATTCAGTTATACTTCCGATGCTGTGTCCAGGGCCAAATGAAGGAGATTATACCGGTCGTGAACATGTGCGTAATGGGTCACACCACATACTTTGGATTGGCAGAATATGTGAAGTGAAGCGTCCGGATCGTCTGTTGGATCTGGCAGAGGCCTGTCCGGAACTGAATTTTGACTTCGTCGGGCCGGCGGCCGATACAGAGTATGCTCGCAACGTTTGCCGGCGGGCAAAGACCATTTCTAACGTAACGGTGCACGGCTCGGCCACGCGAGAAAGTGTTCCGGAGTTTTATAAGCAGGCTAGGATCCTATGTTGCACGTCGGATTCCGAAGGTTTCCCCAACACTTTTTTAGAAGCATGGAGTTATGGTTTGCCGATCGTCTCGACCTTCGACCCGGATAACCTGATAGCCGAGAGAGGTCTGGGCAAAGTGGGTAAAAATGTTTCCGAATTGGCAGCCTGTATTCGTGCCTTGATTGGCTCGCCCCAGCGGTGGCGAAAGGCGTCCCAGGCTGCCAGACAGCATTATTTAGATCATCATACCGTTGATGCGGTAATGGCTAAGTATGAAAAAGTCCTTATAGATGTGAGTAGAAAACCAATATCTGGTGGTTCTGAAATGCTCCAATCGTAATCGGATATTCCCTGAATAACATCAATGCTTTAGCATGTGAGTAAGACGGCGCTGGTGATCACTTAGATGTGGGACCGAGTACTGAAAATACACGTTCGATCGTGAAGTAGCCTTATATGCCAAGAAACAATAATAGTGTAGTATTGCAGTGGATTGGTGATATTAGCCTGAATGAACAATTGTGTAGTCCACAGTATCACGAGTCCATTAGGGAAAGTATGGCCCGCTTGGTAAGTGAAGCAGGATGTTGTGATCTGCGTGTTGGGAATCTTGAATCGCCTATGTGGGGGGATGGTGGTGTAAACCAACTGAAAAGACCCCGACTTTGTACGACAGAGCAGGCGGCGAATTGTATCTTGCCGTTAGGGCTGGATGTGGTGTTTCTGGGGAATAATCATGTATATGACTGTCTGGAAAAAGGTTTTGAAAACACCATTGAATTTTTGCAAAAAAAGAAGATAAAGTTTTTAGGGGCCGGCGGTAGTCAACATGAGGCAGCTCAACCGATTACTTTAGAAAAGAAAGGGACTTCCCTGGGATTTCTTAACTATGTGCATCTAAATACAAATCCAAACATTCCCTCAGAAGCAGGAGTATTTCTAAATTATTTCGACGAGAATGTAGCGTTAAAGGAAATAGACAACCTGTCACAAAAGGTTGATGTACTCTTACTGTATTTACACTGGGGAGCTGAGGAATTAGTACGTTTGCCGAGTCCAGCGCAACGACGATTTGCGCGGCGGGCTGTAGAAACAGGAGCCACAGTAGTTGTTATGGATCATGCGCATTGTCTTCGACCGCACGAAAATTGGCGAGATGGCCACATTTTTTATGGTCTGGGCAATTTTATATTTGGTGACGTCCAAGGTGAAAAATGGCCGGACTTGGCTTGTCATACGGCTATAGCAGATATCGAGGTTTCCCGTAAACGCGTTGAAAAGGTCCATCTTAATTATTTGTGCCAGAAAGACAGTATCCCAGACTGGGATGACAGGAAATCAAGACTTCGGTCACATATGAAGTTGAATTTATGTGTCCGTTTACGAGATAGGATATATAGGATTTTGTATAATTTAGAAAAGTTTTACCAGTTTGAAATCGTAGCTGGTTGTCATTTCATGAAACAATCTTGGGGCGTTATTCCGGCACTGTTTAGAATTCGCAGGCGTCATCTTTCAAAGATCTTGAGAGCGGTGACCAGCCCCTCTAGAAGAACCG
>Ga0255052_10001680_pt1 | contig 16478 bp, 10 predicted proteins | sample JV7_2_21_MG_FD_188632 | JGI IMG/M metagenome (GOLD analysis project Ga0255052, IMG submission 188632) | Seawater microbial communities from Jervis Inlet, British Columbia, Canada - JV7_2_21 | ecosystem: Environmental > Aquatic > Marine > Inlet | place: Canada: British Columbia | collected...
GACACTATCAAAATCCAGTTGCTCAGCCCAACGCTCTACACGGTGATATTTACCGGCAGCAAAGTCATGTAATAAGGCGGTTTTAAACGCATCCAGCGCGAGCGCGATCACTGCCGGCCCGCGGTGGTGTTTGCGACGCTCGTTGGCGGTGCGTGAGAAAACGCTGTACTGACCTTTGTGGTCGATTACGCGTTTATCCTTGACCATGCCACCTTCCGGAAACACGACAAGTTTACGGCCGTGTAAAATTTCGTGCGCCAGAAAAGGAAACAGGTTCGGCAGGTCGTTCGGAACTACGCCGATGGAGTACAGGAACTGGCTGAAACGCTCGTCGCCTTCAAAAAACTCGGCCGCGGCTACCGACCGACAGTAAGCGCCGGTCGCCTCATTGATCAGGTATTGTGGAATAAAGGTCTCGAAGCGCGCGAAATGATTGAATAAGAAAATATCACCCTGCTGTACCGCATCGTTTTCGACGCCGACGTCCTGGTGCAGCTTGATATTGAGTTTCAGCAATTTCCTGGTAGTGCGAAATGCCCTGACACAAAAATCGTAAACTCGGGTATTGATCTCTGGATTATCCGGATCGACGGGCATTTAGCTGTGACCTTTATTCACTTTATGTGCTGAGATTGCATGGCTCATGTTATTGAGGCTCCAAATAGTTTAGAAGTTCCATCTTTGGCCGATAAAGCTTTTGTAAATAACTGTTTCTTATACCAATGCGCATGCGTATTTGTCTATATATGCTTTTAATATCTGCCCTTACACAGGGTCAGTTATTAGCGGCGGAGCCCCGCTATGACTTTCGGATCGTGATCGATGTGTCCGGAAGCATGAAGCAAAGCGACCCGCAGAATCTTCGTGTGCCGGCGTTAAAATTGATGAATGGGCTGATACCGACCGGGTCCCGCGCTGGTGTCTGGGCCTTCGGTCGCTACGTTGATATGAGCGTGAAATGGGGTGCGGTGAACGATGCCTGGCGCAAGCAGGCGGATTTAGGCGCCGATAAGATCCACTCCAATGCCTTGTTAACCAACATTGAAAGTGCCCTCGCGCGGGCCAGTGTTGGCTGGAACAAACCGGATATCGAAACCAGTCGGATTCTGTTGCTACTTACCGACGGCAAGGTGGATGTGTCTAAAGATACGGCAGAAAATGAGCAATCCCGCACCAGGGTCTTAAGCAGGAGTCTGGGTGCCCTCAAGCAAGCGGGAGCACAGATTCACACGATTGCGCTATCGCAAGGTACGGACGAGGTACTGCTGAAACAGCTTGCCCTTGAAACCGGGGGGTCATTCGCCGTCGCGCAAAGTGCCGCCGAACTGCAAAAGGTGTTCTTCAAGATGTTCGAGCGCGCCAGTGAACCGGACACGGTTGAGCTAAGCGGCAGGGAATTTCCGATAGATTCCAGCATCAAGGAAATGACTTTGCTGTTATTTCGCAAGGCGGGTAGCGCACCAACATTACTGATACCACCGGATAGTCCTGCGATAAGTGCTCAAAAACCACGCGGATCCCGCTGGCGCAGCGATCAGGGTTACGATTTGATTACGGTTAAAAATCCCCAGGCCGGCACCTGGCGAATCGATGCCGAGATGGATCCGGACAATCGCCTGATGGTGGTTACGGATTTAAAACTGCAGGTGAGTGGGGTACCTGCCTATAGCACACCGCGAGAAGCGCTCAGGCTGACGGCTGAATTGTTTGATCGAGACAAGAAGATTAGCCGGAATAGCTTTCTGCGCTTTGTTGATTTCGAACTTTCCCATGTCGACGTCGAGGGTAATCCAGTTACGCATGTGATGACACACACCGACGTGCGCGAGGATAAGGGACAGTATCTTTACCCGCTCGAACAGAAACTAGCCGAGGGAATACATCGTTTTGTTATTTCTGCAGACAGTAGTACCTTTAACCGTAGCAAACGCTTCGACATGCAGGTGCAGTGGCCGGTGGAAGTCAAAATCGAGGCGCAACAAGCACCCGGCATTTATGAACTGAAACTGCGTGCACGCGAGGAGTATCTGAAACCGGATGGCCTGGTAGCAGAGGTAGATATCGAGGCGCCGGATGGAACCAGGGACAGCCTTGCACTTGAATTCTCATCCGGATGGTTGCGTGCTGACGTTGAGACCAATCAGGATGGGCTCTATCGCGCTCATGTGAAAATATCGGCGCAATCGCATGCCGGCGAAATCCAGGATGTTGATCTTGGGACCTTCTCGATGCTCGGCGTTTATCGTGCGCCGCCTGTTGTGAAACCGGAACTGGCCGAGGCCGAGCAAATCGATGCTGTTGAACAGGAGCTAAGATCCGATGCCATCGACTGGAAACTGGTCGGGGTGGTACTAGTCGCATTTATTTTATTCTGCTGGCCGAAGGTTTCGTACTGTTGCTGGTGCTGTTACTGGTCTGGTTACTGGTAACATTAATTCGCAGGCGGCGTAAACGCAGGGACATAGCGGAACTTGCGGCAGCCATCAAGGGTCGCTCTGCCTCACGCAGACAGCAAACCGAATCTTTCTTACAGGTTGTCTACCAACTTGAAGGCGAAGATCTGAGGGCCACGCTGACTGATATTGATAAACATGAAACAGATTTTTTCCAGCATCTGGTTGAAAGCTTATCCCGGGGCGGCAGAGCACGAATCAACGCGCTGGATATGTCCCTGGACAAATTAATCAAATCCTACAAATGCATGCAACCACGGACCGAGATTCCACCCCTGGAAGAATCGGAAGTCGTTTAGGAAATTACAACACTGCGCGGCGAAAACGAATTGCTACGCAGCGATCTTTCCGTCGCCCAGGACAAGCTCAGTGACATGATTACTGAATTTGGAGAAATTTTCGGTGGCGGCAAGGACCACCAGCTTACCTTACAGGAAGTTATGGATAAGGTGGACGCGATGAAAGCCGATCATGACAGCGCGACGGCAATCGAAGTTCAGGAATAAACCGGTGCGTTGCCAGCGCGCCACTTGATATTGCAACCCACGCTTGGGATCTGTTCGCCTGATGGTGGATTACCCGCGAGTAACCCGTCGACCGCGGCTTTCATGTCACTGCCGCTAACGGTAACATTGTTACTGGGTCTCGACGCATCATACTGCCCACGATAAACCAGCCGATGGGACGCATCGAACAAAAAGAAATCCGGCGTGCAAGCGGCCCGGTATGCTTGCGCTACCTGCTGTGATTCGTCATACAGGTAGGGAAACTCGAATCGACATTTTAGCGCCAGTTCGACCATTTTTTCGGGGCTGTCGGCCGGGTATCCGGTGACGTCGTTGGAGCTGATCATGACGACGCCCAGGCCTCGATGTTGTGCCGCGTTGGCAAACTCGGTAAAGGATCGGATGATATGCAACACGTAAGGGCAGTGGTTACAGGAGAAAACAATCAGCAACGGCTTGCCGCTATAGTCTGAGAGGCTTACCTGGTTGCCGCTGGCAGGTTCGGCTAGTGAAAAGGAGGGCGCCTGGGTGCCGACTTCCAGCATTGTCGATGGGGTTTCTGACATTTTGGTACTCGGTTTGCTTGATTGGCAGTCAATTATACTCTGATTATGAGGCCACGTAAGCAGGATCGAATCTCCGTGCTGCCAGGATCCGGCGCATATCCGCCAGGCCGGCACCACTTCAGGTTGTCAGGATCGTTCCCGACGATGAACCATAGGTCGAAATTCTCGGCCGCAAGGAAATGGTAAGGATTCGAGCTCGCTTGTACGAAACTGACGCAGATACCGGTTGGAGATGCAGGTCACAAATACGTGAATTTGGCCCGGATTTCCGCCCAAATCGCACCTATACTTAGCGCTGTGAAATTTGAACTCTCAATGCCTTGACAACGAAAGCCAAAAAACCATCGAAAGCCAGCCCCACTAAGCAGGCATTACAAGATGAAGTTGTGGAGTTGCGTGCGCAGCTAGCCGAGGCAGAAGTTTTATTCGAATACCGTGAATTTCGTAGCCAGGCACTGTCAAAAATGCTTAGCCTGGGCATCTGGGAGTGGGACGAAAAGGCGGATAAGCCATTGTCCTACTCGGATGAGTTGGCCGATGTTTTTGGGGTTAATGCTGCGGGACTTAAAAAGTTATTCCAGAATCGCAACAATTTTGAACGTATCGTCCATCCGGATGACCTGGAACTCTTTCGCTCTCACCTTGATTCCAAATCTATTTTGAAACCGGACAAATGCCATGTATTCGAGTATCGAATAATGGCTGGTAAAAATGAAGTGCGCCATATGCGCGAATTCGAGCAGGGTATATTCGATGATGATGGTGACCTGATTTCGAGCTTTGGCATGGTGCAGGATATATCCGAATCTGTAGCCGTGATTAATGCGTTACAATGGAGCGAAGAGCGATTTAGCTCCCTGTTTGCGCAATTGCCACTGGGCGTGCAGGAGGAAGACTATTCCGAGATCAAGAAAGTAGTCGATAAACTGCGTTTCCAGGGCGAGACGGATCTTGAAAAGCATTTCCGCGACAACCCGAAAATTCTACAGAACCTGGTTAAACAGACACGCATTACCAGTGTCAACGAGGCGTTGTTACGGATTCACGAAGCCGACTCCAAAGAAGTGTTTCTCGCCGGTGAAAACGATGTCGATAACTGGTGGGATGCGCAATGGGTCGAGTACTACGCTAAAGAAATTGCAGCACTCGCCAGCGATGACAAATACCACTCTGTAGAACGGGCCGACTCTCGTTTAGACGGCTCGTATTTTGAAACCCACGCAATCGTGACCGTAGTGAGGGGTTACGAAGATACCTGGGAGCGGGTTATCACCATTCATGAAGATATCACCGATCGTAAAGAGGCGGAAACGAGATTGATCGAGGCCAAAACACAGGCAGAGGAGGCCAATCAGGCCAAGTCCGAGTTCCTGTCGAGCATGAGCCACGAACTGCGTACCCCGTTGAATGCGATTCTCGGGTTTTCGCAACTATTTGAATATGATCGGAGCCTGAGCGAACAGCACCTCGCCAACGCCACCGAAATAAATCGAGCCGCCAAACACCTGATGTCGCTAATCGACCAGATACTCGATTTATCACGAATCGAAGCGGGTGAAACCGACGTGTCGCTGGAGCCGGTTTCGCTGAAGCAGGTTTTAAACGATAGCGTTCACTGGGTGGAACCACTAGCCCAAATTCGAAATATCGGCATCGAATTTGATGCGTCATGGTTTGAAAATTTAAACGTGGTTGCGGACTCGATTCGACTCAAGCAGGTTTTCCTGAATTTATTGACAAATGCCGTCAAGTACAACTGCGAGAACGGCACCGTCAGTGTTGTTTTTGAACACGCCGACGATAAATTGTTGCGCATTGGCATCCGCGACACCGGGGTTGGTATCTCACCCGAAAAACTTAAAGAATTGTTCCAGCCTTTCAATCGACTGGGTGCTGAATTTAGCGGCGTCGAAGGTTCCGGTATTGGACTGGTGATTACTCGTCAGCTGGTCGATTTAATGCGAGGTGAACTCGAAATCGATAGTAACCCCGGAGAAGGCAGTACATTCTGGGTAACGCTCGAACTCGCGCCAACACCGAAACCTGGCAGCCTGGTAGATTTCCCCGATCCGAAAACGACCCGAGCCAATCGCCCCAATGGGGAAACTTCACGCATCCTGGTTGCCGAAGATAACCTGATTAACCAGGAACTGATGGCCGCGCAATTGAATATTCTTGGCTACAGCGCCGACTATGTCGAAAACGGAGCGCAGGCGCTAGAACTCTGGCAGCAGGGGCACTATAACCTGTTGCTTACCGATATCCGCATGCCTGAAATGAATGGTTACGAACTGGTGCAAGAAATCAGGGAGCAGGAAAATGGTCAGCGTACAAGGGCACCGGTAATCGCAATAACCGCCAACGCGCTGGAAGCGGATGTCGAGAAATGCTTCGCTGTCGGTGTGGATGAAGTCATTCCCAAGCCGGTAGAACTCGATGATTTACGCAGTGCGCTTGAAAAATGGGCACCGGACGAAGCCTTCGATGAAGCCGAGCAGGATAAACACGAAGCGGTTGACCTGGTTGTAGAAGGGGCCATCGACCTGAGTGTGCTGACACTGTCCACTGGAGATAATCCCGACCTGCACCGAAGGTTACTCAAATCTTATCATGAAGCGCTTGAAGGTGAGCTTGAGAACATCCAGCAGGCCTTTGCCTGGAAGAATAGCGAGCAAATTGCCGAATATACCCACAAGTTAAAATCGTCATCGCGCAGCCTGGGCGCAATGGCCATGGCACAAACATGCCAGCAACTGGAATCCAGGGCGACCGATGCGTCATGGGACCAGATTGAGAGTATGATGCCCCGGTTACGCGAGCATGCAGCCGAAACGTCAGAGTTCATCGAAAAATTTCTCGGCGAGTCGGTCATCGAAAGTGGAGCGGTTGTTCTGGAACCAGAATTCATCCCCCAGTTGCTTGATGATAACGAAGACGTTACCCAGTTTAGTATCAAGCTGCTGCTGGTCGACGACGACTACATCATGCACCGGGTGATGACGGTCATGCTGAACGATCTGGGTATTTCGGGGGTATTAAACGCGATGTCCGGCCCGGAGGCACTGGAAATTATGGAGCAAAATGGCGACGGAGTCGATGTCGTGATTTGTGATCTGAACATGCCCGAAATGGATGGAGTCGAGTTTATTCGCCATCTGGCAAAACGGAATTATTCGGGATCGTTGATTCTGACCAGTGGAGAAGATTTACGAATTCTGAAGACAGTTGAAAAACTGGCTATCGAACACGATTTACATGTGCTTGGTGTATTGGAGAAACCGGCAATACCCTCCAAACTCAGCGAACTGCTCGATTCTCTTGACCAGATTCGCCAGGAAGGCACGATGATGATGGTTGGTCCGCTTCCACTTGCAGAGCTGAAGAAAGCGATCGCCGAGTATCAGCTGGATACCTACTTTCAACCCAAGGTAGATATCAAATCCGGTAAGATTACCGGTGTTGAAGCGCTGGTCCGCTGGAATCATCCGGTCAAGGGGTTAATTAAACCGAATGCTTTTATTACCCTGGCGGAAGAAAATGGACTGATCAGAGATTTAACCGACCAGGTTTTAGTCAAGGTGATGGAGTACGCAACGAAATTGAAATCGATGGGCTACAACCTTAATATTGCGATTAACCTTTCAGTCGATTCTTTAACTGACCTGGAGTGGCCCGACCGGGTTACAAATATGCTGGAAAACTGCGGACTAGAGGCATCCAGTATTTCCTTCGAAATCACTGAAAGTCGTTTGATGGAACATCTTTCGGTCGCACTTGATATTCTGAGCCGGCTCTCGCTGAAGCGCTTTAATTTGTCGATCGACGATTTTGGCACGGGTTATTCGTCGATGGAACAGCTGCAGCGTATCCCGTTTTCCGAATTCAAAATTGACCGTGCTTTTGTGCATGGCGCGGCGCAAGAGGCTTCGGCGCGTGCGATTCTTGAATCAAGCGTGCTGTTGGCGAAAAAGCTCGATCTGACGGTAGTCGCCGAGGGCGTCGAGGACCAGCGAGACTGGGATGTTGTTGCCGAGGTCGGTTGCGATCAGGTGCAGGGTTTCATCGTGTCGCGTCCCTTACCTTTCACCCATCTGATCAAGTGGCTCGAACAACGGAAAGCAGGAAAATAATCCCGTACCCAGTCTTGAAATCATAATAAAAACTCCCAAGTAGGAAGCTGTGATCGTCAGGTCTCAAAGAGAGTGGCGGCATATTTACCAATTGCTTCATTAGGAGAATTTGTTATGACAACTATCGATTTATCCCCCTTGTACCGCAGCAGCATCGGTTTCGACCGCATGGGTTCCCTGCTGGATAACGCCTTGCGTAGCCAAAAGGCGACAGTCGGTTTCCCGCCTTATGATATCGAGGCGACCGGAGACGATCGCTATGCGATTACGCTCGCGGTTGCGGGCTTCGAAGAAAGCGAACTCGAGATCCAGGTCGAAAAAGGCGAGTTGCGGGTAGGTGGTAAAAAAGCCGATGACAGCGATGAAAAGTCCTACCTGTATCGCGGCATCGCCAACCGCAGCTTCGAGCGCAAGTTCAACCTTGCCGACCATATTGAAGTCAGCGGCGCAGACCTGAAAAACGGCCTGTTGACCATCAGCCTGGTCAAGGAAGTCCCTGAGGCAATGAAGCCGAAGTCGATTGCGATCGGCTCAGCCGGCGCCACCCTCGAGCACCAGGATAAAGCTGAAAAAGCAGCTTAATTAGGAGTATGTTACTGCAGCCGTTACGACGGCTGCGGTAACACCTAAATCAACCAAATCGGCAAAACGCGAAGCGCCGCCAGGCTGGGGCTAGTCGACGCTCGTTATTTCTTCGGGGGAATGACGTTCGAGCCCATATTTCTTGATGCGCTCGCGCAGCGTGCTGGGAGCCATGGCGAGACGCGTAGCGGCTCCCTTGTCACCTTCAATTTTCCACTCGCACTCTTGAAGCGCAGACTGGATCATGTCCTGTTCGACTTCGCCGAGCGTTTTTCGTGTAACCTGCAATGGAGGTGTACTAAGTTCGAAGGCTTCGTCTAGTTGCAGGTTGCTACCCTCGGTGAGTATCACCGCCCGCTCGATGATATTTTCCAGTTCACGTACGTTGCCCGGCCAGTGATATGTCTCTAGCCGCTGCATGACCGCAGCTTCAATGCGATAAATCCGCTTACCTATTTTTTTAGAATACTTGTTCAGGAAATGATAGGCGAGGGTGGCAATATCCTCGCTGCGCTCACGCAGCGACGGGCTTTGAATCGGGAAAACGTTGAGGCGGTAGTACAAATCTTCACGGAACTTGCCCTGGGCGATATTGTTAACCAGTACCCGGTTGGTGGCTGCGATGACGCGCACGTCGACCTTGATGGTTTTATTACCCCCGACGCGTTCAAATTCCTGTTCCTGCAGTGCGCGCAGTAACTTCGACTGTGACTCGAGGGGAATGTCGCCTATTTCATCCAGGAACAGAGTACCGCCGTCGGCCAGCTCGAACCTACCTTTTTTGTTATACAGGGCACCGGTAAAGGCCCCTTTTTGATGTCCGAATAGCTCACTTTCGATTAGTTCGGTTGGCAATGCGGCACAGTTAATTTTGATTAACGGCCGACCTCGGCGACAACTGTTGGCATGAATCGCCCTCGCGATCAGTTCTTTGCCGGTTCCGGTTTCTCCGGTAATCAGTACCGTCGCATCAGTAACGGCAACCTGATCGACATTATGCATCAGCTTTTTTTGCACCTCGCTATCGCCGATGATGGTATCGAAACCGGTCTCCTCCTTGATTTCCTCCCGCAGGTAACTGTTTTCCTGCAGCAGGCGATTTCGCAATTGCCGGACTTCCTTGAGCGCAGCTTGCAAGGCGTTTTCAATTTCCTTTTTCTCGGTCGTATCCAGCGCGTAAACATTGACATAATTGCTATGGGTGATTGGCATGAAGGTAACCGTATATACCCGTCCCTGGCATTCGAAATCATCGGTGATGGGGCTCAGGTTCTCAACCGCGCGATAGAGTACCTGCAACGCTCTGCCATGTATGAACTCACTGGCTCTTTGACCCCAATCATTCAACAGTACCTCGCTTGCCTTGTTGCCGTAGAGTGCCAGCCCCTGTTTTGACAGACGCATAACCGGGTTTGGGTTTTCTTCAGGAAACTTGTTCAATGAGCTAATCGACACTGGGCATTCCACTGGACTATTTTACAGCAGATCGAAGTAGTTAGACGCTAAATCGCTCTAACAGTTCCAGACCCGCATTCCTGGCGTATGCAGCTCGACGCGAGGCTATATCACCGGCAGTTTCAACCTCATTCGGAAATCAGCCGGCTTAGTGGTTTCAGGAATTTACGGTAGGATTTCCAGCGTCCGATTGATGACTGGTAAATGGGCTGGCGCGCCTGCCATAGGCTGGCGGTATTGACCGGGCGATCATGTTTTTGAAAGTCGAGTACCTGCGGCAGCCATTGTTCACCACAATGTTGCAGTAATTCCTGACTGACGGTTTCCGGATCCTGTACCAGGTCCTCGTAGCGTATATCGAGAATTTGATTGGGGAACATCCGGTGCCAATGCGCCATCAATCGTCGATAACCTCGGTAGGCATGCCCCAGGTTTTCGAGATTATTGGTAAAATTTAAGCCCTCTTCAAAATTTTGCTGGTAACAGGACCAGCAGGTATCCATCGGATCGCGTTGGCAATGGATAATTTTCGCCTTTGGAAACAGTAGTCGAATCAGGCCCAGGCGAAAATAATTACCGGGCAGTTTATCCACGACGTGGCTGGCTTCCGGCGCCAGACTATGCATTTGTTCGAGTTGTTCCAGTGCAATGTCCATTACCTGTTGTTGATTCAGTGCCGCGACCCGGCGTGTATGGCTTTTTGGGCTGCTCTGCTGATCAGAATTCAGAGACGATACCAGCTCCAGCATCAATCGCAATTCTCCGGCACCATGTATCAGTGGGTGCGCTGACAGTATTTGTTCAATCAGTGTGGTACCGGATCTGGGCATGCCGATAATAAAAACAGGTACATTGGAAGTGTTACCCCAATCGCGTCTGTGTCTGAAAAATTCGGGATTGAATGTTTCTATAACATTGTCGATTTGAGACTCGTGTAAATCCTTGTCAAATCGATTGTGTTTTGCCTTGATATTATTGCCATGTTGATAGTATTTGAGTGCTGATACGTGATCGTTACGTTGTTCGTGAAATCGACCGAGGGTGAAATCCAGTGAAACCAGTTGATCATCGAGCACACCGGTCTTTGTTCTACGAGTGAACTGTTGCTCCAGCATCTCCAGTTGCTCGTCCGACGGATGAAAGTTCCGATCTAGCGACAACCGGTACCACGCAAAAGCGAACTCTGGATTCAGACGTGCCGCCTGTTGAAGGTAGTTGGTTGCCCGTTGAAATTTCCCCATGGTTTGAAACAAGATGCCTAGCCAGTAATATCCTTCGACGTACTGCGGATCGATATCGAGCACCGATTTGAACCAGTTCTCCGCCTGTCGCGGATCGGTTTGCAGGGTTATCTTGCCCATGTTTAATCGAGCCTCAAGTATTAGTGGGTTCTGTTCTAATGCCACCTCAAAACAAGTCATAGCTTTATCAAGATCTCCCTGTTTTTCAAATGCCTGACCCAGGCGATTATGGACTGTCGCATTGTGCGGCTGTGTCTCCAGAACGCGCTGATAGTGATCGATCGCAGCATCAAACTCCTCGATTTCAAGCAGGGTATCGGCCAGATTAATTCGACAGTCAGCAAATCCAGGTCGGTACCACAGGGCATGTTCATAATGCTTTATGGCGCTATTTTGCTGCCCGTTGGCACACATTAAATTACCTAATTCATTGTGCGCTTCAACATCATCGGGATTGATTGTCACCACCCGGGAAAATTGTTCGATGGCTTTTTGCTGATCGCCTTGCTCCAGGTAAACGGCACCCGAAATAAAAAGGGCATCGGCATGATCCGGCGCATAAGACAGCGCCCGTTTGGCATGATATTGTGATTGTTCGAGATCGCCACGGCTACGAAAAATTTCTGCGAGATTCTTAAGTAAATCTGGATTTTTCGGGTCATCCATCCGCGCCTTTTGCATCAAATGCAGCGCAGATTTCGAGTTACCCGACTGCTGCATCAAGACCGCTAGCAGTTGCAGGGTTTCACCATGGTTGGGAAACTTTTTCAGGATATTTCGACAATTACGTTGCGCTGCCGCCAGGTTCCCCTCGCGTTGCTGTCGGATGGCTTGTTGTAACCGCTGATTCAATGCGTTGGTATCTGCAGGCTTGATCGGTAAGTTGTGTTTCGGCATGGCTATGATTGTATTCGACTATGGTTTTCGACTTAGTTCACTTAATACTCCTGGTCTGCATGGCCGCCCCGCAAGGGCGCCATGCAGGTCCATCCAGAACGGTAGGCGCTAAAAGTTGTACTGTGCACCAAACTGTAATCGGGTCGCGTCGCCATCATCTCCATTGACCAGTTCCTGTTCGGCGCGACTTACCTCCACACCAAAATTGATATCCTCATAAGGATTCCAGCGATAGTTAATGTGAAATGTATTGACATTATCGACATCGGTTCCGACGAGGTGATCATCGTCAAACGAAACCGCGCCATAGGCAATTGTTGTTGTGGCGTCGCCCCAGTCGTGGTTATAGGCAGCGACAATCGCGGAATGATCGATTAGTTCGATATCGCTGCCATCGACGACAGCTGCCGGATTGAGCCAACCATAATAGGTATAACGGTTCGAGTTCACATTGGCCTTAACCGAGATCGAATTACCGTCGCCGACCTTGAAATTGACACCACCGGTGATACCGAGATTGGATTCGGATTCACCATCGGCGGCGCCACCGTCTACTTCAAATTGCTGGAACAGCCCAGCGATCTGCCACGAAACATTTCCGGTATGGGCGTAACGCAGCACTACATCCGGCAGGGTGTCGCGCACGCTGGGCGCACCACTGACGCGGTTTTCAGGATTCTCCAACGCGAAATCCAGGCCGTCTTTAATGGTCCAGCGAAACTGTGATTGACGGATGAAGGTCGCACCTGCCGGCCCGGCGAAATCGACCGTGGTCGGGTAGAGTACCCAGTTAGCATCCATAAACGTGGACCAGGTCTGACCGATCAACAGGTCGCCTATTTTAAAATAAGCGTGACGCAACCTTTCATGGCGTGAATTCGAGACCAGTTCGCTGCTGTCGCCCGTGAAAAAGTCGGCTTCGACGAAAACCTTCATATTATCCTTGGTCGCGGAAAAGTTAAGCCGCGATTGCAGCGAATGAATTCGAAATGATGGATCGGATGACGCGCCACTGCCGGTGGGCACGGCGGAAACCGCCAGCGATGGACCGAGATCTGCATCCAGGTCATAGGTTGCATCGGTTTTGACATAGCCGCCAATTTTCACTTCCAAATCGTGGCTGAGAGCATGTTCGTGTCCATGATCGGCGTAGGTAATACCCGCAGATGTCAGCAGGGCGGTCGTCGCGGCACATAGCGTGGCTCGCTTAACCGCTTTGGCTATTGGCGTGTTTTGTGAAACTTCTTTCATCAGATTTATCCCCTTCTAAGTTAGTGGTTAGATAGAGTTGCCTGCCAGGTACTGAGCCGTCTGATGAAACGTTTGTGCAGACTGGCTGCAGTTCGTGGAAGTCCTCTACAGGGATAAAGCAATGATGGTGCCACCTTTCAATCTGATTGAACTTTATATAGTTAAATCAATAAGTTATACAGTTAATTTCGACAAAATATGATGCTGAATTGGGATTGATTTTCGCGGTATCCGTGGATTGCCCACGGTTATCGAGGGTATTACTTGCTACCGGGAGCGAATCCCCAGGTCTATCAATTAACAAAAGGGAAGGAGCGGGAATTGTACCGTCAGATTCAAATTGACTCTCAATCCTGTATGAAAATCGATTTGAAAAACGGTGGGGAAAGAGTTTTGGTTTTTACCGGTTATGGTAACCTCTCGCCGGTCACTTAATATAAAATAGCTACTTCGAGATAGGAGGGCGTATGTTTGGTTTTGGGGGTAGTCGCAGGTATAGAAAGGCAGCCAGCAAACTTGGCGTGCTTATCCACCGCCAAATACTCGATGCCCTGACTAGTCATGAGCAGTTATTTCAAGCCCCGGAGGAAGTCGCATTTACTTCAGGTTATCTTAAGTCATTCTTCTGGAGCGTTTTAAATCGCCAGGGCTGCAACGATATGACACTGCAGCTCGAACTGCTCAGAGATACCTGCAATAAAATTTCGCCCGACAAGTTGTGGGAAATCTATGAAAGAGGGATGGCATTGGCAGATCCTTTAGCAGGAAGCTATCAAGCAGGATGCACGAACGCTTATGAGTTGGGTGTGACCGCGGGCCTTAACGATTCAGAAGAAGCTGCTGTAAATAAGGTTACGCCTGCAAACCTGACAAGGTATTTACTGGGCAAGAGTCTGGATGGTCCGGCCTTCATTGATGAAGATGCAGTGCGATTCACGATGGATCCTGTTCCTGCAGACGAGAATCTTGAAGGGAAAACTGCAGACAGGCTTTGCGTGCCAGATTAATTTTATTAACTCAGCCCGTAACTGCGGTATTTATTAGCCGTATGAAATAATTTCCCGCTGATTCAGATCACGAGTTGAGCTGTTCACAGGACGCCAGGAACTTGTTAAATCGCTGGTAGGCATACGGGATAAAGCGAATCTTCTGGATTGGATTAACGGCTAGTGGCAGTGCAGCCATGGCATATTTGTAGTCAGACAGCATCAGCATCGCGTTAGTATCACGCAGCAGTTTCTTAAATTCTTTTGTTCTTGCCTGCTGGGTTTCAAATTCAGCGTTATCCAGGTAAAAATTGATTAGCATGCCGAGTTCATGATCATCAAATTCTGGTTCCGCAATCCGAAAGTAAGGATAATCCGCTTGCTGATGGCGCATCACGGTTTCCGCAAACAGGTTGGAAAAGTCATAGGCCTTGTTGTTGAGACAGGAAAATTCAAAATCAACCAGCTTAATCTCGCCGCTGTCGAGCTTCATGATATTGCCATGATAGGTATCGTTGTGACAAAAAGTCAGCTCGCCATCGGGCAGACATTTCCTGGCCTTTTCAAGAGTAGCCGGACTGTAAATCTCGCGCAGTGTTTCGCACATGGCTCGCTCATTGGGCGGAAAGCAATCGATTTCATTTTCTAGAACCTGTCTTGCTAATTGACCCCACTTGTTGTGCAGCAGTTCGAAAAGCGATTGTCGGGGCAGGCTCGGTGGCATCAACTGGTGCAAGCGGTAAAGCTGATTGGCTATCTGGCGCAGGTTTTCTGGTTCGAATAAATCATTGGCGGTCAAACTGCGCCCTTGATAGAAAGTCTCGATGCGACAGGTTTTATCGTAGTAATGGCAGTGGGCAGCAATATTATGTGCCCCCAGGGTAAGAAACACTTCCTTTTCGGTTTCAAAGTCCAGAATCGCATTTTCCTTATCCTCGAGTCGACGGTAGAGGACCGCGGTTGGTTGTACCGGTTTGGTAGACCGAATGCCCATCGTGAAAGACGAAAAACCCCTGGGATCGTCAAACTCGAAATCTGCCATCGAGAGTGCAGACCACTCGGGGAATAGTCTTTGACATTGCCTGAAGATTTCGCTTTTCATTCGGGTTATGAAACGATTCTCCATTGCCTGTAGCTACTCTTCAATTGGATGGATAGCTTGTATTTCTTAAGTTTTATCGTGAATTCAGTTCCGACTTCTGCCAAAGCAGGGCTCCTGAGGGGTTTGACTGCTTTGCGTTATCCTTCAGAGACTGTAATGCCCAGTATATCGGTAACGATTGCCCAGATTAAGATAAAAGGTAACAGCAGTACCAGGAGAAATTTGGACAGGATCACTGCTATTTTAACCACGCTATTTTCTTTCCCGAATAAACTGCTTCAGTTTCTGTTATCCAGGATTCATTTAGCGTGCCCCGACTCACATTGACAGAATCGATTGGTACCGGGGGGGGCTCGAACCCCCAAGGAGTTTATCATGTTAATAAAATATTCATTAAAATTAGTAACTTATATAGAATCTAAATGGCTAGGCTACCGGTAGGAGTCCCGTAAAATCCCCGCCTAAGCGGACTATATTACTATTTATGGACGTATCCACAACATAGCCCGTTTGGGACGTTTTCGGGATAGGGGTGATCTATCGAACATGGTTCCTACCATTTCTATTCACTTACTGTATTTCGCTCCGGCGGGGCCTCGCTGGCTCGCGTTCCAATTTACGACCGACGAATCGGTCGAACCTCAAGGGCACTTCGCACACCGCACTTTTTGATCTGGAATTTATAACAATATTTCACAAATTTTGATTTCAGTTGCTAAATTAGTTAGCAACTACATTTGAATTGTTGTACTTTCTCGAAACTTTTGATTGGCGCCATTGTCTTCATACGCGGAATGATAAAAAAACTGCTCACCATAAAACTCATACTGGTACTGGTCCTACAACCGGTAGCGGTTGTGTTTGCTGGAAGTAGTAGCCTGGAAGTTCAAGCCGGCAACAGTAATTTCAGCAGCTCTGTTATGGATTGCGAGCATATGAACACCCTGGATTGCCCAGGCACGGATATATGCTCAAATGTTGGACATACTGGATGTGATGTAAAAAGTTTACGGAATTTATCAATTGTTGGAACTATTGCATCAGGTCTTTCACATGCTATACGACCGTATAGAAATACCCATTTTCCACTAACAGAAACAGCTCCCCCTCTAAGGCCTCCTAGAATCTCCTGACAGTTACTGAGTGTGCCCGGTTTCTTTTCGGGATTCGTATCATTTTGTCTGGAGTTTAAAAATGTTTTACAAAAAATGCAGTGGTACTGCGTCGGCAAAAATTCCTGCCGTTTTTCCAAATCGACCTGTAACTGACTTATCGCGTCGACGATTCGTACAGGGAGTAGCCGCGGGTG
>Ga0255052_10001681_pt1 | contig 16477 bp, 15 predicted proteins | sample JV7_2_21_MG_FD_188632 | JGI IMG/M metagenome (GOLD analysis project Ga0255052, IMG submission 188632) | Seawater microbial communities from Jervis Inlet, British Columbia, Canada - JV7_2_21 | ecosystem: Environmental > Aquatic > Marine > Inlet | place: Canada: British Columbia | collected...
GGGATCTGTGGAAACTGGGTGGGAGCGCATCCGTTTCCGCCCCACAGATTCCTCGACTCGGCCTGCGGCCTCGCTCGGAATGACATTTCTCTCCGATCGTCTACCATCCCACCATGAAAACGACATCAACTCTCCAGCACGAGGGCGGGCGCAAATTCCGAATTCCGAATTCCGAATTCCGAATTCGTGTTTGGCACCATCTCGCGGTTCTCCTGACTGCTGCGGTGCTCAGCTGCCTTCCGGCGCGCGTCGGGCTCGCAGACGCCATTGTCGTCACCAAGGCGATGACCGCGTCCACCGTCGTGGAGATCTCGATCGAGGAGTCCGAGATCGTGGTCGAGATGGAGATCGGGGTTCCCGATCTCCTGGCTTTTCACAACCTCCTGCCGGACGAAATGCGCGTGAGGATGGGTCTCGACGCCGCACCGCTCGGCGAACGCCTGGCGCGGTTCTTCGCCGAGGACTTCGTCATCCGCGCTGACGGCGGCCCTCCGCTCCCAGGCCGAGTGACCGACATTGAGCCGAGGCGCCGCGTCCGCCGCGACGAACTCACCGGCGAGCCATTGCCTGCCGCGGAGGGCGAGGGCGAACCGGTCATATTCGTCGTTCTCTCGTACGCCTTCAGAGGCCAACCCGACACCCTCACCTTCCATCCTCCGACCGCAGGAGGCCAGTTTCCGACAGCTAACATCGGCTTCATCACCTACCACCTCGGCCTGCCGGCGATGGATTTCCGCTACCTCGGCGCCGAGTCGATCATCGACCTTGACTGGAATGACCCGTGGTTCTCGAAGTTTCGCAACCGCAACCTGTGGCGGCAGTACGACTCGCCCCTCAACGTCTTCCTCTACGTCGAACCCTACGAAGTGCGAGTGGAAATCATTGCCCGGCCACGCGACGTCCAGAGGTGGACGGACGTCGGCGTCGGAGGTATGAAGACTATCCCGGTCGAATTCCAGGAGGAGGTCAAACAGAAGGTCGCCGATTTCTTTGCGGAGACCCTCGATTTCACCATCGATGGTGCGCCCATCGCCCCAGTCCTCGACCGCGTCAACTTCCTCGAGCGGACCCTCCGCACCTCCACCGTCATCACCCCACCACGCGATCTCGACGCCACCTCGGCGACCCTCGGCGTAATTTTTCTGCATCCGACGACGGGCTATCCGCAGGAGGCGAACGTCGCGTGGAATCATTTCATCGATCGTGTCGACCGGATTCCGGCCGCGGCTACCGACGAAGCCGGGCCGCTGCGCTTCTTCCTGGTGCCCGACGACAACATCCTGTGGTGGAAGAACTTCCTCAAAAACCCGACAATGCCAACCCTTGTCGACGTGCAAGCGCCGCCTTCCTTCGCGCTCCGCGGAGCCGCGGTCCTCAGTTGGATCGCGCTTGCGGTGATGGGCTTTTTTGTCGTCAAAAACGGGATCGCAGCCGCTCGGGGAAAAGGACCCTGGCGACGCGCCATCGCGACATCCGCCGCACTCCTGGCGATCGCCGGCGGCAGCTTCGCCGCCACCCACTCGGCCGCCATCGACGATGAACGTGCCGAAGAAATCGTGACCTCGCTCCTCCACAACGTCTACCGCGCCTTCGACTTCCGCAATGAGGAAACCATCTACGACACCCTCGCCCACAGCGTCAGCGGCGACCTGCTGACCGAAACCTACCTCGAAACCCGTCGCGGCCTCGAGCTCGCCAGCCAGGGCGGTGCTCGCGCCAAGGTCCAGGAGATCGAGATGCTCGAGGTCGAGTCCGAGACCGAAGGACCCGGGTTCCGCGCTACCTCCACTTGGAATGTCGCCGCCTCGGTCGGTCACTGGGGGCACATCCACCAGCGCCGGAATCAGTATGTCGCAGAGCTGACTGTCGAACCGGTTGATGGGGTGTGGAAGATCACGAGGCTCGAGTTGATTGAGGAGAAAAGACTCTAGTTTGAATGAGGAATGAGGAATTAGGAATTCCCGCCCCGCCACCCATTTCGGATTTCGAATATCGGATTTCGGATTTTCTGCACATCCTGCCGTGTTTCAGGAGAATGACCGGCTCAGATGAATAGGAGTTTGAAATGATCGTCCACAAACAAGTCCGCCGATCCCTCTCGATGTTCGTCCTCATCGTCACGTCTGCATCGGTATCTCTAGTCGCTCAGGCGAACGATCGCGATGTGCTCCGCGATCGCATCGACATGCTGCTTTCGACTCAGGAGGCGACCGTTGATGGCTCGCCCATCGCCGCCGTCGCTTTTATCGACAAGCTCTATGCACGCCGCGACTACGAACCGGCGTGGTCCGACCCGGCGATGGTGAAGCAGCTCTTCGACCAGGTCCTGTTGTCGGTGGAGCACGGACTCAACCCCGAAGACTTCCACGCCCGACAGCTCGGTGCGCGCCTCAACGCCGGAGCGCAAGCGAACGATCCGGTCTTCCGCGCGGACACCGAGATCCTGTGTACCGACGCTCTGGCTCGCCTCGGTATCACCCTGCATTTCGGCAAGCTCAATCCCGAAGACCTCGACCCGACGTGGAACTTCAGCCGAGAGATCGCGCGGAAGCACCCGGTGGAATACATCAACGAGGTTCTCGAGACCAAGACAGTGGCAAGCGAGCTGGCAGCTGCCGGACCGCAGAATCGGTATTACCACTTGTTCCAGACTGGTTTGAAGGAATATCGGTCGATCATAGCCGGGGGCGGCTGGTCGACAGTGTCCGGCGGTCCAGTCCTCGAGGTGGGTTCCAACGGCGCACGAGTCGCGGAACTGCGGCTACGACTGAGGGTTACCGGCGACCTCATCGGACCGGATCCTGCCAACCCGGAGGAATTCGACAGCGGTCTCGAGGCCGCCGTCAAAAACTTCCAGGTCCGCCACGGCATCGACCCCGACGGCAAAGTCGGACCGCGCAGCATCGAGGATCTCAACGTCCCGGTCGAGGCTCGAATCAACCAGCTCCGCGCCAGCCTCGAGCGCATGCGTTGGGTCTTCCGAGACCTCCCGAAAGATTACATCGTTGTCGACATCGCCGGATTCCATGCGTATCTTGTCGTGGATGGCGAGCAGATCTGGGAGACCCGCGTCCAGGTCGGCAAGCCCTACCACGCAACCCCAATCTTCAAGGACACCCTGCGCTACGTCGACTTCAACCCCACGTGGACCATCCCACCCGGGATCCTGCGCAAGGAGACCCTACCCGCGATTCGCAGAGACCCGAACTATCTCGGCCGCAACAACATGAGCGTGGTGACGACGTCGGGGAAGATCGTCGACCCGTCGACCATCGACTGGGCGGCGACGGCGTCCAAAGGATTCCCGTACATGATTCGCCAGGAGCCGGGCCCACACAACGCCCTCGGCCGGGTCAAGTTCATGTTCCCCAACAAGTACATGGTCTATCTCCACGACACCCCGAGCAAGGGTCTCTTCGCGCGCTCCGAGCGGGCCTTCAGCCACGGCTGTATCCGCACCCAGAACCCTTTCGATCTCGCCGAGCTGCTGCTCGAGGACCAGGGCTGGGACCGTGCACGGATCGACCAGGTCGTCGCATCGAAGAAGAACACCAGGGTCAACCTCGAAAACCCGATCACCGTGATGCTCCTCTACTGGACCGCCGAGGCCGACGAGGATGGCACCGTCTTCTTCCGCAGGGACGTCTACGACCGCGACGCGCCGATCATCAAGGGGCTCGACGAGCCGTTCCGGGTCAGCGCTCCAAAGGGTGCGCGGGAAGCCGTCCAGCAGCCGTATCGTTGAGGCGAGGGTTATAAGTCCTCGGTCATCTCCCGGAATCGGTTGCCCGCGTAACGCGCGATGCCGATCCACACGACAGCCAGCGCGATGGTAACGAAGGACAGCAGCCGCACCGCGATGAACTCATCGACGACGGCACCCAAAAACAGGGCGACGCCGACGGCAACCACTTTTGCGGTGCGGTAAAGGAACATGTCGATGAAGGCCTTGGCCTTGTATTTCTCGTCGCGACTCAGCGGTGTGTACAAGGACTCCCGGGCACTCTGGTTGATGGAATAGTTGAGGCCGTTGTCGACGCTGTTGAGCGAACTCCCAACCCACAGGATCGGCAGCAGCAGGAAGAGACCCGATGCCCCGAGGATCATTATCGGCATGACCAGCAGAGCCGCCTTGACTCCAAATCGGCTCATGACATTGGCAGTCACAAAGAGCTGCACAACGAGCGCAACAATGTTTGTGATGGCGTAGACGGTCGCAAAGTGCTGTCCTGTTGCCCCCGTCACATAGTGCACCACGGTGGCGGTGAACTGGTAATCCAGCAACTGCGAGACGATCTCGTAGATTCCGACCAGACCCACGATGGCCAGCAGATACCGTGATCGGAAGACGAGCCGGGCTCCCTCGAACGCGACGCCGGCCTCTTTCTGTTCCTCCACATGAAGAGGGGTCGCGGAGGGAGTCGACGCACCCGGCCGGTCGACCCACCGCCCTGCTGCCGCTGCGACCACAGCAATCAACACCATGATCCCGGCGCAGATCAGAGCCCAGTCCGACGGAGCGAAGTTGTCGATCTGAGCGCGGACGAAGAAGGAGCTGAAGGCGCCTCCCGTGACGCCACCGAGGATGATTGGACCGTAGAGGCGCCGCGCATCGAGTGGCGACACGCTGTCGTTGAGAAATGCAAAGAACGTGGCGACCATCAATGAGTTATAGAGGTCGCCGAAGATATAGAAGCTCCACACCGTCGCCCCGCCGGCGTCCGGCAGCAGGGCCCGGTACATGAGGAGAACAACGAAGCAGAAGGCTGCAAAGACGTAGGTGAGCTGCTGGCGGCGGAGGGTGCGGGCGAGCCACGTGAAGATCAGGACCGCGAAGCAGACAACCACCATGTTGCCGATCTTGGCGATCATCTCGGCCTGCGGCCCGGAAAGCTGCCAGCCGAAAAGATCGAACGAATGGCCACCGATCTTGTAGTAGTCGATGAACAACGCCTTCTTGATCGGTTTGAGAATCCAAAACGTGGTGATGACCGCGAAGAAATAGAAGAACATCAGGACGACGAACGGCCATTCGCCCCTGTGCACCCGTGCGGAGAGTCTTTGTGCTGCCATATTTGAGTATTCGCGACTTCTACTCTAACGCGCTTTCAGCGTTCCGGATTTCAATCTCGCTCAAAAAAATCCTGAGCCGCCTGGCAGCCAAAAGTCGTCGTCACTCCTCATCGAGGAACTCGGACTCTCCGAGCCACTCGTCGTGGGGGTAGTAGATCCACAATACCGAGCCCTCTTTGATGGCGTCGATGAGGATCTTCGAGATCCCGGGTCGCACCGCCGGACATCCCCAGCTGCGGCCCACCAGACGATCATCGGCCCGATCCTCGGACACGTAGTGAGCGCCATGGAGCACGATGAGGCGCTCTCGGGCTTTGTCGTTGACCCCCTCCTCCAGCCCATCGAGCTTGAGTGAGTATCCGTGGCGGCCGTAATAGGTCTCGGCGGTGATGAACAGACCAAGGCTCGACTTGAGGGTCCCCTTCTCATTGGAGAAGCTCAGCGCCTCCTCCATCGTGCCGCCCGAACCACGCGGCCTACCCATCCCGTGCGCCACCCACTCCTGGTAAAGCACGCGACCGACCTTCATATCGATCACCCACAACCGCTGCTGGTAAGACGGCACCTCGTAGTCGATGATCGTCAGCACCGGGCGACGAACATGACCACCTGTCTCCGCCTGCTCGTAGGCCTCGAGAGCCAGCTCGAGCACCTCCGGCCGAAGGTTCACGGTCTTGTCGAGGATCACATCTGGATCGACACGGACCCCATCCGACGGCCAGGCCGGGATGCTGACAACAGCCATGAGCAAGCAGAGGAATACGCGCCTCATTCGGTCTCCGAGGCACGATTGTAACTGATGGTGTCTCCCCGCGCGGGCGGGTCCTTCATGCGAAGAACCCGCCTCCAAACATAATCTCGAGGCTCAGGAGCCGAAGATCAGCCCCCGGTGCGCTCGATGGCCTCCTCGCGGAGCAGCGCGAAGCCGACCGAGTTGAAGTTGTAGCCCGCGACATCGGCGAAATACGCTCTGGCTTCCTCGACGTTGCCAACGCCCTCCTCGGCCAGCGCGAGGTGGTAGCGGATGTACATGAGGTTCTTGTAGTCGGCCTGGCGCAAGTGCTCGGCCGCTTTCTCGTAATTGTCCTGTTTCAGGTACGCCATCCCCATCACATAGTGATAGGGCTCCATCTTGCGTGGGTTGTCTTCGCCCTCTACCAGCACGGCGATCTTGTCGGCGTGCTCGTTTGCAGCATCCATATCGCCCGAGTAGGCGGCCAGCAGACCATCCCACATCTCGCAGTCGGCTTCCTGCAGGCGGCGTGCGTCTTCGGTGCCGACATCCTCCGCGATCTCCATCTGTAGCTGGTTGCGGCGTTCGATGGCACTCGCGGCACGGTCATAACGTCCGGAGTAGAGCGCCGCCATGGCCTCGCTCGACAACGCGAACACCTGCAGGCCCTTGACCTGGTCCGCCGGCGTCCCCATCGCCTCGACATTCTCCGCCACGGCGTCAAGCTCGTCGAGGGCGGTGTCGATATCCCCTGCGTGGATATAGGTGAAGGCGCGGTAGGGAGCAAAGCCGGCCTTATTTTCAGGCTCCGCAACCTCGATCGCCGCATCATAGGCGGCTCGAGCATCGTCGAAGTTGCCGAGGAACGAGTTCACGTGGCCCTTCTTATGCTGGGCCTGAGCCAGACTGGGATCCATTGCAGTTGCCTGATTGTAAGCCTCAAGCGCCGCGTCGAGGTTGTTCTGTGCGCGCATGATGTCTCCCGTCAACTCGTAAGCCTTGGCCTCGTTCGGATAGGCGACAGTCACCTTCTGCGCATACTCCTCTGCTTTGGCAAAGTCACGCGGTTCACTGAAGAGGTAGTTAGAGGCGATGCCATAGAGCGCGCCGGCCGATTGAGGATCGATCTCGAGTGCCCTGCTGTACGAGTCGCGGGCACCCTGGTTGTCATTCATCGCACCCTGCATGCCGGCAAGCGTAATCGCCGCGCGGGCGCTGTCCGGATACGTGTGGACGAGCTCGCTCGCAAGCTGAACACCCCGTTGCGTATCGTTGGTCAAAAAGGTCCTGTTGATCTCGACCAGGAGTCTCTCACCGCCGCTCACAGCGTCGATGTTTTCACCAGCCTGGTCGAGGCACATCTGGAATTCCTTATAGGATTGGGCCGCATTCGACTGCCCGAAGTGGGCGCGCACGAACCCCGGGTCCTCGGCGACCGCAGCCATGAACTGCTCGCGCGCCTCGACAACGCGACCGATGTCGCTCAGGTACTCGCCCTTCATGCAAAGCTCGCGGGCAGTCTCGGATTCGGTCGTGTACGGAATCTCTGCGCTTCCAGTCACCACCTCCTCCTGTTGGGCACAGGCAACGACTCCCAACACCAGGGTCACCGCGGCCACCGCAACGAAAGCATCACTGATTCTCAATCGACGGTTGAGCATGATAGCCCTCCTCGTTTCTTGCAGAGCGAATCGCCCCACAGGTTGGTTTTCGGCCCACATCCCACAAAAGCCTGCCAAATCTCGGGGCAAAGCGGGTGAGACGTGCGGTCTGGGGAATCTGAACGCGGATTATAGCAGGAAATCAACTCCCGGCATTCGATCGCATGCCCTTCCCCCCACCGACAATTTGAATAAACCTCTGTAGGCGGGTCCTTCAGGGCCCGCCAGCGGTATCCTCGGAATTCGCCAACGTTCTCCACGCTACGAAAACCCAACCCACGATCAGGGCGACGCCACCGATCGGTGTGATTGCGCCGAACCAGCGCGCTCCGGTCAGGACCAGGAGGTAGAGGCTTCCCGAGAACACCACCGTGCCTGCCAGCAGGAACCACGCCGCAGGCACCAGCCGCCGCTCCGGCCAGCGGTCGATCGCCCAGGCCAGGGCCAGCAGACCGAGCCCGTGGTACATCTGGTATCGGACCCCTGTTTCAAAGGTATCCAGCATCTTCGGGCTCAGGCTGGTCTTCAGCGCGTGGGCTCCAAAAGCCCCGAAAATCACACCCAACCCGGCGAAAATTGACCCGGCGGCGAAAATCTTTCGTTCCATATCAGCTCCTAACGCCGACGCAGTGTATCGCCAACCGTTCACAAGCGCGCCGGGATCAGCAGCCGCCCGCACGCAGGATCGGCATAGGAATGTGGACGGTACAATGGAGGTTCGTCATATCGGGAACCAAGACCCAGTGAACACATCCGCGATCACCAGGAGGCCAACAAATGCGAATGAAAACAGCGCGAACGATTGCAGGCATCTTGGCGTTGACCGTCCTCGTGGCCTGCAGCCCGTCAGGGGATGGCAGCCAGCCCGTCGCAACGGCGGACCCGCTGCCGTCCTGGAACGACGGCGACGCCAAACAGCAGATCCTCGACTTCGTAGCCCGGGTCACCGACCCGGCGAGCCTCGATTTCGTGCCGGAGGCGGAGAGGATCGCCACCTTCGACAACGACGGCACCCTGTGGGCCGAGCAGCCGCTCTACTTCCAACTGTACTTTGCCATCGATCGGGTCAAGGCGCTGGCACCGGATCACCCCGAGTGGAAGACGCGGCAGCCGTTCAAGGCGATCCTCGAGGACGACCGTGAGGCCCTCGCGGCGATGGGTCATGCGGAGATCGGGCAGATCCTGGCTGCGACTCACACGGGCATGACCGCCGAGGAGTTCAGCTCGATCGCCCGGCAGTGGCTCGACACCTCCCGGCACCCCCGTTTTTACCGGCCCTTCGACACCTGCATCTACCAGCCCATGGTCGAGGTTCTGGAATACCTGCGGGCCAACGGCTTCACGACCTTCATCGCGTCCGCCGGAGGAATCGAGTTCATGCGCACCTTCGCTGAGGAGGCCTACGGGATCCCCCGCCATCAGGTCATCGGCAGCAGTGTCGAGACCGAATTCCACGTCGACGGTGAACGATCCTTCCTGATGCGTCTGCCGGAAGCTGCATTCATCGACGACAGGGCGGCCAAACCGGTGGCCATCAACCGCCACATCGGCCGGCGACCGATCGCCGCCTTCGGCAACTCCGACGGCGACCTGCAGATGCTGCAGTACGCCACCGGCAGCGATCGACCGGGCCTCGCGGTCCTCGTCCATCACGATGACGCAGAGCGCGAGTGGGCCTACGACCGCGACTCGAAGATCGGCCACCTGGACGCGGCGCTCGACGAGGCCGTGACCCGGGGCTGGACCGTCGTCAGTATGCGCGAAGACTGGCGCACGATCTTCCCTTGGGCGGACTCGGAGTGACCAGGAGGACTTCTCTCAGGAAACCAAGGTAATCTTTTGGATCTCCGGATCCTATTCGGTACGTGATCAGCGTGGACGCGAAATAGACCCTGCTCAGAATCATTGGGAGCATCCTCGATCAGGAGGCTGCGTCCCCCTCCCTGCCCACCGGATACCTCCCCGTCCGCCCGGCGAAGGGCAGGACAAGCAACCAGGGCAAGGTCTGCCGGCGCTGTTCCTGATATTGCTCCAAACCGATGGTCATGCTCTCCTGCCCCGCCGCAGGTTGGGCCCGGTAGGTGCCGAGCAATCGGTCCCACCACGGGAGGTTGAAGCCGAAGTTGCTATTGGTCTCCTGCCGAATGACTGAGTGGTGCACCCGGTGCATGTCCGGCGTGACAACCAACCAGCGCAACACGCGGTCAAAAGACGACACGATTCGAACGTTGCCGTGGTTGAACATCGCGGTCGCATTGAGCAGGACTTCGAAGATCAGCACCGCCACGACAGGCGGGCCCAGGAACAGAACAACGGCAAGCTTGATCAGCATCGAGAGCACGATCTCCACGGGGTGAAAACGAAGACCGGTGGTGACATCGAAATCGACGTCGGCGTGGTGCACCATGTGCAGCCGCCACAACATCGGAACCGCGTGGAACATCACGTGCTGGAGATATATCGCGAGGTCGAGGAAGAGAACCGCACCAACGATGGTGATGGCGACGGGCGCAGAAACCTGGTTGAGAACTCCCCAACCGCGTTCCGCCGCAACGACAGCCATTCCGACCGCCGCGGTCGGAAAGATGAAACGGACGACCACGGTGTTCACGACCGTGATGCCGAGGTTGGCGAGCCACCGCGCCCCTTTGGCGGTCGTCAACCGACGGCGAGCACCCGCCAGCTCCCACAGCGCCATGACCGCAAAAACGCCCAGGAAGGCGCCGAGACGAACGGTCGGTTCATTGTTCAGAATCCAACTCATCTCGACCCCCCATTTGCGACGACATTGGCCCTCGTACGACTCCAGGTCGGGTGTTTGCCCCTCGATCTTACACGCTTCAGAGACACGGATCTGCGGTCTTCGTTGACCCGGCGCCACTGCCCAGAATAAACATCTCGACCTTACGGCTTTAAGGCTCTCTCCAGCGATCGTGCAGCCACAGCCAGCTGTGCGGACGCTCTCGGATCACCTCTTCGTAGAAGTGCTGGATGGTCGCGGTGTCGGTCTCGATGTCTCCTACCATCGGTAAGGGGCCTGTAAACCTCGCTCGGTGTTTGCCGATGCCTTCCCGCCAGTAGCTGAGGCCGTAGACCGGAGCGCCACTCCGCTGCACGGCGATCGGGACTGCCGGCGAAGTCCACGCTGGTCGTCCAAAAAACTCGATCGGGATCCCTTTTCGATACCGTTGATCGAGAAGAAAGACCAGGACCCGCCCTTCGGCAAGCTCCTCGAGGATGGCTTTGAAGGAGTTCATCGACGGCAGCAGACCGAGACCAAATTTCTGTCTGACGTCTTCTACATATTCGGCCGCCGGCTTCCAGCTCGGGTTTTTCACCACCACCGTGGCCGGCAGGGACTCCTGACGCCCAACCATCGGACCGACGAGATCCCAGGAGCCGAAGTGTCCGGCAACGAGGATGACACCCTCCCCAGAGGCGAGGTGACGATGAATCGGCTCGCCGTTTTCGATGGTCAGTTGGATGCAGGGTCTGCGCGCTTCGTGGAAGAGCTCGATATAGCCCATGACCAATCCCGCCGCCTCACGTCGCAGGTTAGGGCCAACGGGAAGGTCAGGGAAAACATGGCGAAATCCGTCTACCGCGGTTGCTTTCCGAATAGGGAGCACTGTCCACCACAACCACGCCAGCAGCCACGACAGACACCACCCGATGCTCAGAGGAATGTGGGAAAACACCCAGACAAAGGACTTGAACGCTACGATATTTCCCCCCCGAGCCACGCTCTCCATCTCAATCTACATCACAAATCGAAAAGCGAGCATGAAGACAGGCCGTTATCCGTGGTCGGGTGGGTTCTCGAGCAAGGCGACCACTTCGGTGTGGCCATTCTGCCGGGCAAAGGTCAGGGCGGTGTCTCCGTCCGTGTCTTCGATACTTCGATCCGCGCCGTGGTCGAGCAATTGGCGTACAACCTCGACCTGGCCCTCGGCGGCGGCGGTCATCAGGGCCGTGAAACCCTCCAGCGTGCCCTGAACATCGACTTCCGCGCCATTGGCCAACAGGAGCTTCACCGTTTCCTCAAAGGGCCCGCTGGAGACGTACATCAGCGCTGTCCGGCCGTTGCTGTCCTTGACATCGATCTCTGCACCCGCCTCCAGGAGGTACTCGGCCACCGGGGCATGCCCGTTGAACGCAGCGAACATCAGCGGGCTGCGCCTCTCGGCGTCGATCGTGTCGACAGGCGTTCCGTCCAGCACCAGCCGTCGCACCTCCTCGAGTTTTCCAAGGTAGGCGGACTCCATGAGGGCCTGCTCCTCCGGGGTCAGCTGCACCGGCGTCTGGGCCGCGAGCGGGGCAGAAACGATCCACAGGAACGCCATCAGTGTGACAAGGGATTTCATGGCCTCAGCTTAACGGAAATCGAAGTTGTGGGTGTAGAGAATCTACCGGAAGCCGCCAGGACATGAAACCTCCCCTGGTTCGTTACCGAAATGCGCTCAACGCACGCCTGGGTTCACTGCTAAAATGCGCCACCGACGATGATTTCCATATCCGACCTCCGCTTCCGCTACCCCGAGGGCGAGTTTGAACTCAACGTTCCCGCGCTCTCGGTAGCCAATGGAGAGACTGTCGCGGTGATCGGTCCTTCCGGTTCGGGCAAGACGACACTGCTCCACCTGATGGCTGGGATTCGTCTTCCGCAGGAAGGGAAAGTCCTCACCGACGACACCGAGGTCACCGATCTCGACGACGGCGCGCGGCGGGATTTCCGGATTCGTCGTATCGGCATGGTCTTCCAGGAGTTCTAGCTGCTCGAGTATCTGACGGTGCTCGACAATATCCTCCTCCCCTTCCGGATCAACGGCTCGCTGAGGCTTGACCGGTCTGTGCGCGACAGGGCTGCCTCGATCGCCGAGCAGGTAGGAATCGCCGACAAGCTGAACCGCCTCTCGACGCGGCTGTCGCACGGAGAAAAGCAGCGGGTTGCGGTGTGCCGTGCGCTCATCGCGGAGCCAGTCCTTCTGTTAGCCGATGAACCCACCGGCAATCTCGACCCGACGAATACCCAAAAGGTCCTCGACATCCTCCTCGACGCAGCCGATGCTTCTGGCGCGACACTGGTGACGGTCACTCACGATCATGATCTCCTCTCGCGCTTCGGCCGAACGGTGGACTTCCGCGATTTCCACCGCGCCACCGAGGAGGTCGAGCCATGAGGGAGATCCTCTTCCTTGCCTGGCGGTACCTCGCGCATAACCGGGTCAAGACGGGGGTGCTGGTGGGGTCGATCATGCTGATCGTCTATCTGCCGGTGGCATTACGTGTGCTGGTCAGCCAGTCGGCGACCGAGCTCACATCGCGGGCGGAGGCCACACCGCTTCTGGTCGGGGCCAAGGGCAGCCCGCTCGAGCTCGCGCTCAACTCGCTCTACTTCGAATCCGACACGCCCGAGCTTACGACCTACGCCGAGGCGGAGCGCATCGCCGACAGCGGCCTCGCGCAGGCGATCCCCCTCTACGTCCGCTTCAAGGTGCGCGCCCAACCGATCGTCGGCACCTCGATCGAGTACCTCGACTTCAGGGGGCTCCGCTTCGCCGATGGCCGCGCCATGGCGATTCTCGGCGAGTGCGTACTCGGCTCCCGAGCCGCAGATATCCTCGATGTCGGTGTTGGGGGTACGGTGATCACGTCGCCCGAGAGCGTCTTCGACATCGCCGGCGTCTACCCGCTGAAGATGCAGGTGGTCGGGGTGCTCGAGCCCTCCTACACAGCCGACGACATCGCAGTCTTTGTCGACCTCAAGACGGCGTGGATCATCCAGGGCCTGGTTCACGGCCACCAGGACATGGCGGCGCCGGAATCCGCAACCGGAGTGCTGTCTCGAGAGGGCGACAACATCGTCGCTAACGCCTCGGTGATTCAATACACCGAGATCACCGCGGACAATATCGACTCCTTCCATTTTCACGGTTCGACCGGGGATTATCCGATCTCGGCGGTGATCGCCGCGCCACACGATCAGAAGTCCGGGACGATTCTGATGGGTCGGTACGAGTCGCCAGACGACCCGGCCCAGATCTTCCAGCCGACAACCGTCATCGACGAGCTCCTGGGCACCATCTTCACCGTGCAGAACTTCGTGGTGGCGGGAATGATACTGGTCGGTCTGGCCGCGCTCGCCACCGCGGTCCTGGTCTTTGCCCTGTCGCTCAGGCTCCGCAAGCGAGAGATCGAGACCATGGCCAAGATCGGCGGGTCCAGGGTCCGCGTCGCCGGGGTGCTGATCACCGAGATCGCGGTCGTCGTGCTGGCGAGCGTGGTGCTCGCGGGCGTCCTGACAGCCCTCACCGCCCGCTTCGCCTCGACCGCTGTCAGACTGTTGTTGCTGCAGTAGAATAACGCGACGATGCGAGTCCGATTTCCTGCACTGCTGATCGGAGCAATACTCCTATTCACCGGTCCCGCATTCGCACAAAGAACCGACGAGCTCGTCCTCTGGAACGGCAACGCAATTACGGGTGAGGTCAAAAGCCTCCAGCAGGGCAAGCTGAAATTCAAGACTGACCACGCCGGCACCATTTACATAGAGTGGGAGTTCATTCACTCGGTCACATCAACCACCTTCTTCGAGGTCGAAAACCAGCAGGGCGAGTTTTTCTACGGGATGCTCTCGGCCGACCCCGAAGAGCGCAAGCTGGTCGTCATCGGACCGACCCATACCGTTGTCCTCGACATGGAGCTGGTCGTCGAAATCATGCCGATCAGAAAAACCTTCTGGGGAAAGGTCGACGGATCGCTCAACCTCGGCTTCAGCTTCACTTCCGCCGACAATATCCTCCAGTACTCCATCGAGTCGGACGCTACCTATCGTCAGCCAAAGTACAGCTCCTCGATCAAGCTGAACTCGATCCAGACCCGGATCGGCGCCCGGGAGGTGGACAGAGAAGTTACGTTTCGAGATAACCTCGACTTCACCTACACCCGATACCGTAAGGACCGATACTACGGTTCCGGAATCCTCGCTTTCACCCGCAGCTCCGAGCTCGGTATCGATCTCAGAGCAGAGCTCGGCTGGGTGTTCGGTCGGAGCTTCTTACAGACCAACCGCAGCAAGCTGTCCGCCTCAGCAGGTCTCACAGTCAGCCGCGAAACGCCGATCGGCGAAGAACCGAGCGATTACTTCCTCTCGGCCGTAATTGGTGGCCGTTACCAATTCTTTCTCTACAACTATCCAAAGACCGACATCTCGGTCGACCTCGATGTCCTTCCTGGCATCACCGATTGGCCCAGAATGCGGGTCAATTTCAACGGATCGTTGAAACGGGAGATCATCACAGATTTCACCGTCAATCTTTCGATCTTCGACAGCTACGACAGCAACCCACCGGGGGGCGAAGAGGCTTCGAACCATGATTTCGGGGTCATTTTGTCTGTCGGGTGGACGTTTTAGGAAGGCCTGGGGCTTGGGGCTTGATGGAAGTGGATGCTAAGTGCTGGATGCTGGATGCTGGATACTCGATTCTCGATGCTCGAGCCGCCCACCTCAATGACGGGTAGAAGGAGATGGAAATGCGTTATCTGATTTCGATCGGTATCGGACTCGTTTTTCTACTGGCTGGATGTGGTGGAGGCGGTGAGGCAGGCGATAAGACTCAGGTTGCCGAGGAGACCACCGAGGCCATCGTCATTTACTCGGTGAACTATCCGCTGGCGTTTTTTGCTGAGCGGATCGGTGGTGATCTGGTGGAGGTGCATTTCCCGGCACCGGGGGACGAGGACCCGGCCTTCTGGTCGCCCGACGCCGACACGATTGCCGCCTACCAGGCTGCCGATCTGATCTTGCTTAACGGCGCCGGCTACGCGAAGTGGGTCGATCGTGCTGCTCTCCCGTCGTCCAGAGTGGTCAATACCTCGGAAGCGATTTCCGACCGATTGCTCCCGCTCATGGGAACTGTCACCCACAGCCACGGGCCCGAGGGCGAGCACGAGCACGGCGGATACGCCTTCACCACGTGGCTCGATCCCGAGCTGGCAATCCAACAGGCGCAGGCCATCGAGGCGGCGATCTCCGTTCTGCGGCCGGACGACGAGCCTGAGATCCACCGGCGGATGGAGCTCCTCAAAGAGAACCTGTTCGACATCGACGGCCGCCTCGCCGCCGCGGCCAAGGCCCTCGGGGACGAACCTCTCCTCTTCTCACACCCCGTCTACCAGTACCTGATCAACCGCTACGGGCTGAACGCGGTCGAGGTCCACTGGGAACCGGACCAGGCGCCGGACGGGCACGCATGGGAACACCTCCGGGAGCTACTGCAGTCCCACCCTGCGAAGTGGATGCTGTGGGAAGGTGAGCCGCTCGAGGAGACAGTCGCCGGACTCGCTGAGCTCGGTGTCGAGTCCGTGGTCTTCGACCCGTGCGGAAATCGACCCGAGGACGGAGACTATCAGGAGGTCATGACAGCGAATGCTGTCGCGTTGGAGAGTCTGGCCCGGTAGCAGTCCCGGATGCTCGATGCTCGATGCTCGATGCTCGATGCTCGATGCTCGATGCTCGATGCTCGATGCTCGATGCAACAAAAGCATAAATTCCTGGATTGTGTTGTCACGGGGGGTGTGAGCGGATCGAGAATCGAGTATCCAGTATCGAGTATCGGGTGGGCGGGCGTGTGGGTGAATCGAGAATCCAGTATCGAGAATCGAGTATCGGGCGGGTGGGTGGACTAAACCCAGCGGTAGACGACGGAGTTGACGTTCATGCCCGCGCCGACGGAGGCGAGGATGACGGTGTCGCCGGGGTTGACCTTCTGGCCGTCCATTTCACCGCGGGCCACCAGGTCGATCAGGGTCGGCACGGTGGCGACGGAGGAGTTGCCGAGCCAGGAGATACTCATCGGCATGATGCCTTCGGGGATCTCGCTCACCTGGTAAAGCTTGAACAGGCGTTTGAGAATGGCGTCGTCCATCTTGGCGTTGGCCTGATGGAGAAAGAGCTTTCGAACGTCAGCAAGATCGAGGCCGGCTCGATCGAGGCTCTTCTTGACGACGC
>Ga0255052_10001682_pt1 | contig 16466 bp, 11 predicted proteins | sample JV7_2_21_MG_FD_188632 | JGI IMG/M metagenome (GOLD analysis project Ga0255052, IMG submission 188632) | Seawater microbial communities from Jervis Inlet, British Columbia, Canada - JV7_2_21 | ecosystem: Environmental > Aquatic > Marine > Inlet | place: Canada: British Columbia | collected...
ATTGTCCCGGATTGAGCGTACCTTCGCCGACACCCGGTAACGGCGGCGTCAGGTCCGCAGAACTGACCGGGATGCGAGCGGCGAGCGGGAACACGCCGCTATCGGGCTGGCCGACCGCCAGACCGTTCAGCGTGGTCGTATCCGCGACGTAAGTCGTGTCCGCGGGCACATTGTCGAACAACTCGACAACAGTCGCCGGCACGTTGCCGTTGTTGTAAATCGTAATCGTATAGCGAAGGACGTCGCCCGGGTCGACGATGCCTGGCGTACCGGCATCGATCTGCAGCGCCGCCGATTTCGCGGCAAACAGCAGCGGGAAGTTGCCGACGACATCCTGCGTCGGGTCGTTGGCCAGCGGCGTTCGCGGATCATCCGACGGTTGATCGGCGATGCCGGAAGCAACCGCACTGAGGAACGCCTGGTTGGAAATGACGGTGCCGTCGGGCACGTCCGGATAGACCACGACGTCGAATGTAATCGTCGCAACATTATTCGCAACGGCGGCATTCATTACGCCCGGCGTTACGTCCTGCGGCGCATTGATCAGGATGCCGTCGGTTAGCGGCGAGCTGCCGGCATTGTTATCCGCAAGTGCAACACCGTTCAGCGTCGTGCTACCCGCGACATAAGTCGTATTGACCGGAATCTGATCGACGATTTCCGCGTCGGTCGCGTTATCCGTACCGATGTTCTGCACCGTGATCGTGTATCGCAGCGTTTCTCCGGCGAGCAATACGTTGGGATCGCCGGTCAGGTACGTCGAAATTTTCTCGACGCGAAACGCCGGTGCCGATGCGATCAGTATTTGTGTCGGATCCTCGTCGCCCGCGACGTTCGGGTCCGCCGCGCCGTTGACATTGGGGTCGTCACTGACGGCAATCAAATTACCGTTGTAAAGCAGATCGGACTGGTTGTAGACATAGCTACCGTCGGCGATAACGGGCACCAGCACGACTTCGAACTCGATCAGCAAGCTCTCGCCGAGGCCGCCCAGGCTCAGGTTGCGGATATCCAGGAGACCGGTGCCGGCGGCACCGCCGTTGGGATCGGTGTTACTGGCGTCTGCGCCCGCGGGCAACGTGACGACATTCAGCGTGCCAGCCTGGAAGGAGGGTATCGCGTTGAGCTCGTCCAGTTCGTCGACGATGTTGAAGTCGTTTACTGCAGAAGTGCTGGCATTTTCGACTCGCAGGCTGTAGCGCAGCGTATCGCCAGGAGTCGCGACGCTGGCGGGATCGTCGCCACTCGTGACGTTGGCGACCGTCTTCTCGAATATGAGTATGGGTGTGAACTCGACGACGGTGTGCGCATCCTCGTGGTCGAGCACGCCAACCGTGCCGTCGGTCAGTACGCGCGTATAGGTTCGGGCGTATGGCACCAATGCGGCATCAGATACGTCGAGACCGAACCACTCGGTCGCACCGGCAATATTGGTCAGCACGGCGTCCTGCTGGGTATTCGCATCCAGCTCGGTCTGATAGGTGACCAACAGTCGTTGATCCGTACCGATCGCGGCTGTCGCATTGAGCATCGTGAGCGTCAGGGTGCAGGCTGGATCGCCGGCGAAAGCAACGTCGAAGTCGGTGCCCTGAACGAGGGCTGGCGCAACCGGCGTAACGCCGTCGGCTTCGAAGAGCTGCGCTGTGATCTGAATGGGCGCGATATCGCACATGCCGCCGTCGGCCTGCTTCGGCAGGACGTCGGTGATCGTCAGGCTGTACGCGGGTGAATCACCCGTGTTGTGGACGTTAAGCGTGAACGTGCCCGGCACGGTCACACGCATGTTCAATGGCCCGCTTTTCTCGAGCGTCAGCTCCGGCTCGACAATCGTCATCGGCCCGCTTGTGCCCGGCAGGCCCGGCCTTTCAGTCGCGATGTCGCCGTCGATCAGGTTGTAGGTGTAAGCGGCTGTATTGGTAAACGTGAGGCCGGCAACGTTCGTGGCGGTGTCGGCGAGCCGCACCGTGATCTCGAGAACGGCCTGCTGGCCGGCCGGAATATCGATGCCGTTGACCGGATCCTCGATGACGAGATTCGTTGCCGTACCCGTGTTGACCGGTGTCCATCCACCCGGGCCCGACACCGTTGCGACGCTGACGAATTCCAGGTCGGCGGCTGAGGCTGCCAGGTCGTCGAGAATGCGCACGTCATACAGCGGCGAGGTGTGCGCTACAGACGGCACCGTAATCAGATAGGAGAATTCTTCGCCGATCGTTGCAGTAGCTTGCGTGTTTGCCTTGAGCAGGGCCGATGGTGGCGGCCCCTGGATGATGAGCTGTGTCGGATCCTCGTCACCCGCGACATTGGGGTCGGCCTGACCGTTGACGTACGGGTCATCGCTGTCCGCGAGCTTAACGCCGCTAATGAGGTCTGCCTGGTTGGTAACGAAAATACCGTCGGGCAGGTTCGAATCCAGCGTGATATCGAACTGGATCGAGACCTCGCTGCCGAGCGGCAGGGTCAGGTTTCCGACATCCAGTATGCCGGTGCCGTTCACGCCGCCGTTGGGATCGGTATTCGATGTGTCGGCGCCGGGTGGAATGCTGGCGGCAACGAGCGTCAGGGAACCCGGCACGAAAACGGCCGACGGGTTCATTGCGCCCATGTCGTCGTAGAAACTGAAATTGTTCAACGCGCCGTCCGTGGTCTGCAGACGCAAGGTGTAACGCAGGGCATCGCCGGGAGCTGCCGTCGTCGCAGGGTTCACGCCAGTCGTGAGGTTGGCGACGGTTTTCTCGAAAAAGTAACCTCGTAGCTCTACCGTGACGGTGTGGGCGTCCTCGTGATCGAGCACACCCGGCGTTCCGTTCGTTACCGTGCGGTTGAATACAATCCGGTCAGGGTTGCCGTTGGCGTCATTGAACCACTGGGTCGCGCCGACGACATTCGTGAGTGTGGCGCCGTCCTGGCTGTCGGCATCGAGCCGGGTACGATAGTCGACAATGAGGCGTTCGCCCGGGCCGATCGCAGCGGCAGGCGTAAGCATCGTAAGCGTGAGTTCGCAACCCGGCGCAGCATTGTAATTGAACGTGAAATCCGCTCCTTCAGTCAGCGGACCTTTGCCGGGAACCGGCGTTACACCATCCGCTGCGAAAACCTGGGCGCTCTGCACCTCGGGCGGTATGTCGCACATGCCACCCGTCGGGCTGTCAGGGAGCCGGTCGAGTATCGTCACGTCCCATGCGTCGCTTAAGCCTGTATTCTGGACGTCGATGCCGAAGTCGCCCCACTCGCCGAGGTTGAGCGTCCTGCCGATCGTGGCCGGGCCGGTCTTCGTGACAACGAGTTGCGGCGCTGCAATTGTCAGCGGCGGCGAGATGCCCCATTCGCCCGGGAGTGGTTCGTAAAATATGCCGTCGATGAGTCTGCCGAAGTCCCACTTTGCGGTGTTGATGAACTGCGTTCCCGGCGCGTTCACCGGTGTGTCTTCGAGCACGACCGTCAGCTCGATGACGATCTGTTCTCCGGCAGGGATGATCGGGAAATTGTCGAAGGTGAGTAAACCGCCGACGTTGGAGAAGGTATGCGCAACCGGCGCGCCGCTGCCCAGCCAGTAGGCGGTGTGGCCCAGATAAGTCAGGTCCACGCCGGTTGCATTCAGATCGTCCCAGAGCGTCGCACTGTGCAGATCGTTGACCGAGCCGGCCGTGTTGATGACCGTGCCCGTCGCCGGATCGAACAGCACCGGCATCGTCATCGTGTAGGTAAAAGGCACGCCGATGGCGGCCGTGGTCTCGCCTGCGGGGTTTTGCTTGTCGATTTTTTCTACAGGTATTAAAAGGTTCTGGCAGCCCTCCTGGATCGATGTCGACGAGCCGTTGGTAAACCAGATCTTGTGTTCGAGAACGCTGTTACACGACATCTGGCCCGTGTGCACGACGTTGTCGAAGATCAGCAGCCATCTTTCGGAATTCTGTCCGGGTTGGGTAAAAAAGCTGAAGTTGGTGGAGAGCGGGTTGGACGCGGGATAGTTCCGGATCGTGCAATTCATGTCGACCTGCAGCTGCGACGGAGCAATGTCGCCGGCAAAACCATCGAGCACGCCGCCGTAATCGGAACAGTCCTGCGCCTGAGCCGGCAAGGCCGCGCACACCAGCAACAGCAAGGCGAACAGCCGGAAGCCAAACCGGCTGCCAGAAGCAGCCATCCTGCTACCAGAGTCAGGCATGGAGATCTTGAGTTTGGCCATGGTCAGTCGCTAACAATCCGTGTGCGTTTTACTCACCAAAGCGGGAGGCCCGATACGCGATCGATGCTCGGGCGGTCCCGCTGCCGTTGAGCCTGCTTGCTCTTTAGGCCGGTGACTTTGCGTCGCCACCTTTCGGTGGTTTTGCCTTTTTCTGAGTCGAAACGAGACTATCCCCCAACAGATGTGCCCGAAGGGTGAACTGCATCACATGTTTCAAACGCCCTCCTCTAAACACGACGGCGTGCTGGAGGGCCATGCAATAAAGGGTTTTCGGGCGGAAATCGGCGATTAATCCGGCAACGAGCTGCCCATTATGTCGCCGTCTGGAGACAGTTGCGGCTCCTCACCTGATTATGTCGAACGCGTGGCGGAATCAGGCGGCAGGCAGGAAATCGATCGGGTAAATGATCGTCATGGCGACGATGTCTTCCTTGGCACCAAAGTCGAAAGTCAGTACACGCTGGACAACCTGCTGTACCAGCATCGGTGCCTTCATATCGGACGAATGCAGCTGGCAGAGAGATACCGAGCCGTCCGGTTCGATTGTCAATTGCAGGACAAGTTGTCCGCGCAGCGTCGGATCCTTGCGAAGTTCACGATTGTAAAGTCGGTACAGCGCCGCTTTGTATCGGTCGAATACGATTTGTATTTCTTCGTCGGTGCGGCCGGCCAGTGCACCGCCGGCAAACGGCCGGTCGGGTCCGTCACCACCGCCGATCGAACTCGCGACGCGAGCCAGCTGGACGCCCTCGATCCCCTGACCGCCGCCGCCAACATTCCGGCTGATGCTGCTTAAGTTTATGCCGCCGCTCGAGCCTGGCGCCGATGTCGTGACCATCATTCGCTCGGGACGACCGATGGCATCCTCGCCCGCGCTCCTGACACTGGCCTCGGAACCCAGCTGTGCAAGCGGCCGCATATTCGCGCGGTCGGCGAAGCTGTCACGAAACGCCAGTATGCCCTTCGACTTGACCTGTTCCCTGGTGTCCGGCTGCTCGACATCAGCGACCTTCGGTTGCTCGGGCAACTCGTCCGGTGGCTGCTCCTCGGCGAGTTCCGGATCGGGCTCGGGAATCTCTTCATCCGGGATGGTCGGCTGTTCGATCGGTTCGGGTGGTGGCGGCGGCGTGCGCTCCTGGCGAACGATCTTCGCGACGCGCTCCGGAAGTTCATTGAGCTTTTCGCGTTCCACTAGCGGTATCGTAATCATGCCGATAACAAACGCGACTAAAAGACACGCAGCCAGCGAGGTAAGGAGCGATTTGCGAAAACGATCATCCTCCTCGCAACCCCTGGCCCAGGGCATGACCTGCGCACGATGTGACGGGCTGTCAGCGCCGCGCTCGACGACCCACTCTCTTTGGCGGCTCTCGTCGCGCTCGATAGCATCCTGGAGATCGTAATGGAGATAGTCCAGAACATCATTCTGATCATTGATCTTGTCGATGACCGACTGGCGACCTTCCTCGACCCGCGCAACCTCATCGCCGAATTTATCAATATTCCGACGAGCGTTTTGAATGTGTTCTACCGGGTCACCAGTGTCACCCGGTTTTCCCCAGAACAGATTTCTGGCGCCAAGACCGTCCAGCTCCTCGAGCGAGCAACAAATCTGCTCCAGCAATTCGTATTGATGATTTCTTTTCGCAAGCCCCTCGAGTTCGACATCGATCGATCGAAGGTCTGCTTCGAGACCCTCGAGGACGCGCTCCGACCGCCCGACCTTCCCGCGAAGCGACTGCTCTTGTTCAGAGTGTTCTGAGCTCACAACGTCACCTTCTTCCCTTAGGTGCTGGCCTGCATTACCCGCGTCGGTTTCTGGATGACGGCCAGGGAAACGTTTTCATACCCCTCGTCGGTGCAGGTAGTCATGATTCTCCTGATCACGAGGAACGGCACGGATTTGTCGGCCAGTATCGTAACTTCCAGGCTGCCCGCAACAGTCAGGGTGCTCGTCCCGATGACGTTGTCTTTCAGTTCGGCGAGACGCGAGGTGAGCGGGTCGAATATGCCTGCTTGTCCCTCGAGAATGTCGTCCACGCGCGCGACGATCTGTCCCTGTACGAGCACATCTTCCGGGCTCACAAAGATTACGACCGTTTCTCGCGGTTTCGTTTCGACCTGCGATTCGGGCAGCTTGACGTTCTTCGGCGCTTCGACCAGCTCGACAGAGCCGGAATTGACCAGCAGGAAGAAAACGAGAATCGTGAAGACATCCATCAGCGCGGTCAGGTTCATCTTCGTGATCATCTTCACGCGGTTGCGCGACATTCGCTTGATTCGGCGCGTGTTTCTCATGGCGCGTCTCCGACAGAAATCTCCGTGAACAATGCGAACAACTCAAACTGTTCTTCGACTTCGATCAGTTCTTCTCCTTCGATCCGGTCTTCGCCTTCGATTTGGTCTTTACTTTCGATCGGAACCTCCACGGCCCTGACAACGTCCATCACGCGGATGAGGTAATCGTAGGGAATGCGGGCCTCCATCAGCACGGAAGCGGCATCCAGCTGCGGGTAATCCCGCTTGAGGGTAACCATGTAGTCCGACAGCGTCTGCAGATCGAACTCTTCGTCTTTCTTCGGAATCGACGCAATAATCGCGGAACCGTTGCTGATTTCGATACCGGCTTCCCGGACGATTACTTCAACACGGAAACTGTCCTCGTTATTGGCCGGCCCACCGGCAGAACTCGGCAGGTTGAGTTCGACGATCGTCAGCCTGGAGAACACTGCCGTGATCAGCAGAAACGGTACGAGCACCACCATGAGATTCAGAAAGGTGGTGACATCGATTTCGTGAGCGGGTTTGGTTCTCCGCTTGTAATGATGCCGCCTGGCCATACCGGCTAGGCCTCAGCCATCCGTTTCGCCCTTTTCGAAAATACATTCAGGGCCTTGACCGTCGCCATCTCGAGACTATCGACAATGTCGCCGGTCTTGCTCGTCAGTATCGCGTGCGTGATGAGCAGCGGTATCGCGACCATGAGGCCGAATGCCGTCGTGTTCATTGCGACCGAAATACTGGCGGACAACAGGTCAGCCTTTTCCGCCGGATTCGCATTTGCGACAGCGGTAAACGCCGAAATCAGTCCCATGATCGTGCCGAGCAATCCCAACAATGTAGCGATGCTCGAACTAAGCGCAACGTACCCCGTGCGCTTTTCGAGTCGCGGCACGATCTCCATCATGCTCTCCTCCATCGCGATTTCAATGTCTTCGCGACGTCGGACCGCACCCTGGAGCGACAAGCCCATGTTCAGTACTTGCGAAATCGTGGATTCGTCTTTACTGGTCGCTTCCCGCGCTTCGTCGAACTCGCCATTGGCAAGCATCGGCTGCACTTCGTCCCATACTGCCTGGTTCTTGTTCGTCACCACGGTCAACGTAACGTAGCGTTCGACCGCGATCGCAGCGCCGACTGCGAATACCAAAAGTATCGGATACATGAAGGCGCCACCCGACAAGAAAAAACTTACGATCGAATAGAAGAAGTCCATTACCAAATCCTCACTTAACAGAATGTCGATGTCATTCTCGGAACAGGAGCAAGGATAGATGTCCGTCACGGGTTTGAATGTGACCCAGCGCACGTTCAGCCATTATGTCTGCTGGAGGCCAACGCTCACGGTCATACTGGCGCCCAAGGCGCTAAACTTTTGTGAATTTTTGCTATTCCACGTCCGCGGACTGCTTGCCGCCAGAACGGATTTCGTAGAAGCTCAGTTCGCGCAGGAAGACTTCCTTGTCAACGGGTCGGGCGCGGTCGTCGAGCGTGTCCGACAGGCTGATGTCGTCACCGAGTTCGGATGATTTCCAGGGAATGATAACGAGTGACTTCGGCGCTTCCTCGTTACCGAGGATCGACATACCGGACATCGTCTTCGGTTTCTCGATGCCATCGCCCCGATCTTCGGCTGCCTGCGCTTCGATAGCATCCACCTCTTCCGCCGCTTCTTCACCGAGCGAAGATACACCGATAAGTAGCAGCGCAGAACTGATAAGAATGAATTTCGGCATTGCTACTCTCCCTGACCGATTCGATAGCGGATATCGTTAATCCACATCGACACCTCGTCGTCACTCGGCACCGTTGCCATGTACGCCTCGTAATTTCCAAGCGCACAATTCAGGTCGGCGAGATACAGATCGCAAAGAATCGCCAGGTTACGGCGGGCATAGTGATATCCAGGATAAGTCTCCAGTGCAGCTTCATAACTTTGTCGCGCCTCGGCAAAACGTCCGTTCTTGCGTTGCAATATGCCGAGCTCGTTGAGTGCAATCGGGTGATACGGATTCGATTCGAGCGCGAGCAGCAGGTGTTCTTCAGCGCCCTCGAGATTTCCGGCCAGGTGATAGGCGATGCCGAGATCGATTCGCGGAGCCGTGAGTTCCGGCACCAACTCGATAATAGTTTTGAGCAACGCGATGCCGTTCTCGAGTTCGCCTCTCTCGAGAAGGCTGAGCGCCGCGTCGTAATCCATTCGCACGTCATTACTGATCCGCTCTTCTTCTGTGATCGTAAAACCGACTTGTTCCTGAATATCGATACGTGCCGGCGCTCGCGACGATTCTGTCGTAGCACAAGCAGAAATCATGGCAGCCGACACCAGCCAAAATATCCAATTTGTTTTATTCACTCGCATGACGACTCCCTACAACGCTAGTCCGGTCCGCCGCTTGCGGCGTCGGACACTTGCGTGTCAGACGGCGTAACGTTTTCATCGTCGATACCGATCTCCGGAACGATCGGCATGCGATATGCGTAGCCGTCGATCGAACCCAGGAATCCGCCGCTGATCTCGTTCTTCGCATAGCGTCCCGGCATCATGACCGACAGCCGGTCGAGACTCTGCTGCACCCAGGGGTTGTAGATGCCACCCGCCAGCAACTCGAAGTTTTCCTCATGAACGGCGATTGCCTGCTCCTCGAACGGATAAGCTTCCTCCTCGATGACGAGTTCGTAGTCGATTTTCTCCGCTTCGCTCAGGCCGGCGGGACGCTCCGACTGCATCAGCGCTGTACTGAATTCCATGTAGATCTCGGCAATGTAGAAAGTTGCCCCTGCCGTGACCTCCGCCACTTCATATGCAACGAGATTTTCGAAGGTTTCCATTGCCGCATCCATGCGCTTTTGCTTCTCGGCAAGACTCTCTTCGAATGGCTGGACAAGTTTGAGTGCAACAAACTGCTCATAACTGGGTACCGCGAGTACGAGTGCAGCCTTGGCCGCGAGATATCGGCTGCGATCGGTGCGCTCTGCTCCGGCGTCGCGATCGGCCGCGACGATGTCTAGCAGTTGCTCGTAATATCTTGTCGTGTCAGGACCGGCTTTGAAAATTTCTGCAAGTCGGGAGCGGGTCTCCATGGCGATATCGAGTGGCATGGGATATTGGGCGACGTAACTTTCATAGACACGGACGGCGTCGCCGACGACCTCGGCCTCGTCGTACAACTCGGCGGCCGTCAGCAGCGCATCGCGCTTCAGTTCCAGATCTTCTGACTCCGCAGAGATCCGCTCATGCTCGGCGGCCGATCGTTCGGTCTGCCCGTCTTCGCGGTAAATGAACGCGAGTTGTTTGGTTGCCTCCTTGCCCAATTCGTGCTCTGGATGGCTGATACGGAATTCCTCCAACACGCCAGACGCCAGACCCCAGTCCTGAACTTTCATGAGGGCCGCTGCGGCGTCATATTCGGCGGAGGTGCGTATGTTCGAGCTCGGCGCTACGTCCTTGATCCTGAGAAAGTGACTGGCTGCCGCACGATAGTCCTCGAGCAGATTAGCCTGTTCACCCTGCTTGTAAATTGCCGCAGCCAGGCCGTCGACCACTGCCGGACGTGACTCGTCATCGGCGGGCGTCAGGGCAAGCACATTCGTATAGGCGTGCTCCGCGTCCTGATATTCCGCCAGATCGATCGACGAATGCGCGATGACGGCCCAGGCGGAACGTAGCAAGTCAGACTCCGTGTCAGGGTATCGGTCGATGAGTTTCTGCGCCGACGCTATCGCGAGATCGAAATCCTTCATTTCATATAGGTCGTCTGCGGCCGCACCCAGTACCACTGGCGCCTGCTCGTGCTTAGGATAAGTTTCGGAAAACCGGAGCGAACTCGTTACCGTCGCTTGCTTGACCTCCAGCCGCCTGGCACCCGTTGCTACTTCGAGATTCTGCCGGTGGGCATAGATCGCCGCATACCCCGCCGCCGATGCCTGCTCGTGCTCCGCGTACTCATAAGCCGTGAGTTCATACTCTTTGGCCGCCTCGCCAAAGTCCTCGTTCTCGAGCAGCAGGTCGGCCAGCTGATAATTGATCTGTGGCGACGCATTGTCTGTCGGGAATGAATGCAGGAATTGTCGATACCAATGCGCTGCCTCGCTGAAATTCGCTCGTCTTTCCTCGGGCAGGTTCTCGCTCTGATAGAGCGCGTGATAGTGTCCCGCGAGGTCCGTCAGGTTGGTTTTTAAAAATCCGACAACCTCGGGTGAGTCGTCAAGGTCGAAATAATTCCAGTACGCCGCGTTCAGCGCATAAGCCGTCGCAAACTCTTTCTTGGATTCCACCACGAGCAACGGGAATCCGGCTTCGCCGTAAATCTCGACGATTCGCATACTGAAATGCGGCGACACCTTATGGAAGGGATTCAAATCGATGAATGACTTGTAGACCGATGTCGCATCGTCATATCGAAGCTTGCCAAAATAGAATTCACCCAGGTTGCCGTAGATCTTGTCGGCATAGCTACGATGACCGTATTCGGAGAAATATTCGTGCAGGACCTCCGGCCCGCCAAGGTTTGAGAAACTTAAGGAGATCACACGAAACGTATCGCCTACACGGTGTTCGTCATTCTCTTCATAGTCCTGTTCGAAGTCGTAGCCGATAGACATGCGGTAGTCCAGCATCGCGATGTAATTGTGCAACGCCTCCTCGTAGAGCTCCTGTTTGTACAAAGCCCATCCGAGTTTGTACAAGGCGAGCTCGTAGTAGGACGAACTCGTCCCGATATTGATGATCGAGCCGTAGGCATCTTCTGCGTCAAGATACTTCTTCCTGACGAAGTAGTACTCGCCACGCCGAAAGTAAACTTCATCCACATATTTCGAGTGAGGATATTCGGCGACGAACCGATCCATTACCGCCATCGCCTCGTCGGGCTGACCGATCTCGTCGTATGCCCGTGACATCTGGTAGAGCACCTTGTCGTTGCGCTCGTAGTTCGGATACTTCTCGAGAATCTCCCGGTATGTCTCGATTGCCTCGCGTGGTCCTGCGGGTATCGTTTCGCCCTCACCGCCCGGTAACAGCCCGTCAAAGTTTGTACTCGGGGACAGCAATTCCTGACGCTGCGTCGCGCGCTGTTCGAATTCCTGCTCGGATTCACCGGTTTTGACCGGTCCCTCGGTTTGCGGGTCCGCGACAATCAGATCGGTTTGCGATGCGGCCTCCGGCACCTGCATCTCGACAATGTCGCCGGTACCTATGACGCCGTATGCCTGTTCGATCTGCAGATCGGCAAGGCGCCGCATGGCCTCCGGCGTTCGCCTGGTCTCCGGGGTCTCATCAAGGTAGCGGCGGTAACTTTGCGCCGCGCGTTCGAGGCTGTCGTCGAGGTATATCTCGTCGATGTCAGCCTCGACCTGTTCCAGCTCGGCGAGCGTTCCCTGGTCGATGGTCGTCGTGGCGCAGGCAGACAGGCCAACGCAGGCAAGCGAGAGAATGACTGCATTCCGTCTCATCATTCTTCACCAATCTTGGCCTGGGCCTGTGTAGCGCGATCGTAACTGTCGGCCAGTGCAAAGCGCGCTTTATCGCCGTAATTCTCGAGATGATCGCGTCGTGCGATCAGCTCCTCGATTGCCACGACCTCGAGCAGGTGGCCCTGGCGAGCCATCAACAAGTCGACTTTCTCGACAGAATTGCTGACGTGTGCCCGGAGGCGGCTGATTGGCGTCTCGTATCCGGCGTAGCTGTGCGTTGCGGCCTGCCGGGCCCGGACATACTGGTCGTACTGTTCCTTCACGACGGCCATGGCCTGATCGAGCCCGCGCAGATTCCGGTCGAACTCTGTCAGGCGATCGTGATATTCGGTCTCGAGCGTCCAGGTCAACAGGCCTTTGAGGCGTTTGATGCGCGCCGTTGTCAAGTCGTCGGCCGGCGAATCCGACGCCTGCAACTGCGTTTCAATGTGTTCAAGCCGCTTCAGGATGGCCTGTTCGTCCCGTGTCGCCAGAAACTCTGGCCGCGGCGTCGTGAGCAAGTCGTCACGACGTTGCACCAGCATTTTGTGCTGCTCGATACGCAGTCGCATTCTGGAATCGAGCTCTCTGAATTGCGTGTCAACATCGGGCAATAACGGTTCGTAATGTTCGTGACGGATTTCCACCATCTCGTCGAATGCATCGAAACTCGCCTGCCAGGTGAGGAGCTTCCCGCGCAGATCGGCGAGGTCCAGGTAGTTTTGCAAACCCGTCTGGAAGTCGTGCGAGGCCAGCAATTCCATCAGGTAATAGGTTTCCGGAGTCTCCGGTAAGGAACGCAGGCGGATGACCCAGTCCTCGTCCTTGCGAATCTCTTCGCGAATCAACGCATCCAGAAACTTGCCCTCTCTGATGCTGTCGATCGACGCATCCAGCTTATCGACTTCGGCGCTGAATGCATCCAGCGCGCGGCCGTAATGTATCGCCGCGCGACCATGCACGTTCAGTTTGCCGTATGCGTAAGGCAGCGCCAGCATCGCTTCCTGCGCCGCGCGATCCGTTACCTCACGGTCGGCCAGGATACGCCAGGGAACGACCGCTCTTTCGAACTGCTCGCTGGACAGGTTTGCCCAGCCGGCGCTGAGCAGGGCCTGATTGGAAAATGGACCATCGAGCCGTACCCGGTTCAGGTAGGGAATGGCATTGTCGTAGCTTCCTTCTTCGAGAAATATCGTCCCGAGCACCAGATTGGACTTGTCCCTGATGGCCAGCTCGGCGGAATCATCGGTAGCGATCTGACCGGCACGGTCGAGTTGAGTCAGCGCCGCCTGCTGCTGCCCGTCCTGCAGATAGGCGATGCCGAGATTGTAGGCGGCAAAGGTACCAAAACCATCCGAGCCCTGCAGTCGCTTCAGCACGTCGACCGAGTCGGCCGGCCGGCCCTGCGCCAGATAGATATTTGCCCGCAGGAATTCGATGTCGTCGCGTATCGATTCAGGCACCTTGCCGTCGATGCGTTCCAGTGCCCGCATCGCATCCGCCGTCTGACCCTTTTGAAAATGGATCCGGGCAAGTCTGTAAGCCGCATCATTGCGAACGACCTCATCGACCGCACCCTCGAGAACTGCCTTGATCGCGCGCCCGGCGCGATGATGCATCCTGTAGCGGAGTTCGAAGTCACCCAGGGAGAACTCGGCGTCGTCAATATGATAATAAAGAGTGTCGAGCTCCGGTTCGTCGAGCTCGTCGTGCTGCCCGACCTCGGTATCCAGTCGTTCCAGCGCTTCGAAAAAATACCCCTGGTGGGCATAGTAAAGTGCCTCACCGAAGTACAGATCCTTCAGCTCGTCAGACCGACCTGGACTCGTCGCCAGGCAGGCGAACAACAGGAGCCCGATCACTGAGAACGGTGCTCGATCCATGATCTACCAGTCTCCGACCTGGATTCCGCTCCTTCCAAACCCCGGCCCGGCAAGGGTAATGCCGAGTGATTTCGGCTTGACGCCTTTGGCAAACGTGAAACTGTCGGACGCATTGAAGTCCTTGCCGCTTTTCAGCTTGCCGATCATCGTCACAGCGAGTTGATGGTCGCCAGTCGGAATGTTACCGGTGTAAATCCGCTGCACTCCACCTTTTTGCAATGCCTCGAGTTCCTTGAAGCTGTATATATGATGTGTCGCCAGTTCGCCGTTGATCTCTATATGCACTGCGTCCAGCCGAAACTCCTCGTCGTCGGCGATCGATACAAAGACCGCGATCTGGGTGTTCGACGGATAAAGCAGTCGTTCTTCGAGATTACTGAGTTCCGAGGCCATACTCAGTACGTCGGATTTAATTTCCTGGACCTGGCCGTCCAGGCTTCGCATTTCGTCACCGGATATGTCCTGCGCACCGCTCGAGGCTACCTGACCGCAGACCAGCAGTGCCAGTACTAAAGCGCGGATGAGTGTCAACATCTCGAAAGTCCCTCTCTACTTACATTTTCCATGCGCAAGCGCGAGCACGGCGCGGCAGCGCGGCGTAACTGCAGACAGACGTCAGTGTTGTGGAATTCATTTGCTTAATCTGTGAACTGCGCCTCAAATCCATGCCGCACCAGAAACCCGTCTGCTGGATCTGACGCATCGACATTTGCTGCTCTGCGGACTCATGTTCATGACCTGGCAACGGACTGGACACGGATCGCCCAGTTATTGCACATGAGGGCCTTGATCGGACCCGGGTTCGGTACCGAGGTCACGGGCGAACTGGTCCGACGGGCAGACTTGGACACGCATAGCGCACCCGTAGGGTGCAGACCATGGGCCGCCTACAACAATCCAACCATAGACACGCGGATTTTCAGTGAACAAATTTCAAAACTCAACGTAACCCAAGGTAACGCAATAGAACGTTTAGCAGCAGATTTGCGACCCGGTAGATGCTCTTGGGTGACGGTAGGTGACCTTGGATTGGGCACCAAAGTAGGCACTCAGATGACGACCGTAGGATTTTTAATAGACTCGGCAGATGGCAGTCGAGGTTATGCGGTTTTGCGTCACATTTAGAGCAATTTTCGTGATTTCGAGTAGAGTGCCGAGATGAATTTCCATACGTCAGTGGCTTACTTGCATGGGCGAGACAGTTGAACTGCAGCCGTTCGCTGCTGACTTCAAGAAATACCTGATGGAGCAGCTGTTTGTACCGGCCGAGGCGGTTCGGCGCCCTTGCGCGGATGCCCAGGAAATAATCGAGTGAAAATATGGGTAGATGCAGACGCCTGTCCGGTCGTAGTTAAGGAAATTCTCTTCCGAGCCGCCGATCGAACAGGTGTGCAACTGACGTTGGTCGCGAATCAGGCATTAAACATGCCCTCCTCGCCGAACATAAACACTGTTCAGGTAGCGAAGGGATTCGACGTCGCTGACGATGAAATCGTTAAGCGACTGGATGCCGGTGACCTTGTCATCACGAGCGACATTCCGCTTGCCGCAGAAGTTATCCAAAAAGGTGGTCACGCGCTCAGCCCACGCGGCGAAATGCATACTACCGAGAACATTCGTGCCCGGCTCAACATGCGAGACTTTCTCGACACGATGCGCGCAAGCGGCGTTGACACTGGCGGCGGGCCCGCCGCATTCAGTCAACGCGACAAACAGATGTTCGCGAATAGCCTGGATCGTTTTCTAACGAAGCATACTCAATGCGAGTAGCGCCGAGCGCCTCGACCGCACCACCGACACGCGGATTCTCTATTTCCTAGAGCCAGCTCGGACCTTGCAGCACCTTTTGAACGAAGCGAGTAAATAGTTCAAGATTCATTAGCCCAGTAATCAAGAACCCCCAGACAGCTCCGACAAAGTGCGCCATGTGGCCGATATTGTCGGTAGCTTTCTTGTCTTTGTACCACGAGTAGAAAAGGTAGGCCGCACCCGCCAATATCTGCGGGATCGCAATCACACCGTATAAATACAAATTCTGCCAGGGTTCAAAAAGTATCGCGGCGAATACCACGGCTGACACGCCACCCGAAGCCCCCAGCGCTGCGTAATTTGGATTCTTGTTGTGCCGGACATAGCTCGGAACAGAGGATACGACGATTCCTCCGAAATATAGAACCATGTATTTCTGCGCACTGAAGTCGCCCATAAAGCCGGGATAATAAAACCTCTCGATAGCGTTCCCGAATGACCACAAGACGAACATATTGATCGCAAGATGCATCATATCTGCATGGACGAAACCGGACGTCAGAAAGCGATACCACTGATGCTGTTCCCGAATGGTCGCAGGACGAAAGATCAGGAGCGCTTTGCCTGTTTGATTCTGCATCAGAAGAAAAGACACAAGGCAAGTGATGCCTACGATGATGTTCGTGATGCTGAGTGCGGCGCTATTCATGTCTCGGAACTGATGAAGTAGGTGCAGGCCATAGTAATCGATTGCAGATAGCCAACAGGTTTACCCTGGCGCGGAGGAAATGGGATCCGACCCACTGCTGTCCCACTTAGGGTAAAGAAAAAGGCCTGATTCGAGTGCTCTTGTTACAATGTTGTTGCGAAACAAACCATTGATAACAAAAGAGGAATCAGGCCATGGCCTA
>Ga0255052_10001683_pt1 | contig 16459 bp, 8 predicted proteins | sample JV7_2_21_MG_FD_188632 | JGI IMG/M metagenome (GOLD analysis project Ga0255052, IMG submission 188632) | Seawater microbial communities from Jervis Inlet, British Columbia, Canada - JV7_2_21 | ecosystem: Environmental > Aquatic > Marine > Inlet | place: Canada: British Columbia | collected...
ATTGACGTCGAAGGAAAAATAGTCGCGACTATTTTTCCTTCGACGTCAATTCCTTCGTAGTCTGAGTATCCGAGTTCAGGTGCATGGATGCCGAAGCCGACGAACACCACTTCGGCTCGCACGTGGGTTTCCCCGCGAATGGCATCGGGGAATACGACGGCATCCTTGATCCATTCGAGTTCGACGTCGCCCGAAGTCGTGTGCAAGATAGCGCCTGAGTTTTCGGCATCGATAGCTGCGGTCACAATTGGTACTTGTTGAAACCAGCCGTCGTCTCCTCCCGGTTGCAATCCGATTTCCTCGAATCGCTCGGCCACGTATCTCGCGGCATCTTCATGCCCGGGGCTGCCAGCGCGTCGGCCGTTGCGCGCATCGTCCGCAAGGTAACTTGTCGTGGCCTTGAGGTTCTCCTGGTTGATTGCGTCGAGGGCCTCGTCGATCTCGACATTGGGTTCGCTCGAGCAGGCTGCAAGTGCAATCGCGCAGGCAGTCGTCGCAATTCGATATATGATTTGCATCAGTGCGCCAATGCCTCCTCAGGAGCGAGATGCCACCACCACTGATCGGGCAGCGCCTCTTGCGTGGGCCAGAGCTGGTTTAAGGTGTCACCTTCGTACAAGGCTCCGCCCTTCATCACATACTCGATGTCTGCGCTGTTGCGTATGTCATCAAGCGGATCGCTGTTCAGCACCACAAGATCGGCAAGTTTTCCCGCAGTAATTGATCCGAGATCCTGATCCAGGCCAATCATCTGGGCGCCCATCAGTGTGGCGGAACGCAACGCATTGAAGTTCGAACCGCCACTGGCCACCGACCACAGTTCCCAGTGATAACCCAGTCCCTGCAACTGGCCGTGGGCACCGATGCCGACCTGTCCTCCGGCATCGACTATTTTCATGGCCTGCTCCGCAACACGCGTTGTGGCGTATTCACTCTCGTGAACCCAGGAACCTCTTCGCAACGTGCGGGACGCGAGAGCGTTATACGGTGTGAAGCGCCGAAGCTTGGCATCATCGTGGGGCGATTCGTTGTTGTAATAGTAATTTTCACCCGCTGGCCCACCGTATAACACAAGGAGCGTCGGCGTGTAGGCGATTCTGGTTTGGGCTGCCAGCTGCACTACGTCGTCGTACAACGCATCCAAGGGAAAATTGTGCTCGTTGCCACTGAAGCCATCGATCATGTGAGTCAAGTCCATTTTCATGTCCAGACCACCCTCGGTAGTCGGCATCAACTGCAACTCCTTTGCGGCCTGCAATAACCACTGACGCTGTTTGCGGTCTCCGGTTAAATAGGCCTTGAGGTTCCTCACGCCATAGTGTTCTTTGTATCGCTTCAGCACACCGTAAGCCTGTTGTTTGGACTTGAATTGGTGGTCGCTAAAAATTCCAGGACCAGTGGAATAGGCTCGAGGCCCCAGCATGAGGCCGGCGTCGACCATGTCTTGTGCGGAGATCAGGTCGATGGTGCTGGGCTGTACATCCATACCCGTCGTAACACCGTAGGCAATGTTTGCCAGAAATGACGAGTTGCTGAAACTCGGGACGTCCTGACGAACATCGTAGTGTGCGTGCGTATCAACGTAGCCCGGTACGACAACCTTGCCGGTCAGGTCGCGGCGCTCGTACCCCTCGGGAATTTCCGCGTTAGCACGCGACCCCACTCTTATGATGCGGCCGTCTGAGATCAAAATGACGCTATCCTCGATTACCTCATCGCCATTCATCGTAATCGCTGTGGCATTGACCAGCGCGATGGCGCCGGGTGTCTCGGCCCGGGGCAGAGATACTGTGACCTTGTGCACCACAACCGCTTCGTGCTCTTCTGCAAGCGGCTCGGGCTCTTTCGATTCTTCCGAGTCCTTAACCTCTTCAGCTGATTTTTCTTCCTTGTCCTTGTCCTCTTCTTTCTTTGCCTTGAAGTCCAAAGACGCGAGCGGGCGTTGATAAAAATGATTGCCCGCCGACCAGGTGATCGTGTCGCCATTTGCATTCCAACGCACGAAACTAGCGCCGACATCGGTAAGTTTGACCAGAGGAAGTGCAGACTTCTTAATGCTCACTTCTTGCTGCGAAAGCCAGGTGTTCACCAGCGCAGCGACATAAGCTTGATTGGAATGCTGAATCAGCACGTGGCTGCCATCGGGCGATAGTTGAATAACTTCAGATGCCATCGGCTCGGCAGTGGAATAGCCGGGCCCTCCCGAACTCAGGATCTCCCGGCGGTCGGTGCCATCAAATCGAATCGATACCAGCGAATTCTTCTTGCCACCAGACCCAAGCTGCAGGTAGATGCGATCGGCCTCAGGTCCGAAATGTGGCCGTGATAAACCGCGCGCCGGCACAACCAGGTGCGATTCTCCCCCTTTCGCATCAAACCACAGCACATCGGAACCGGTGACCGGGCCGAAATCAGATTCACGAATCTGCCGCTCATATGCCGACCCCTGCAAGGCAACAATGTGCGCGCCGTCTGGCGACCAGACCGGGTGAGAGTAATAGGCAGCGTGTTGGCTGATCCGCTTCGGTCTGCTGCCCTTTCTGGCAGCCTGGCGATAGACATGCCCACCCCCATTTTGCCAACTTGCATAGACGAGTTCGTTGCCCTTTGCCGACCAATCGGGAAACGCCGTTGCTACGCCTTCGGGTGATACGGCTTCCACACGGCCATTTTCAAGGTCCTGTACGTAGATGCGGGCAAAGGCGGCAAACGCCAGTTTCGTGCCATCCGGCGATAACACCGGGTCGCGGATGATGCGCGCCTCAACGGGCCCGGTATCGACCCGGTAGGGGAAGTGCAGGCGCTCGGCCACCTGTTTCTCAACATCAACCTGAAACGGGATATCAACGACAGTCTTGGTGCGCGTATCAATTCGGACCAAATGTCCGTCTATGGTCGTAATGAATGCATCGCCGTCCGGAGTGAAGGCAGATCCCGGCAGCAGATCACGCTCAAACCATGCCTCCTGTAAATCCTTCTCCACCGGGAACGCGAACCACTCATCTTCACCGGTATCAAGATCTCTGATCCGAAGCCCGGTCTTTTGTTCGTAGCGCGTGGCGTAAACCAGACGTGATCCATCCGGGGAAATCAAAGGCGAAAATGCGCTCCCCTTTGCCTTCGTCAGAACATCCTCATCGCCGGTTCGGAGGTCTCGCCTGGCGACCTGCCACATGGGAAACCTGAGGTTATAGCCAAAGCCCCCGGACTTTTTGGAGAAGTACAGATAGCGGCCATCTGCCGAAAAAGTCGCTCCGAGCGCATTGTGCCGATCACTGGGCCGTGTATCTTCGTCTGGCTTGGCTTTGGTGATTTGTACCCCATTGCCGCCATCGATGTGATAAGCCCACAGTTCGAAAGTCCCCATGCTCCCGACCGTTCGTGAGAGGACGATGCTCTTGCCATCGGGTGACCAGGCCGGGGAAGTTAGTTGCGTGTCCCATGTTGAGCTTGTCAGCTTCACGGGTGCCTGCGCGTCGGCATCATTATTGTCGTCATTGCTGATATTCGCAGATATGATCCACAGATCATCCGGGCCATTTCGGTCACTGATAAAAGCGATCTGCGACCCGTCAGGGGAAAACCGGGGCGTGCTGTCGAAATGCATGCCGGTGCTCAACGGTGTCGCCTGACCACCTTCGATCGGCAACAGGTAGAGATCTCCCAGTACCTCGATGACAAGTCGATCGCCTTGTGGCGCTACATCCAGCGACATCCAGGTAGCTTCGTTCACGCTGAAGCTCAGCGTTTTGTCGGATTTAAGAGGCAGCGCCTTGTCATCTTCCGACGCAGCTTCGGATTCCTCCGCCGGGGTTTCGGCGGCGGCTGCAACCGGAGGAAAACAAACGAAAAACGAGAATACAATCAGCCACAAGGGCCGCAGAGTTGAAAATGTTTGAATCACGGGTAACCCCACTATTTGTTGTTTGCACCAGGCCCTGGGAGCGGCACGGGCTCGGGCTTTCTTGGCATGCGTTCGTCGCGCATTGCGGCGTGATACAAGAAGCTCGCCAGAATGACGCTGGCCTGCTTCAGGTTCTTTTCATAAATTTCGTCGTACAGATCGAGCTGGCTGTGACCCCCGCGGTGAGCACCGCTACGATCCTGGATAAACTGATAGCCAGGCAAGCCGATTAGCTGGAAAGATTCGTGATCGGTGCTCTTGGTGCCATTAAGTGTCACATGCGTCGCGCCCAGGTCATGAAACGGCGCCAGCCAGGACTCGAAGATGGGCTGTGCGGCAGCATTGCCCTCGGCATGAATGCCGCGAATTTTCCCGGCGCCGTTATCCACATTGAAATAGACCGAGAACCTGTCGTAGTCACGGGCTTTGACGAAGGGTTTGCTAAGGTCGGCAGCGGAAAAGTCGCCGACATACTTGAAGATGTCTTCCGTTTTTCTGGGGTAGTTACCAAAGTTCAGGCGCACATGCCGGCCGGACCCGTAATACTCCTGCTCCTCCCCGCTCCAGAGCCCGATTCGAATGGTCCGCTTTGCTTGCACGTCGAGCACCTTCATTATGCGCAAGGCCTCCATCACGACTGCAACGCCCGCAGCGTTGTCGGCGGCACCATCTCCTGGTACGTGACTGTCGATGTGTGCGCCTGCCATGACAATTTCCGGGTTGCGCCCCTTGCCTGGAATCTCGGCAATAGTGCTGTAACCTTTGTGATCTTCGTCGTGGTATTGGGCGTCAACATCCACCGACAGCCGCACGGCATGACCGTTTTCAGCAAGTCGCAGTAACCGGTTGTAGTGGTCCGCTGCCAGCACTACGGCCGGGATCTCAGGCGTCATGCCGACATGATATTGATATCCTGGATTCGAGATGGCCATGTCGCCGCGGCCATTCTTGCGAACCATAGCCAGCGCACCTTCCTCCACGAGAAACGGGCTTAGTGCCTGCACGAATCTCATGTCTTCAATCCATTCATCGCCTGTCGGACGATCTCCGACCGGCACGTTGAATAATGTGCGCTCATCAAGTTCCGCCTCATCGTAAGGCGCGACAATCTTGTTGCGAGGCTCGCGCGGCGGGCCCACTTCGTCGATCAGCACCATCTTGCCTTTCAATTTGCCTTGCCACTCCTCGAAATCTTCTTTGGTGCTGATCGGCGCATGCACTATCTCGCCTTCGAGCACCCCGTTAGTGCCCGGGTGCCATTCAACTGGGAGACCATGGAGCTGCTTTTGCCGCGGGCTCGTCATGTGAATCTCGGTGCGGGATGTAGTCCAGCCACGGCCGAAGTCGAAGCTCTCGAGGTATACGTTTTCCATACCCCAGGCTTGCAATTGCTCAACCGTCCATTTGCTGGCCACCCGCATACCTGGACTTGCCGTGAGGCGCGGCCCAATTTCATCTGACAGGACACGCAGACTTTCCATCACCTCCGACCGGTTAAATCCCTCGTCGCGGATTTTGTTGACCATATCGAGATCAACAGGCTCCTCGGCCCAGGCCAAAGTGATAGCAAGAAACGAAGCGACACAAACGGTGAATGAAACTCTCAATTTGGAAATTCCTATTATTGTTTGTTACGAAGGCAGCCCATTCTCAGCCACATCAATCAGGGCATCTGCAAATCGATCAATCTCTTCCAGCGTGGTAAACGCGCTCGGTGAGACGCGGATGCCTTCGAATTCAGGGTGTTTGATCCCGACTGTCAGGATACGCTGGTCCTCCCACAGGAAATCAGCCAGTTTCTTGCTGTCGATTCCTTTGATCTCTACCGTCGCAATACCGCAGGCATAGCCGGGTTTGAGGCTGGTGTGGAGCCGCATGCGATCGTTCTGCAGCGCCCGCTCGACCCAGCGGTTTCGCAGGTAAATCAAGCGGGCCTGTTTGCGCGACGGGCCGATTCCCTCGTGAAAAGTGAGCGCCTCGGCAATGGCCAGGTAGTTGGCGGCCGGGTGAGTGCCGATTTCCTCGAATTTGCGGATATCGTTGTCCATCCTCTCCGGCGCCGCCATCATCGGCCAGAGGTCCCCGATTTTGTCGCGCCGCACGTACAAGAACCCCGTCCCGTGGGGTGCGAACAGCCATTTGTGCAAACTCGTGGCGTAGTAGTCACAGTCCAGATCGTCATGATTGAAGTCGAAGTGTGCAAAAGTGTGTGCGCCATCGACGATGACCGGGATACCCCGGCCACGGGCCATTTCCACGACCTGACGCACCGGTAATATCTGCCCCGTGATGTTGATCATGTGGCACATCAGGATCAACCGGGTCCGGTCGGTGATGTTGGACTCGAACAACGCAACGATTTCCCCGGGGTCTTCGGCCGGAATGGGTATTTGAAACTGACGCAGCACCAGGCCCTCGCGTCTCTCGCGTTGTTTGAACGTCGTGATCATCCTCCCGTAATCCTGGGTGGTGGTGAGAAGCTCATCACCCGGTTGCAGATCGAAGCCGAGCTGACAGATCTGCAATCCTTCGGAAGCGTTGCGCGTCAGGGCAATCTCTTCGGCATCACAGCTGAAATTGCGCGCCAGGCGTTCGCGGACCGGCTCACGCTGCGGCTCCAACACCTTCCACATCGTGTATGGGGGGACAGTGTTCGAGTAGTCCAGGTGACGCTTCATCGCCTGCTGGACAATGTTTGGCGATGGGCTCACACCACCGCTATTGAGATTCACGAGGCTGCGATCGTTGGTGAAAGCCTGCTGTACCTCGAACCAGAAGTTCTCGTCACAGGCCAGCTCCTCGGCTGAGCCGGGATGACAGGCGAGCTCCGCCGCGACGGCTGAAGCCCTGGCCAGGTCCAACACCCCGAGGCTCGAGATCCCGACTGCCGACCATGCTGCGCCAGAGAGGAATGTTCGCCGACTTGGCATACGCCTCCTCCATTTTGAACCCGAGCCGCTACTCGTACCCCAATGCCTTACGGAGGCCGGGTACGGCGAAGTCGATCAACTGTCTCTGACCGTCCGGCAACTTGTCGGGCAACTCCATTCGGATTTTAGTGAGGTTCTCCCGTGCTGTTCCGCTTTGCTTCTTGTCGGAGCCGACCCGCACTCGCTCGCACCAGTCATCCGGCGTGTCAATGCCGCAAGCGTCCAGGACTTTGCGGAAAAAGACCTCAGCCTCAGGCTCATCGAGATTCTTGACGGCGTGCAGCAGGTCTTCAAATTTCAGGACAAGTGTATCCGTATGCAGCCAGGCAACACCATTGTGCATGTATATCTCCCGCAGGTTCGGCACTTTCTTGTGGATGCCGAAGATCATCATGTTGAGGAATTGCTCCGCGGTAACGTTGTAGCCTGAAACATGGCCTACGGTCCCTTTGAATTCTTCGGACATGAAAAACCGTGCACGGGCCAGAATCCAGTCATAGGGGTCTCGCACCAACAACACCTTGCGCGTATCTTTCAACAAGATCGCGGAATTATCCGAATACAGCAGATGACCCCAGCTCAACGTCGGTCTGTCTTTATCCCAGGCAACCTGGTCATCCTGCATGGAAGCCAGTTGGATAAACCCGGATTTAAAATGCTGATCCAGCGGCACAAACATGCGCATGATATTGCGCAGCAGATGCGAGCCAGACTTGGGCACACTGTTCAGGAAGACCGGTTGTTTGAGCGGCGCTTGCGAGAAATCAGCGTTGCGCTGGTTCAGATTGTCAGGTTTGAGCATGATTCGTGGCATGAAAAATGTCCCTGCAGGCAGTTCTTATCGTCGTATTCGTACAATTGTATCGGTCAGGTGGCCCTTGGACTACCAATTAAATGCGCCGGCTCAAAGGCCGGCGCACAAAGTCTTGCAGGAAGATGTAGTCCTAGAAAGTTTTCTTGATATTGAGACCGTAACGACGGCCTTTCCAGTCGTACTGGGAATGGAACGCGCCGTAACCCTCAATTCTGAGCCCCCCGCCTTGTGAGGCGCGTGGTGGTAACTCGTCGGTGACATTAGTCACGCTTAGATTAGCTTCCCAGCCGTCGCCGAACGCGAAAGTCGCTGACGCATTGTGATAAATGCGGCTGTCCAGCGTACGAGAAAACCAGTAGGTCTGCTCTTCACCACTTCCATAGACCCAGGTTTCGGAGGCATCTAAAGGGTTCTGCCGACCGCGGTTCTGGTCGGTACCGGCAATGTAGTTTGCCCGCCAGGCCGCTGACCAGGGGCCCTTTGATAGCCTGACAGTCAGGTTACCGACCCAGTCCGGATTACCCGCCCGGCCACGACGCGCCTCTGTGACTCCACTAGAATTTATCTTTTCTTTCGTCTTGGTTATCGTGTGAGACGTGCGAATTGCAAGGTCATAATCATTGGGCAAGGATACAGCGTAGCTCGCCTCAATGTCCCAGCCGGCCATCCGCTCTGTATCGGTATTGATATAAGTCGAATCAATGGTCTGGACTCTATATTCCTCGAACGGTATACCCGGTGGCATACGCGTGATAAGACTACAGAGCTGGTCATCCGGGTAAATGTCGGACTCATAACAGCCATCGAGGATGTCTTCGGCGCCGAAAATGCCAATCTCGTCGTCCACTTCCAATTGCCAATAATCGGCCGACAGTTTGAAATCGATGTCCTGGGCTGTCCAGACCACACCGACCGTTTCGGAAACCGACGTTTCAGGATCGAGATGGGCCGCACCGCCAGCCGTGAGAACGTCTATATAAATAGTCGAACGGATATCATCAGGGATGCCCTCAGCCGCGCAGTTGTCAGCGACTTGCTGTGAAATATTCCTGTCTGCCAGATTTTCGGCCCATTTCCGACATGGGTCGAGGTTCTGGGAGGGGTAGGTGTGGAAGTTCTTGCGGTACAATTCAAACAGCGCGGGCGTCCGGAAAGACGTGCCGCGATTCGCCCTGACACGCCAACTGTCGTTAATGTTCCAGTTTAAACCGATCTTGTAGGTGGTATCGCTGAAGTCCCGCGCATCGCTACCCTCTGTCTGCTCAATACCGACCTTCGTGTAACGTACCGACGCGCTAAGTTCCAGGTAATCGGCTATGCCCTTATTGGCGAGTAGTGGTATCGCAGCCTCGAGATAGGCCGCTTGTGTGTCTGTTTCGCCAACGGTTTCGTAGATTTTTGCAGCCCCGGGCCCTGCGGTGTCATCCCACTTGTTGCCGGAACGTGATTCGATTCCGGGCCAGTCTGCAATTTCATCGGTCATGTATTGAAGACCGACGGCGATGCCAACGTCGCCCGCAGGCATCGAAAACAACTCATTGTTTACAAAACCGACATCAAAGGCCATGTTTGTGTAATCCGTGGAGCCGTTTTCAACCTCAAAAAGGAAGTCTCTTTGTTCCGGGGTGAAATTTCCCAATAAAGTCTGCGGATCCAGAAAATTGACATCCACGCAGTCGACGGTCTCACGAATCTCGCCATCCGGACCATAACGGTCAAATGTCGTCCCTTCACACCGCCCTATATGGTCCCCTCCCCAGTAAGGAATCAAGTTTGCCGAGTAATACCGGGCATCCGCCAATAAGACGCCGTCTCCGTATTCGCCATCGGATTTGCTGTATTGCAGCGAGACGTCATAAGACCAGTCGCCGTCGCTGCCAAAATCGCCCATGGCACCCAGGACAACCCGGGTGTAGTCAACATTCGTGGCTATGCCACCGGGCTGAATGGGGGCAACTGGGTCCAGAATTTGCGCACCGGTCCAACCGACTGACGCGGGATCGCCGCCGCCCTGATACATGTAAGCATAAGCGTAGTTGTAGTCCCAGTACCATTCGCCTGTATCTTCATCGTATGAATTGCCCCAACAATCATCCCACATACACGGAACGTCGGGGTCAAAAGGATTGGCGACACTCCAGTCGGACGTATAGTTATAAAACCACCCTTCGAAAATGGCTTGGTGGTAAGTCTCGCGGCGGTTAAAGAGCGCCTCCCCGTACAGGGTCATGCTGTCGCTTACATTATATTCGCCGCTTGCCATGAACGTGATGCGCTCACGTTCCGGAACCATGACCTCTTGATCCGAATGATCGCCAGAAGTTGGCCTGAGTGACTCACCGAGGATACTGTTTGGCAGGATGTACCATCCTTCCGGCACCCGCAGATCGGCAGGATCATCAGCACCGTTGTTGCGGTCCGGCAAAAGACCGCTTGCCGCTATCGAGCCATCGTAGTCGTAGGCAACACGTGTAGCCGTTGCAGTTACGTTGCTCTCTAAATCGAGGCCGTAACCGTACCAATAATCATAATATGTGTATTGGTGATAATCATAGATCCACTGCGACCCGGCATTAAAGCCATAACACTTGTATCGGTCCGTTCTGGGGTCGATCACATCAGCGCGGGTTTTCAGTCCCGGCTCATTGAAAATGTACTCCTGCTCGCAATCGAAAATCTCGCGATCGCCCTTCAGGATCTGCTCCTGCTTGTTGTAGTCAGCCGTGACGCGCCAGTAGCCTTTGTCGGATTCTCTACCGTACGACCCGTTGATTTGCAAGATTTCGCCGCCGCTTTCTTCTGCTATTTGTGTATAGGCATTGATCTCGCCGCCATCACCCTTTCTGGTGATGTAATTGATCACGCCGCCAATCGCATCGGAACCGTAGATCGATGACGCGCCATCCTTGAGGATTTCAACGCGCTCAAGCGCAGAAACGGGAATAACATTGATATCAAAGGAGGTCACACCGTCACGGATTCCGGCCGGCCCCGCACGGCGACCGTTGAGAAGCGACAGGGTCCTGCCGGCGCCAAGGCCGCGCAGGTCAGCCGTTTGCACGCCCTGACCGCCATTGGTGTTTGCGAGGATACCCGACAAAACATCCGTCATCTGGTCGGAGCCCGCCAAAACGGGGCTGGACATCAGCATGTCGGCAGTGTTCCCGTAACCCAGGCTGACGGCATCGCGAACGTTGATAACGTCCATGGGTGTCGGGCTATCGAAGCTGCTACGCGTCAGGCGTGATCCGGTGACGATAACCTCTTCGAGTTCTTCGGCTTCGTCGACCTCAGCAACCTGGTCCTGGGCGATCGCTTGCCCGGCCAGCATGAAACCGCCCGCAAGCGTTGCGCCCCCTAGTAACAGAGCGCGTCTTACACCTTCTCTCACACTTATTTTATTATCGACAAGAGTCTCGTTTTTATCATCGACAAGCGCTTCTTCGTGTAGATTTTCCATCCCGGATCCCCCTCCGAATTGGTGGTTTCTTCGCTCTCTGCCCCTCTCTCAACTTTGCACGATCAGGGCAAGTTGAAACAAATTGAACTATTTTGACGCAATCTGTAGCTACTTGGCTAACATAGAATATACTTTCACCAGTATATTTGATCTTCATACTGGCGCTCTTACAGTCGTGGAAACTACGTATTCTTCCTGGCCTGTACGCCAACTACATGCGGCGTGGACATAGTACGGATGTTGCCTCGCCGGCTGCCTGTTGCACTTGTCACCTCAGCCGTCAGCACGACACAATGAACATCGGCTCTCACTTAAGATGATTCGGGGCAACAATTCATGAACAAGCATCTTTGGCTGTTTGCAGCCGCGTTCCTGATCGCTTCACCTGCCGAGGCGCAGTACCAATATCAAACAGATTTCACAGCTGAGAACTTTCGGCAAAGGCGTGAAGCTGTCTACGATGCGATCGGATCCAATATCGCGGTCATTCAGGGCGCGGGAGATGTTCAGGGCTTCATCGTGTTTCGTCAGAGCAACACCTTTTACTACCTGAGCGGTTTAGAGGTTCCTTCGACCTACATGGTGCTGGATGGTCAAAGCAGGACGACATCGTTGTACCTGCCACATCGCGACTCTGAACGCGAACGCGGCGCGGGTCCGATCATTTCCTACGAAGATGATGAGCTCGTCAAGCAGATATCCGGTGTGGAAACGGTCCGGCCTATTGAGAAAATGGGACCCGATCTATCCTGGTATTTGTGGCGGTCGCCCGCGCCGGCGCTTTACACGCCGCATAGCCCGGACGAGAAATACCTGCAAAGCAGGGATGAAGTGCTGGATGGCTTCGGCCGCAGAGTGGCCGATCCGTGGGATGGTCGCCCGTCGAAAGTGGGACACTTCATTCATCTTCTCAAAACCCGGTATCCACAATTTGAGATTCGCGACTTAAGCGCGGCGCTTGATGCGATGCGTACCTTAAAGGACGAAAAGGAGATCGACCTTATTCGCAAGGCAAGCCAGCTTGCCGGTCTCGGCATCATCGAGGCCATTCGCTCGACCCAGCCCGGGGTCATGGAATATCAACTGGAAGCAGCAGCAACCTTCGTCTTCAAGACCAATGGCGCGCGTGGCCTTGCTTACAACGCAATTGTCGGCGGTGGTCAAAACGCCTGGATGGGACATTATTCGGCAAACTCGGACCCGGTCAGAGATGGCGACCTTGTCCTGATGGACCTGGCCCCTGACTATCACTACTACACATCAGACGTGACGCGCATGTGGCCCGCAAACGGGAAATACACGAAAGACCAGCGCGACTTATATGGTTTTGTTGTGGAGTATCACAAGGCCTTCATGCGGCATACTCGGCCTGGCGTCACGGCCGACCAGATTCTGGACGAAGCCGCTGCCGACATGCGCAAGGTCCTCGAAGATATTTCGTTTTCCAAAGAGATATATCGCAAAGCATGCGAGGCTGCGCTCGAGTTCAGAGGGCATATTCAGCACATGGTTGGCATGTCGGTGCACGACGTCGGCAGCAACAAAGGAATACCCCTCGAAGTGGGCATGGTCTTTGCCATCGATCCCATGATCTGGGTTCACGAAGAGAAACAATATATCCGCATGGAAGATGTTGTCGTTGTCACTGAAGACGGGGTCGAGAACCTCTCAGCCAATTTGCCAATCGAAATGGACGACCTGGAAAGACTCTGGCAAGAAGAGGGGATCGTACAAAAACGACCGGCCGTTATGGACTAGTCAGGCTCTCCATCGCGCCAATTGCTTGAACCGCCTTTTCCCGAACCGCCCAAAACGCATCATTTTGGCTGACCTGCATAAGGGCAGATTGAACTGCCGGGTCATTCATTCGTTCTTGAAGCTGACCGACGGCCCACATGCGTCCGATCGCTTTATCATGGCGCAATTGGTAAAGGAGCGCTGCAGTAGATTTCTTGAATGTCCATTCCTTCAGCAGGATGTCCCCTTCATCGAAACGAACCATTAGTGGTTCTTCAGCAACGTCGAATTCAAAAGTCTGCTGCTCTGTGTAAAGCCAGACATCTTCGATCGTTTTTCCCGACTTTGCTGTAATCCCAAGCTTCATCGGTAGGCGGTAAACAGGGGTCCCCAGCTTGCGATCCTGGGTTTGCTTGATAGTCACGGACAGCACTTTCCGTTGACTGTCCCATGCATGAGATACATCCAGAACGGGGTGCCCCGGTTTCAGTAGCCATTGATCGAAGAACCAGCTGTAGTCCTCTCCTGTGACCTGCTGCACGGTTTCGAAAAAGTCGGTCGTTGTTGCATTACTGTAAGCGTTGGTTTCGAGAAACGCCTGCAAGACCTCCCCAAAAACGTCTTCGCCCGCAAGCTCGCGAAACATATTCAGAACAACGCCACCTTTTTCGTAGGTGTGCCGGTCAAACATCTCGTTCGGCCTGTTCCACTTGTTCGTGACGATCGGCCGAACGAACTTCGTCCTTGCTTCCTCAAGGTAGTCATCCTTGTGCTCGTCGAGCGTCAACGCCGCATCATCGGCACCGAGATCGTAGCGGGCATACAGGTATTCGGCATGTGTCGCGAAACTTTCGGACAACCAGACATGCTCCCAATCCTTGTAGCCGACCATATCGCCCCACCACTGGTGTGCGAGCTCGTGCGCAATCAGCCAGTCCGGGGAACGGTCTTTGAGTTCAGTCGCGTTAGAGACTGCCCACTCGGCGATGACCGTTGCTGAAGTACTTTCCGCGCCACCGCCAATGCCGGGAATTACTATCTGGTCGTACTTCACCCACGGAAATTTGACGCCATAGAGACTCTCGAAAAAGGCAATCATCCCGGGCGTGGAACTAAAGGACAGCCGGGCATCAGCTTCGTCGCCGGGATAGACCCGGTAGTGCAGCGGCAAGTCGCCATGCCTGTCTTCGAGCACACTGTGGTTGCCAGCAACCATGACGTAGAGATAGGTCGGCTGCGGTTTCGTCTGGCTCCATTGAACGGTACGGCGACCGGTTTCAGAGTCGATCGTGTCGCTGACGAGTGCTCCGTTCGCGACGACTCGGTACTCTTTCCTGACATCAATGATGGTCTCGTGCGTCGCCCAGTCGCTGGGGTGGTCGAAAGAAGGAAACCAGTGGCGTGCACCTTCCGGAAAGTTGAGCGTAAAAATAATCGGCGGGTTGGTCGGCGATTCCGGTTTGAAGTTAAAGCCAAGGTCGTAACCCTCACCCATGCCAAACCGGGCTGAATCCACATCGATATTCGTGACGCCGTATCCGATGGTCAGCGTCGCCTCTTCTCCTGGTGCCAGGTCACGATCCAGGGCTATTTCAAGGCGGCCGTCCTGATGAGTGAAGTCCAGCGACGCACCCTGGTGTGTGACGCTGTGAACGGTAAACGATTCGGCATCGAGCGTGAGCTCATCAAGGCCGTTGATCGTCGAAGAAATCGTAATGGCCGTTTCTCCGTCAAAGGATTTTGTCGGCTCATCAAGAGACAATGCGATGCGGTAGTGCTTCACGTCAAAATCGTGAAGCCGTAGTGTCTGTTCACGACGTAACTGAAACGTTTCCTGATCCGCAGTTGCGGTCTCCAGGAGAAACGGCGTCATCACGGCAAGACTGGCAGCAACAAGTTTGGCGTTGAATTTCAGCGTGTAATCTCCGTGTAACTAAGCAGGTTCAGGATAAACTTTCTGAATCAGCCGGGCCCAGCTGGCTTACAGCGTTGCCCGGACCTTCGGTCTGGCAATTGAGGAGGTATTCTTACTCCAGAGCTAGTAGATGAAGGGAATCAGTTTCTTCGTTTCCTTCATGTACATCCGATAGGCATCGCCAAATTCCTCAGCCAGCAGTGCCTCTTCGAGCCTGATTCTGACCAGAAAAATTGGAACCAGGATAGACATGGTGATGAAACCAAACAGACTTGTGGCATAAGTTGGCACAGCAAAACAAATAATGATCACACCGAAATAGATCGGATGCCGAACGAGACTATAAATGCCGTGCGTAATGAGCTGGTGACCTTCGATGATTACCAGAGTTGATAAATAAAATCGTCTAAGTGTTCCTACAGCGACGAGCGCGAAGGTCAATCCAGCGACGAGCATAACCAACCCGGTTATGTTCGCAGTCGAAAGCTCTTCCAGTTTCTGCGATCCGGCTGCAAGGCTCCACAATGTTTCTACCAATCCGTCGTACCCGTCTCTCCCACTGACCACCAGTCCTGCGAAGAAAACCGATATGGCAGGCAACCCGAAATACAACAGATCTTTCTTCATCGCGCTGCGCACGATTCCATGTCTTGATTTGAATGACGGCTTTTGCGGTTTCATTCACCCGTCCGATTCTAATGTCACGAGAAATTCTTCCAGAACCCGATTGAATTCTTCCGGTCTATCCACGAATAACGCATGTGAGGTCTCGTCGAAGGATAGGATATTCTATCGCCACGTAGCGGCCTTAGGAATCTATCGTTTATCATAAGGAAGGGTCAATCATGCCGCATACGCCGATCAGTTTCTTGGTGATGACCGAGTTGCCGACCTTTTCTTCTTCTTCCAAAGGAGCCGATGATGGATTCGAGAAATTCGCGACGGACATTTATGAAGGGTGCAGTGGCCCTTGGGTGTGGTGCCTTAATCGGCCAGGGACGTCTATTGCATGGTCAAACAGTTGTGGCTGGAGCGACACGTCAGTTTGATCTGGTGATTGAAAGCGGGATGGTGATTGACGGTTCGGGTAAGGCGCCTTTTGCAGCAGATGTCGGAATCGCCGGAAGCAAGATTGCTGCAATCGGGAAGTTGAATGATGTCAAAGCGAAGCTCAGAATCGATGCGCAAGGTCTTGTTGTCGCGCCGGGGTTTATCGATATCCATGCGCATACGAATCTGCTCAAGAATCCCAAAGCGCAAAGCAAAATCTTTCAGGGTGTCACGCTGGATATAACGGGGCCCGATGGTGGCAGTTCACTCCCCCGGCATCTCAAGGACGGTGATGCGAAGGAAGCGCCGCAATCGATAAGCGATTTTTCCAATTACAGCCATTGGGTCGACTCCTACAAAAGTACACCGATTGCGATGAACCTGGGGTCGTTCGTTGGGTTTGGGACGGTTCGGGAACTGGTACTCGGATATAGTTCGCGTAAGCCGACAAAACATGAGTTGGAATTGATGAAAGAACTCGCGCGTCAGGCGATGGCCCAGGGCGCGCTGGGGCTTTCATCAGGCCTGGAGTACGTGCCCGGCACTTATGCCAGTACCGAGGAAATCATCGAAGTTGCCAAGGCGGCGGGGGAGTACAGTGGGGTCTATCAGACGCATATGCGAGGTGAAGACCAAGGCCTGTTGGATG
>Ga0255052_10001684_pt1 | contig 16450 bp, 20 predicted proteins | sample JV7_2_21_MG_FD_188632 | JGI IMG/M metagenome (GOLD analysis project Ga0255052, IMG submission 188632) | Seawater microbial communities from Jervis Inlet, British Columbia, Canada - JV7_2_21 | ecosystem: Environmental > Aquatic > Marine > Inlet | place: Canada: British Columbia | collected...
TGCCTCTCGTGGGCATGCCGGTATTCCTTCAACATTCGATATTCGGTGTTCATGACTCGATATTCAATTGTTCTGCACCGGCCACCCTACAGTAAGGTACATGTTACCTCAGATTGAACCATGCCCATTTTGCCCATAGCCACAAGGTATGCCGTCATCGCTTCCACAAAACGGTCCGACTGATCCAGGATCTCTGTCGCCTGTTCCTGGGTCAGCTCGATCTGTTCGCGGTAGTCGACGCGCTGTCGCAATTCGAAGGCTTTGTTCACCGCAAGACCAAGGGATTTGTCGAAGATCTCGCCTTTGATAAAGCGACGGTTGAAGTAGCTCAGCACGCCGCTATGCTTGGACGATGAGAATTCCTCATAGACCAGCAGAGCCAGTACTGCATAGAACATCGCATAGTACGCTCGGCTGACGACTGAGCGAGCGCTCTTTGCGCCGAGCTGGAGGAAACGCGCCTCATCCAGGCTCTCGGCAGCCTGCTGCATCCGGTATCGCGTCAGCTCCTTCTTCTTCTCACTGCCCGTCACACCGGCACTCCTTCTGCCAAGATCCGTTTGTAGAGCGGGGATTCGGCCAGCGGCCCTTCCTCCAGCTCCCGCCGGCCGAAGATCACCACTGAAATCAGGCAGTCGTGGTCCAAGTTGATGTCATACACCAATTCATCAACGGCCGCTTCGATCCGGGGCGTGTGGTTGTCCAGGACGATCATGACATCGATGTCCGAATCGGGTGAATCGTCCCCCCGGGCCTTGGAGCCGTAGACCAGTACAGAAGTGACGCCATGCTGCTCCCGCAAGACCCTCTTCAACTCGCCCAGAGCGGCTTTTTCTTCCAACGTCATGACCAATCCCCTTTACCGATGCACCGGCTCCAATGCATTGCTGATCCACGTTTCCAAACCGTCCTTAAAGTCACATCGTGCCGACAGCCATGTGTGTATTCTAACGACAATAAGCATACCGCGCCAAGCGGAATGCGTCAAGCGTGTTGCGCCATGCGCCAAGCGAAAGGCGCGAGGCCGCCGCAAAGCGCCTTGCCCTAAGAGCTAAGCGAATAACTTCTGCCACTATGCGCATTACGCTACCCGCTTCGCGGTCGTCGCTTATTCGGGCGCTGCGATGTTCGGCGTTCGCTCGCTGCGCTATTCGGCGTTCGGGCGTTCCCGTTGCTCACTTTTCGGGATTCCTGTTCTTGTTTTCATCATTCTTTGACAATCTGGCTTCGGCTGGGGGGTGTTTGAAATGATATAACAGCTTCGCCGAAGGCGTTTCCATGTTTAGTCTTTTGGTTATTGCGCGGCGTTGCCGCGGTTAGTGCCCGGTGAAAGATGCTTTCACGGGCCAAGGGTTATTGGTTATTCGTTATTTAGGCGATGCGCTTTGGGGGACGCTATCGCTTTCGCTTTAAGTAGGCGCTCATTGCTCTTATCTATAAACATCTTTGCGATGTCTCACGCGGAGGATTATGATTACTATTCTTGCATGGAAGACTTCGTAAATTATACGATAGTTACCGACTCGAAGGCGATAGGTGTTATCGGCGCCTTGAAGTTTCCTGACTCCAACCGGAAAGGGAACTGTCGATAAAGACTCAACCGTTGAGACTATGCGAGGAATGATCTTCCTGTCGAGTCGTTTGAACTCACGGACGGCCGACGCTTTCCATTCAATCTGATAGGTAGCCATTGCGCCTCAGATCAGCCAGGACGTCTGTATGGGCCATAACCGGCTCTTCCCGCCGTTCGGCAAGAACCGCCAAATCCCCCAGGTCTTCGACAAGCTCTTCATACTCCTCAATGGGCAATATGACGGCCTTTTTGTCCCCATTGACATCTATAATATATTCAGGATTCAATTTCGGCGCAGAACGCATAATACTATCCTCAGTTTTTCTGTACTTTGCTATGTCAACGAAAATGCTTTGATTCTACTTCTACAGAGCTAATTGTAACAAATCGATTCAAAATATGCAAGTGTGAGCGGCCGGGCCGCGGTTAATGCCCGGTGAAAGATGCTTTCACGGGCCAAGGGTTAATGGTTATTGCGCGGCGGAGCCGCGGTTAAGTGCTAAGGGGCACTTCAAAGATGGTGACAAATCGTCTTTTATTTGGCGAGAGCTTTGATCGGCCCGACGGCAAAGCTTTTCGTTTTCAGAACAAGCAATCTTCATCCTGGAAAAGAGTGACAATAAACTTCATAATCCATTTTGCTAAGCGAAAATGACTGCACTATTGTCCATTACGGTATATACCGGTAAATTTCCCGCCGGTGTAGGCAGCGAACGAAGGTCACCATTTGACCTTCTACTATAATGCCAATGCGATAGTCTCCGATTCGAATCCTGTAGTATTTCTCACTGCCCTTGAGCTTCTTGAGGTTGCCGATTGACTGAAGATTTTCGGCCTTTTCTACATCCCTGATCGTACTTTTGATTCTTTCTTTCAGCTTCTTGCTGTGTAGGGTCTTGGCGTCTTTGAGAAAACTCTTTCTAAATCCAGCCTTCAAATCATCTACTCCAACGCCTGAAACACTTCGTCTTTGCCGATAGACTGAGTTCCTTCGCCCTCTTTGATGGCTTTGGCTAAGGCAATATCTTCAACAGCTTCCGATAGCAGGTCTCGGATCAGTTCAGCTCGTTCTTCTAATGCTTCAATGACCGCTTGCTTTAGCAACACTTTGAGTTTTCCATCATCTATTGTTATTGAACCCATAACATGCCCCTGTGAATAAAAGAATATCGTTTACTTCACAGCAAATTATAACAAAATGCGGCTGCCCCGTTGCCGAGAAACTTGCCAGCCAAGTTTCTCAGATGTTTTCACAACCTCTCTGGGCCTCAAGACCAGCACGGGTGGCATTAGATGGCAACCTGGACCTGACGGGTACTCACCGTAAGAGGCATGCCCCTGCCCTCTCGCACCTCCAAACATTCCTTGATTGCCTGGCGAATATTACTATCCTCAGTTTCCTGTGCTTTGCTATATCAGCGAAACGGCTCTGATTCTACTCTTACAGGAATAATCATAGCAGATCGATTCAAAATATGCAAGTGTGAGCGGCCGGGCCGCGGTTAATGCCCGGTGAAAGATGCTTTCACGGGCCAAGGGTTATTTGTTATTCGTTATTTGGACGCTGCGATTGGTGTTAAGTTTCAAGTGTTAGGTTTTGAGTAGCAGGGCCGCTTCAAAGATGGCAACGAATCGGAGCGACGATCAAGGACCGGCACAATCATCCTGTCAAAGCACTGCCGCTTACCTTGTCCAGTTTGGATCTTATTTCCGCAAAGCCGAATGGTCACGCCATCTCGCCGGTGCAGGCCCGGCGTATCTCGTCTGTGAAATCGCGGAAGCGACCCAGTTTGTTCTTCGCCAGACCATAGACGATTTCCGCATCGATCTGCTCGTAGCGATGCACGATGAAGTTGCGAAAATGCACCATCTCGGCGTACCGATCGGCGTCTTTCAAAACTCCGATTTCCTGCAGCCGCTTGAAGTTCTGTGCGGCGGTATCGGTCGGCGGCAGGTGTTTGGAGGCCAGAATCCGTTCGGCGACGTCGATCACGCTCTCGACGCCCAATTGCAAAGCTCGCTCCACGGCCCGCCGAAGCATGGAGCTGCGGGCGAACTCGGCCAAACCTCGTAGCGGCCAACTCTCCAAATCCGCCAGCACCTGCTCCAGGAAGCGAAGCTTGCTCTCTACGACACCGTTGATGGGCATTGATACCCCCTATAGGCAAGCTGCCGGGCGCGCCACGCCATAAGGTCTTCGTATTCGGCGCACGTCCGGACGTAGAACTCGACAAATTCGTCCTCACGGTCGGGTCGAATGAAGAGCACTCGTCCCTTCAGAGCTTCGTGCCGAAGCACGGTCCCTGCCGTATTGAGCAGCGTCAGATCGCAGGTGACGGCAAACACCTCTTCAATCTTGCCCACGATTTCCAGAAGGCGGTCGATGCTCGGCGTCTTCGCCTGCGCCAACGATACGGCGACGTCCAGATCCGAGCCTGCGCGCACGACGCCATCGCCAGACGAGCCGAATACCATCGCGTACTCGATAGACACAATGCCGCCCAAAACAGCCGCAAGAAACTGCAAATCAATCGGCTTGTGATGTGTTCTTCTGCTCATCATGCTGGGTAGCCTATCCGCTTGGCCCGCTATAGTCAAGGTCCGTTCTTGCGTCTGGCGGTATGACAGTGTGACGGCTTGCATTTGGGACGCGGCGTTGCCGCGGTTAATGCCCGGTGAAAGATGCTTTCACGGGCCAAGGGTTATTGGTTATTGCGCGGCGGGGCCGCGGTTAATAGTTATTTGTTAGTCGTGGCCGCCTTTTTCAGATAGTGCATATAACCATTCAATAATCGTACTGCCTTCTTGACCAAACCTCGGCCTTTACTGAACAGGTCTTCTGTGATCATTTTCTCATCATAGGCAGTTATCAGATGGTCCAGGACTTCCCAGCAGGAGCCGCGGCTGTTGGAACAAAACTTAGCATTATCCATATAGTGAAATCGCCCATATCCCTCTGCTATATTCGCTGTTGTAGATCTAGCTGCTCGAATAAGTTGATCTGATAAAAGATAAGATTGGCAAAACGGCTTGTCAATAGATATTATTCTTGCAGCTTTTCCAAATCCAATAGATCCTGTTTTCGGCAAGATGCTCTTTTTGCTTTGACAAGATCGCTTCTGCTTATAATGTAAATCTTCTCTCCCGCATATGTACTTGCAACTCGTTTTTTCTGAGCTTCGTCGAATTTGACGCCGGCAATTCCCATTAGAATATCTATCCTATTCGGCGCCAGACCTATCTGATAAACCAAGTCCTCATCGGTGAAGTCATCCAGGCTGATGCCCGTTAAGGGGGCTCCAAATCTCGCCAGAGCTTTCCATAGCTTTTTGGCATTAATCTTTGTCGGAGCCACCCACACATCGACGTCTTTTGTGTACCTTGGCTCTGTGTAAAAAATAACAGCATGAGCTCCCACAATCAAATACTCAACGTCTTCTTCGTTTAATATTCTGAACAGATCTTTGAAGTCTTCGTTGTGTGACACCGTCTTGACCCCGGATTAAGTAGTACTCATTCACCATAGACCACGCCTGCGAAAATTTCTCTTCATGCCCCATCTGTTCCCAGAAGCGATTATTGAAGTCTTGCTCTTGCTTGCTGCCACGCACTGCAAGTTGGGCGATTATTGTTCTTTTCTTCTTCATAAACTTTCATCGCATCTGCGGTGTTATATGTATGAGCCATTCGATTTCGGTCTGAGAGCATTTCCAACCACAACACTTCATCGCTAAGCCAATGCTGTGAAAATGCCTGTTTCAAACAAGCTTTTGGGGAATGACACTCTGAAAAGCCAAGTTCTCGGGCAAAGGCCTGTACGCTTTTCCATGCCAGTTCAAAGCAGAACTCAAAGTACTGAATGCACCCAGCTTTTTCCAGATCAGTTTCAGCCGGGACAGAGACAGCAACCTCCAAATTTCCCAATGCCTTTTCAAAATCATTTAAGATTACCCTATTATCCATCGAACAAAGGCACCACAGCTTTCAATGCTTCTCTCTTCAAAGAAGGAGCGGCTCTATTTAAATCAACGAAATCTATTTTATATAAGGTCTCAATGTTTTCAAGCAAATCATCTATCCTGTAAAACGTGCGCAAAGAAACAGGCTCATCACCAAGTATACCAACGTCAAAATCCGAACGTTCACGAGCATCTCCTGTTGCCCTGGTACCAAATAGAAAAATACGGTATCCCCGTAGTTCTGATGCAACTTTCAGAATCTCCTGCCTGATCAGTTCTTTTATTGTATCTTCTCTGGTCATGGTTTGACAGAGTCGGGATTTTGCACATGCTTCTGCCTGCGACGCGTCAGTTCGGCTTTCTGTCATTCTGGTATAGCAAGATCGGCTTCATGACTCCGGGCAATACTGTCCCAGAGGTCTTCAACCAACAGTAGACGCTCAGCCAGGGTCAACTGCTCCAAATTATTAATCTCAGGTACCATAAAGAACATTATGTCGCATCAATGCACAAGAAGCAAGAGGGGTGCGCGGCGGAGCCGCGGTTAATGGTTATTGCGCGGCATTGCCGCGGTTATTGCCCGGTGAAAGATGCTTTCACGGGCCAAGGGTTATTTGTTATTTGGGGGCTGCGCTTTGGTTTTAGGTTTTAGGGCCGCTATGTCATGGTCGCCCATCAGGCGGGTAAAGAGGGCTATTCTTCTGCCGGCGGATTCAAGAGAGCCGTTTTTATTGACTTCGATTCTCAAACTCAGAGACGGGCCGGATCGTCGGTCACGCACCGGTACAATCATCGTGAGAGTCTCTTGCGCCCGGATGTCGGCGTTGTCTTTTTCCCAAACCAACGTTTCCTTGGTCCCGTCACGCCGGACAAGCGGCAACGAACCGCTCGCAAAGTCCATCTTATCTGCGGCAAAACAGAAGGCCTGCCACCAATGGTCAAAATCTCTGGCCTGGCGGAAGTAGAGCTCGGCTTTCTCGAAATTCTCTATTTCCTGCTTGGCCTGGTGAGAAATGGTCTGTTTTCGCCTCAAGCCTGCTATCGTTTCCCGCAGCCGGACGGAGCCTACAACCCTGAACGCCAGGACAAGCAGCAGCAGGATACTGATGAAAACTACTACCGTCTGGGCACTGCGGGTAAAGAGCATGAACATTCCAAGTCCGGCGGCAAGCAAAGTCACCACGTAAGCGGTAATCACTGCGTGGCGCTGTCGAAAGCCGAGAGCTAGAAGCCGGTGGTGGAAATGGCCGCGGTCGGGCGAGAACAAAGACCGGCGTTCAAGAAATCTTCGTAACATGCTCAGAAGTGTATCAAAGATAGGTATCCCCAAGGCCAAAACCGGCAGAGCCAACCCTACGAGAGTCTCGGCTTTGGCAGCGCACAGTATACTTGCCGAGGCAATGATAAAGCCCAGGAAGAGGCTGCCCGAATCTCCCATGAATATTTTGGCAGGGCTAAAATTGAAGAATAGAAAACCGCTTAAAGCACCCATGAGAGAGAGCATTATGATCGTCATGACGGGAGAGCCAAAGTACAAGCTAAGTATCACAATGACGCCGCAAGTAACTGCACATATGCCGGCGGCAAGGCCGTCAAGACCGTCGATAAGGTTTACGGCGTTGCTGATACCGACAATCCAGAGAATCGTAAGCGGCCATGAGAGCCAGCCAAAATTGACAACCAATGAATCAGTCAGAACAATAGAGTCTATTCGAATGCCGGCGCAGCAGACTGTCACCGCAGCAATAAACTGAGCCAAAAGCTTCACCCTTACCCGCAACCCCTTGATGTCATCGGCGAGTCCAATGACAAAGACAAATCCAGCGGCAGATAATAGAGCAACAACCTTCGGCAGGATGGATCGGAAGCTGTCGCCGATCGCATTTCGCAAGAATAGTACCGGTATGGTAAGGGCCATCATAGAGACAAAAATCGCCACGCCACCAATACGCGGGACTGGCTCGGAATGAACCTTGCGTATGCCCGGGCTATCGACGATATTGAGCCACCGAGCAACACGAATGACTATCGGCGTAGTTATGAGTGCCAGCACGCCGGAGCCAAAATATACATACAGGTAAGTCTTCATGGGCAGGTGCGCGGCGGGGCCGCGGTTATTGGTTATTGCGCGGCTTTGCCGCGGTTATTCGTTATTGGTTATTGCGCGGCAGGGCCGCGGTTATTTGTTACTTGTTACTCGTTACCAGTCACAGGTTGTTAGCTGACAGTGTGAACGTTAAAGGGGCTTGTCACTTTCGTATTGTCATAACGAAGGCTTTCAAGTAACCCACAACTATTAACCAATAACTCGCAAGCGACTGCGTCGCTTGGGCAGACTCCGTCCCCGTCGGTGTACCGACTGGGAATTTCAGTCACCAGCATTCAATACTCAGTTTTCTCTCGAAAACTGAGCGTATCCAATTCCTGGATTGTCAGGACGATTCAACGTCCTGGCCGAACATAGCCGGGTGGACTGAAAGGTCCTCTATAAGCTTCTTAGCAGCCTTGAACTGAGGACGCAACTGCAAACACGTCCTTGCCTCTTGCATGGCCTCCGGTATTCTCTCGGCCCCGGCGAGCAGCCTTGCCAATTCAAGCCGCCAGTGAACCTGAGCATAATTGAGCGTCAGAGCGCGGCGATAACACTTTATAGCTGCCTCGTTATCTTGTTGTTTTCTGTAGATATTGCCTAGAGATATCAGCGCCGAGGCGGGAGCATCGGGCTCAGAACACTTTGCCTCAAGCAGGTCCTTTGCCTTCTCCCGGGTTTGTTCTGCAAGGTCGTTATACTGCATATCCTCAAGAGCACCGGCCACGTGGCTTAGCCGGCCAATATCATCCCCCGCAGCCGACATGGCCAAATCAGGACGGCTGAGATGATTGGCATATATGTCAGCTACCTGCCTGAACTGCCCCCCGTCGAGCTGCACAGCCCTCTGAAACTTTTCGATGCAATCTTCATTCTTTCCTTCTGCAACATCGAGGTAGCCGGCGACGAAGCAGGCTGTAGGACTACATGGGGAAAGGCGAAAACCCTTTCTTATTCTCTCGGCACCGGAATTGTCGTTTAGAACAAACTTCTCGATCCGGCCAACCATGCTATAGGTCGGTCCGTACGTCGGGCATATCACACGCGCCTTGTGAAAATCATCCACAATGTCTCGAGCGGTCGGCATCATATCCTCAGAGATGATAAATTCCCCGGTATCAGGATCTGTTACCTGGCTTATCGAGCGCCAGCGGTATACATTGAGCCCGTACCTGTACTCTATATTCTCCGGCTCACGATCCGATGCCGCGGCTGCAAAGGAGATCAAGTCCGCATACTCCTGCTCTGAGCCCTGCCAGTCTCTATCTGCGAGGCCTTTTTCCATAGCAAGAGCTTTTTCCCAATGGGACCGGGCGACACGGGCATTGTCGGCGCCGACAATCGCCCATATCCAAATCACAAGGGCGCCGGCTATAAGAGCACCTGGCAAAAGCACCTTGTACGCGTGCGCCTTCGCAGCTTCGTACTCTTGACGAGCATTTCCTGCCTGCCGAGCCAGGACCAGTAAGAGAGCACAGAATATGGCAGATAAAGCGGCATTTGCGGGAAGGTGCTGGCCGAAGTCACTTAGGCTGTGGATAAGTATCGCGAGAAGGCCGAAGCCGAGCCCGTACGCCGATAGACGAATGGGCGAATGAGTATTGCGAATATTCCTGACATAATTCAACCAGACGATTATCCCAAAGATTATCAACATGCCCAGCCCGAGAAGCCCTGTTTCTTCCGCCGCCTGGGCGTATTCATTTTCCGCGTGGGCAGCTAAGGCGGTTATCGTAGAGCGTTCGAACATCGGATAAACCACCCGGTGCGTTCCAAGTCCGGTTCCGAATATCGGGAACTTACCCCATACCACCCAGATATCTTTGAGTATTTGCATCCGGCCGCTTTCGGCCTTGTCCAAATCTCTCAGAGACGCCAGCCGATCATAGACGGCATCAAAACCTACGTACAAGACACAGGCAAATGCTACAAGCGCCATAAAGACCATTATCCAGCTATGATCTCTGAGAGACCGTCGCGAGGCAAAAAGTAATGTTGTAAAGGCCATGGCAATGATCATGCTGACAACACCGCCCCGGGTGAGAGAGATGAAGACTGCCGCCGCACAGAGACCCATCGCCACCATGAACAGCCACAACAACCTGGCGGAACCGGAACTCAAGTACTCGACAATGCCTGCCGGCGTTGCTTTCTTGCCGGCAAAGGCTTCATGCAGTTTCACACAGAGCAGACCGAGTGTTGCCCCGATTGACAGGTTCATAAATTGTCCGAGGTGGCTGTGATGGACAAACGGACCTGAATGGGCCCCGCCACTGCGGGTGGGCACGAACCAGAAGATTTTCCCATTTCCGAAAATGTTCTGCGCCAGGGTAATGACGGCAATGACACCGCCAATTAACGCTATAGCCATTAGAAGGCGCTTTATCTGTTCCGGACGGCGGAACACATTCAAGACAACCACAAACACTCCCGTGACCGCCAGTATTAACCTGAGGTTGTGCTTTGTGGCATTTGGATAGAAGCTCAGGGTCATCGATTCGAGCGCCTGATCGGCGTTGGGCAAGTCACCTAAGAGTTCTGTTTTCAAAACGGCGGTGTTTGGTGAAAGGGTCCTTACCAGGTCGGCGGGTAACGGCACAAGCTGAAACACGGCGATTAGTATGAATAGCCCCACAGGCACATAACTCCAGCTCCAGACTATGCCGCAATTGCGATGGAGCACAAGCTTGAGCAAGAAGCAGATGACAATCGCACCCGACAGAACGACTACGATCTCTTCGCTCCACGCATGCACCACTCCAAAGGCGAGGGGCATAAAGACAAGGAGGCCTATGAGTAGCCCTTCGATCACGGTATCGAATCTATTTGCCGCCCTACCCGAATTGTCAAGAACCGCTCGGAATTCCATCACCGGCGCGCCTCCCTGCAACTGTTGAGCAACTCATCTGAATGTCTCGGCCTTCCAATACCCTCAATGGATTTTCGATACAGACCTTACGTGCAACCGCCTCTCCGAGCTTGCTGCCGATCTGATTGAAGGCTGCATTCATGAGCGGCCTGCGGCCATGCAGGTCGTGGGCATCGGTCGCCACAAATGAAACCCAGCCCGCATCCAAGAAATGCCACGCGGCTTTATAGGCCGTGGAGCCAAACTCACCAAGCAAACTGCCGGCAGTCACCTGCAGGTGAGCACCGCGAGCAAGCCACTTGAGCAGTACTCGGGGGTCTCTCGCGATAACGCGGTGTCGTTCCGGATGCGATACGACGGCCTGAACGCCCATGGAGGCCAGTTCACCTATTAGCAGCTCGATGTCTATAAAGACCTCGTGCGGAAGTTCCAACAGAATGTGCCTGCCGCCATCGGCAAGAGTGAGTATTCTGTCGGCCTCGAGTAACTGACATATCCTTTCATCCACCCGAACATCTCCGCCGGGCATCACAGTAAGGGGAATCTCGCTGCATCTCAACTCTTCGTTGAGAACGGACACGGCCTCCCTTATCTGAGAAGCCTCGTTGCAATCACTGAATCTACCGAGCTGATGTGGCGTCGCTACGACCACCGTTACTCCGTCGTCAGCCAGTCCCCGGCACAGGGCGAGGGCCTCATCCATCGTCGCCGGGCCATCGTCAACAGCGGCAAGACAGTGGCAGTGGATGTCGATGTACTGCGGTTGGCCCGACCTCTTGACAGAGGTCCTCTCAGTTTCAGATAGGTTGTCGATAGAAGAGTCCATCATTGTCGATGAGTAAGACGCCCCCTGGTGCCCGGCCCATAATCCGGCCGTACACAAGGGGCTTCTACTCGTCACCCAGTCTTCTTCTCTCTATTGCCGTAGTAGCCATAGCCGCCATAGCCACCATAGCCACCGTAGCTGCCGTAGCCGTAATGGCCGCGTCTCTGCTGAACATCATTTACCACCGCGCCGAGTAACTGCGCACCGACGCTCAGCAGGCTGTCGCGAGCATGCTGAGCCTGCCTTCTCGTAGATTTCTCCGCCCTCAAAACCAACACAGTTATGTCGCAAATCGCCGCAAGAATCTGTGCGTCAGCAACAGGCCCAACAGGTGGCGAGTCTATGATGACACGGTCATACCGTTCCGTGAGCTTCTTCAACGTTTCACGGAAAACATCGCTGTCGAGCAGCTCCGAAGGATTGGGCACATCGGGTCCGCACGCCATGATATCGAGGCCGTCGACCACCCCCGGCCGGATCGCCTGCTCAATCGTATCTCTTCCGGCAAGCACGCTCGACAATCCCTTATCATCATCTACTTCGAAAATCTTGTGCTGTACGGGTTTTCGAAGATCTGCATCGAGGACAAGCGTTCTCTGCCCGGCCTGCGCCATTGTAATGGCAAGATTGCTCGCAAGGGTGCTCTTGCCATCTCCCGGGGCGGGCGAGGTAATGTGGATCGCCTTGGCATCTTCTTTGGGAGCGCCAAAGAACACAGCGGTACGTATTGTTCGGTAGGCCTCAGCCACGACGGACCTGGACTCGAGGTGCACCTTCTGTCCGAAACTCACAATGGCCGGTATCTCTGCCGCGGTCTTGCCTTTGCTCGCAGTAGGTGCGGCGGCCGCCGGAGTCTTCGGCTTGTCCCGGGACCGCGCGCCGACTGCCGTAGTACGCGTGGACCCATTGGCTTTCTTATTCACGCGATTGACCCATCTGACAGACTCCAATTCCAAGGGTAGCTTTCGGCCGTGTTCCGCATCGCCCCCGGTCTCTGTCACGGCGCTCGCGCCGTCCTGGATGCGCACCGATTCGCTCCCGGCCGCGACCAGAGCCGGGGCAGCTTCAGCCTCTCGATCATCGACGGCAGCGACCGCCTTGAGCGGGACTGATACCTCGCGGCCAGGCATTGTGGTAGCCTTCTTTGTTGACATCTTGGGCACAACACCAAGGACCGGAATACCCAAAATGGCCGACACCTCCTCAGAAGACCGCAATCTAAAGTCAAGCCAGTCACGAAGAAAAGCCAGGCCTCCGCCAAACATAAAACCCAAGGCAAGTGCCATAGTCATGATCTTGGCCTTCTGGGGCCTTGACGGGCTGTCCGCAGGCCGGGCAACCTCCAATATGCTGACGCGAAGCGCCTCCACGTCTTGTGTCGTGACATTGAGTTCCTTGATTCGATTATCGACAATCTCACAGATTCTTTCAGCCCGAGCCAATTCCGATTGGAGCAACGAGTACTGGGCGACTAGAACGCCGAAACCTCTTGCCTCCTCGTGCTGGGCTTCAAAAGATGCACGCACCTCATCCATCCTCTCTTTCGCGGTAATCCATCTGAGCTGCATTACCTCAACATAGGCATCTGCAAATTCCTCCGCCTCTTTCTCAAGCTCCTGGTTTATGCGGTCAACCTTCGATAGGAGCGCCTGCACCGATGGATGTTCTTCAGTGCAATGATATCTTGTATCCTTTAGCTCGGTTTCGGCTTGTCTCAATTCCGACCGCAACTGAGTTTCTCTGTCGGGAACACGAAGACTTTCACCCGCCGACGCCGCCGCGAACTGTCTGATTTTCGCAGCGTCTTCGGCCATGTTTTGGACCGCTTGGAAATCAGCTTTCGCCGTCAGAGTAGCCATCTCCGCCTGGCTTAGGTCGCTCGACAACATTCTCAACCTCTCAAAAACAATGTTCCCGCCTCTGTCGTCAAACGAGACAATTCCGTTGTACTCGGTAAATGTAATCATCTCCTTGAATTTTTCCGACAAGTACTCGTCGCGACTGAGCTTCTCTTTCTGTAGAATCTTGAGCACTTCGGAAGCAGTGTCACGCTTTCGCTCTCTGTGATATGTTATGTAGGAAAGCACCAATTTATTAACAATTTGGGCGGCTTCCACCGGATAGGGAGATTCAAGCGAAACAGTAATCACGTCGTCTTTTCTACCGATGCTAACGCTGAGATTCCCCCTAAGAAAGGCAACCAGGTTATCGACACCAGCAAATGTGCTGAGCCGAGCTATATTGCGATCGTCAACTACCGGCCCAAGAACAGGCGTAGATTTCAGCAATTCGCCCTGCGTGTAGAGGTAGTTGCCGGATCGCGCCATTATTCCTTCATACTCGTTTATGATTCTGGGGCCCGCTTGTTCGACATATAGTCTCGATTCACTCGTGTAGATTGGCGTAGCCTTTAAGAGATAAACAAATGCAGCAACCAAGAACAATACAGCAGTAAACAGGATGATCCATCTGTGGCGCAGAAGTACATGCAAGATCTCCTGCAGTGAGATTTCCGCTTGTGGCGACGTTAGGTTCGAATCACCGTTTTCAATTGTATTGTTATGCATATTTGCCATCAGACATGGTGTTCCATCTAAAAGGTTTCATTAGCGCCCGCTCCAATTGTAATGTGAAATACGTCGGCTAAGAACTGGTTGGCCCGCGTACGCAGCGTATGATCCACATAAACAAGATCACCCGGCTTTATCACAGTCGCGTACGTTTCAATCATGGTCTTACTGTCGACACTGAATGTAGCCGATACGAGGTCCCCATCGGCGTCTTTTCGATAGATCTTCAAATAGCGCGGATCCGCAACCATATCAAGTCCTCCAGCAAACGCCAGCGCCTCCATCAGGGTATATTGAACGTCCCCAGGATAGGGAAAGACACCAGAGGCCTTCACGAGTCCTATAACAGCAAAGACTCGCTGGCTTTCCATCTGATACTTCACTACATCGCAGACCATCATGGGAGGATTAACCACGTACTTGGGATGATAGGCATCGATTACTGACACTTCTATCTGGGCAAGCGTTTTACCTGCAACATGTATCTCGCCGACAATTGGCAGGGTAACGGTTCCGGTCTGGCTTACCCGAGCCAGATATGGCTCAACACCTGCAGCACGGCCGCTATACCCAATCGTGGGCCGAAGCCACGCGGGTAGATCGGACGAAATGACCCGCAAGACGGCAGGCATCTGAAACTCCAGTATATCGCCTGGAATTACCCGGTAAGGGCCAACATCACTCTTGAGCCCGGTCACGCCATAACTATCTACATCTGCCTGCGATTTGATTGGACCGGCTTTCGCAAACTCGCTGACTATGTCCGGAGGCGAGACCTTTGGGCCGCATCCAGCAGCAAGAATAAGCAGGAAAGCGCCGGCGCATACAAAGAGCACTTTCCCATGCCGGATATCTCTTTCTGCTCCTTTCATTCGAATAACTCCTGCAAGTACATAATCTCAATGGTATGCGGGCCGACTTCCCCTCCCAGGCCGCCCTGCTCTATATATTATCGGCCCATAACCCCCAGCAGCTTGAATAAACAACCGTAGCACAACCAGAGCAAGCCACTTGGAATATACCGAAGTCCCCACGCCTGGTGCTTTACCTGTTGCCCTGCACACGTCCTACAAGGACCGCTGTCGTAGGAGGCATTCTGCAACCGTGGCGTTTGTCTTCACATTTCGTGAAAAAAAACGATGCCCGCGATAAGTGGACTCTTGCAGTCCACAACCACCCCACATCCTGAGACGTGATATCTTTACCATGCGTGCCGCGATTCTCGCACGCGCTTTTTGATGGTAGTGGTCGCTCAAGATTAAGTCAACACAAATATCTTTTTTTGCAACAATCCGCATTAATAGTATAGAGAATGAGCCTGAGAAAGCCCTAATGTGTCAGACTAATGCGATTCATCGTCGTTCCATTTTGGTTCCGGGTTAGAGGGTTCGGGGTTAGAGGGTTCAGGGTTGGTGGCTGGTAAAACGTAACACTTTAGCCGTGTGCGGCAAAAATGTTGGTTGCGGGTTAGAGAGTTCACCGAGAATATTGAGTATAAGATGATATGGTTTTTGTCTATTTTTTGGGAGTGTTTTTTGGCCACAGATGGATACAGATGCACACAGATGGCTGGCGCCAAGATATAGAGGGCCTCTTGCTGCTATGCTCCGAATCCACTTGAGGATGATTGTCTGTCTCTGCTTAGTCAAACACGTTTGCCACCCAGAGCCAACCAATCACCCCCTGTTGTTTTGAAAGGCATAAAACAACAACAGTCCCGCTCGCGCGGGTCGTGGATTCTTGATGATACACTTAACGTTCGGCCTGTTATTCCCCTATGAGATAAATGGGAATTGAATACCTATTGAAGTATTGGGCGGGTGAGCGAAGGAGGGTCTGCGTTCAATTGGCGTCTCCTCGTTTATCAAATCAGTATGCCATTTGAAAAGCAGACCCTGACTAAGCGAACCCATCCGCACCAGCGGATGGCAGGCGAGAGCCTGCACAAGCCCAATACGGTCTCGATAGGTATATATAACGAACATTCCGGCGACAGCATCTGTGTGCATCTGTATCCATCTGTGGCAAATAAACAGTAAAAACAGCCCGTGAAGCGGTTCATTACCCAAAGATGACTCGCTTGACCTCAACACGCGGTTTGCCAAAGTTGATCAGTAGACAGATCTTGTATCCCGTTGCCTTGAGATAATTCAGACATTGGGCCAGATGCGCATCCTGTATCTTATTAACGGCTTTGATCTCTAAAAGAATCTGATCATTAACCAGTAGGTCTGCCACATAATCACCGACAACAACACCGTCATACATCACCTGGATAGGATACTGCTGTTTCACACGTAATCCATTTTTGGATAATTCATGGTTGAGGGCATTCTCGTAGATCTTCTCTAGGAATCCATGGCCTAGTGTATTGGCGACCGTGTAGGCACAGCCAATGATTGATTCGGTGATGGTATTGAGATTTTGATTCATGTTTGTTTCTCCCTTTGTTTGGTTTTGGTGGCGATGATATGGTTTTTGTCTATTTTTTGGGAGTGTTTTTTGGCCACAGATGGATACAGATGCACACAGATGGCTGGCGCCAAGATATAGAGGGCCTCTTG
>Ga0255052_10001685_pt1 | contig 16444 bp, 21 predicted proteins | sample JV7_2_21_MG_FD_188632 | JGI IMG/M metagenome (GOLD analysis project Ga0255052, IMG submission 188632) | Seawater microbial communities from Jervis Inlet, British Columbia, Canada - JV7_2_21 | ecosystem: Environmental > Aquatic > Marine > Inlet | place: Canada: British Columbia | collected...
GTGGCCAAGATAGCGCATTGCCGGAATCGTGCTGAACCCTTCCCGGAACCGCTGTACCCGGCCTCCTTCGTGATCCACGGCAACGAGCAATGGAGGCGTTCGCAGGGCCCGGATTTCGGCAACAAGATCGGCAATCTGATCGGTAGATTCGTAGTTTCTGGTGAACAGAATGACCCCGCCGACCGCGGGCTCGCGCAGCAGATCGCGGTCCGCTGGAGTCAGCGTCGCGCCCTCAACATCGAGCATCACCGGTCCGAGAGACATAATATTGATTCTATAAAATCTATATAAACAATTGAAATATAATTATTTATTAAACACTGCGATCGACTCAATGTGAGCCGTATGCGGAAACATGTCAATGATACCTGCAGCCTCGCAACGGTAGCCTTTTTCGTTTACCAGCGTGCCGGCATCCCGGGCCAGCGTGCCGGGGTGGCAGGACACATACACAATGCGTTGTGGCCCGATGCCGGCGATGTGATCGACTATTTCCGCGGCCCCGCTGCGCGCGGGGTCCAGCAGCACACGATTCCAACCTTCTCGAATCCAGCCCTCTGAGCCATCAATCGCACTGAGATCCGCCTGACGGAATGAGACGTTACCAATGCCGTTCAGGCCCGCATTATCGCTTGCAGCCTTAACAAGCGTCGCCTCACCTTCGACGCCAAGCACTGTGCCTGCGCGTCGGGCGAGCGGTAGTGAGAAATTTCCAATTCCGCAGTAAAGGTCCAGAACCCGGTCGTCAGGGCCCGGGTCCAGCAATTCGACAGCCCGACTAACCATACGTCGATTGATTTCACTGTTGACCTGGACGAATCCCACCGCATCGAATGCGATGCGTACATCGAATTCGGATAGATCGTAATACAGCGATTCCACGGTCGATTCGGGAAATAACAAAGCGATCGAATCAAGGCCGCCGGGCTGCACATATATTCGCACATCGTTGGTCTCGCCAAATGAGCGCAGCAACGCCTTGTCTTCGTCGGACGGTGCGTCGAGCACTCTGAACACGAAGGCAACGGCATTGTCGGCCACCGCGATTTCTACCTGCGGCAACCGCGCCCGGATCGACAGGCGACCGATCAACTCACTGAGCGGGCCGATCATACTATCGACCGGCTCGACAAGTACCTCACAGCGATGCATGTCAGTGATGTACGGGGCATGCCGTTCGCGGAACCCAACAAGCACCCTGCCCTTTGCATGAACGTATTTCACCGCGAGTCGCGCACGGCGTCGATAATTCCATATCGGCCCGATCAGCGGCTCGAGCCAGTGATCGGGCGTAACGCGTCCGATTCGTTCCAGGTTGTCCTGCAGCGTCTGCGACTTGATCTGCCGTTGCTGCGCATCGGAAACGTGTTGTAGCGCGCATCCGCCACAACGACCAAAGGCATCGCAACGCGCGTCGATACGGTCAGGGGATGCCTCGAGAATCTCGAGCAACTCGGCTTCATCGAAGTTGCGCCGCGACTTGCGACGCCGAAAGCGAACTTCCTCGCCCGGCAGGGCGCCGGAGACGAACACCTTCTTGCCTTCAGTCGCCACAATGCCACGACCATCGTGCGTTACGGACGCGATTTGCGCCGTCTCCGGCTCGTGGCGACGACGTCTGGCCATCAGTAGTCCGACAGGCTGATTCGGGCAGACCTCATTCCCAGGCTTCCAGGAACTCATTCAGGTGTGGCTGTTCAAGCGATTTGAGTGTGGCACGCACCAGCTCGTACTCACGTGCGAGATCAGCATCGTCGAGATTACCGCGCATCAGTTCAAAGCGCAGATAGATCAGCCAGGTATTCAGGACATCTGTTTCGCAATAATCGCGGATTTCACGAATGCCGCCTTCCTTGAATTTGTCCCAGACCTTGTCCCCGCTCATACCAAGCTTGCCCGGGAATCCCAGCAATACGGCCGTTTGATCGAGACTGGCGCTCGCGCGCGGCTGATAGCCCGCGATTACGTCCATCAGGTCTGTGTGCCGCGAGTGAAAACGACTCAGGTAGCTGTTCCATTTGAAGTCGCGGTCTGAATCACCGGTCTCCCAGTAGCGCGAGGCCTGAATACCGTGTTTAAGCGCACGATAGTGCAGGACTGGCAAATCGAATCCCCCGCCATTCCACGAGACCAGATCGGGCGTATAGCGATCGATGCCAGCAAAAAACCGGCGTACAAGTTCTGCCTCATCCGAGTCCTCGTTCCCGAGGCTCCAAACACGAAAACTGTCGCCTGTACGCAGTGCGACTGAAATGGCGATGATGCGATGCTGGTGCAATGGCAAGAAATCACGCCCGCTCTTCTGCAATTGCTTGAATGTCATTGCGCTGGCGACATCGTCGTCGGACACGCCTTCGAGATTCCACATGCGACGCCCGAACTCGACGTCAGGGACCGTTTCAATATCAAATGAAAAACAGTGCATCGCCAATCTTCGTCTTATCAGGCCTTATCCGGAGCGCGCCTGCGCCATCCGGTTCTTCATTTCGCTAACGGCAGTCGCAAGGCCGTCGAAAATGGCGCGCGAGATAATGGCATGACCGATGTTCAGTTCGACAATTGAATCGATCACTGCAATAGCATCGACGTTGCCATAATGGAGCCCGTGTCCGGCATGAACAGTCAGTCCGATGTTACGCGCATGTTCAGCAGCCGTAACAACCCGCTTGAGTTCCTTACGCTGCTCATCGCCGCCAGCATCGGCATAACTGCCGGTATGCAGTTCAACGACCGGCGCACCGACAGCAACAGCTGCATCAAGTTGTGCAGGGTCCGGGTCGATAAACAGTGAAACCCGGATATCGAGCTCGGCCAGTCGCGTGCAGGCGTCCTGCACCTTGTCTTGCTGGCTGATGACGTCAAGGCCCCCTTCAGTCGTGAGTTCTTCCCGGCTTTCCGGGACCAGGCAGCAATCGGACGGCCGAATTCTGCCCGCAATGCCGATCATTTCTTCGGTGACGGCCATCTCGAGGTTCATGTGCGTGCGCATCACTTTCTTTATCTCGACAAGATCATCGTCCTGTATGTGACGGCGATCTTCACGCAAATGAACGGTGATGCTGTCGGCACCCGCTTGCTCGGCCATTAGAGCAGCCTCGAACGGACGCGGATACGGCGTACCTCGCGCCTGGCGCAAAGTCGCTACGTGGTCGATATTGACGCCGAGATGCAGTGGTTTGGAAGTCATGTCCATATTCTAACGCCGATGGATATCGAGTAGCACCTTGCGACTCTTGAGTTCCTTGCCATCAAGGTGAAATGAGATGACATCACGCAACAGCCGACTCGCCGCACGGAGAACTTCAGGCTCGTCAAAACGCTGATCTGAGATCGCTGTCAGCGTACCGCCTTTGAATACCAGTGGGCCCTCGGCCCGACTGACGGGTACGGGACCCTGCTCCACCCTGTATTCATAGGTCTGATCAGCATCGAGCTTATTGTTCGACCCGTATTCGCGGTCAAGATTGAGTGCGTAGCCAACCTGGCGCAGCAGCTCAATTTCGAATTGTCGCAAGCACGGCGCGATATCCGCGTCAGCGGATGCTAATGCCCGAATGGTCTGCCCGTATGCATCGAATACACCCGGCTGCGGATCGTGTCGATGCAGGAAATGCAGAATGAGTTCATTGACGTAATACCCGGAGAGCAAGGCATCGCCTGACAGGCGAAGCGGTGCGCCCAGCACCTCTGCGCCAGTTAGTGTCCCCAGGTCGGACTTTATGACCCACGAGATTGACAACGGCATGAATGGCCGCAGAATGCCTTTCAGACGAGAACGGGCGCCACGACTGCCTCTTGCCACAACTGCGAGCTTGCCGTGGTCGCGGCTAATGACATCAAGAATCTGGCTCGTGTCGCGAAATGGCCGGTGGTGGAGAATGAACGCGGCTTGCTGCTCGACTCGCCGGTGCGGTGTCATCATCGTTGGACCATTACGGTGACTCATAGCCAAGTCGTAATAGATCCTTCTCGCTGTCCGCCCAGTTATCTTTGACCTTGACCCATAGTTCGAGATGAACGGGACGACCGAGTTGTGCTTTGAGTTCCAGTCTTGCTGCCTTCCCGACCCGCTTCAAAACGCTACCACCCTTGCCGACGACAATACCTTTCTGACTATCACGTTCGACCCAGATGATGGCGCCAATAGTGGTTCTGCCGTCTTCGGTCTCAAAGCTCTCGATCTGCACAGTCAATCCATAAGGCACTTCCTGATGCAGCGACAAGGTCAGCTTTTCGCGTATCACCTCAGCGGCTTGAAACTCAACACTGCGATCCGTTCGCATGTCATCGGGGAAAAGCTGTGGCGACTCAGGTAAGTACTTCGGGATCAGGGTCAACACGGTATCGAGGTTGTCGTGCTTCTTGGCCGATAACGGAAGAATGTCGGCGAATGTGTGCCGTTCGGCAATTGCGGCGATCGCCTCGAGGAGTTTTTCCCTTGGGCGTACGAGATCGATCTTATTAAGTACTGCCACTACCGGTGCCGAAGTCGCCTGCAGCCGCCGCAGCACGTCACCATCTTCATCCGTCCATCGTCCAGCTTCGGTAACGAACAAGACAAGATCAGCATCGGCCAGGGCGCTTGCCGCAGTACGATTCATCATCCGGTTCATTGCTTTGGCGGCCTTTCGATGCAGGCCCGGCGTGTCAACAAAGACGATCTGCGCTTCATCCGTCGTATGCACGGCCAGGATACGGTGCCTGGTCGTCTGCGGCTTCGCGGTCACGATGCTGATCTTCGTTCCCATGACAGCATTGATCAATGTCGATTTTCCGACATTCGGCCGGCCAACGACGGCGACGAATCCACAACGCATGGCACTCATGTGTCGCTGCTGTCGGTCAACGTTACGAGCATCGCCGCTGCCGATTCCTGTTCTGCATTTCTGAGCGTCGTACCATTGCCATTCGTAGACTCTTCCACACCATCGATACTGCAGCTGACCTCGAATGTCTGACGATGAGCCTGGCCCGTCACTTTGACAAGTTCGTAGTTGGGCAAGCCCCTTTTGCGCGCTTGCAACCACTCTTGCAAGCGTGTTTTCGGATCACGAAGTTCCTCAGCGGGTGGAAAATCCCGCAAGCGTTCGCCAAATGCGCGTTCAATGATCTTCCAGGCAGCATCGAATCCCGCATCAAGGTAAACAGCGCCAAAAATTGCTTCGAGCGCATCCGCAAGAATGGATTCGCGACGGTGGCCACCGGTTTTGCGTTCACCGCTGCCGAGAATCAGGTGTTCTCCAAGCCCAAGATCAGCAGCAAGCTCGGATAATGTAGCGTCTTTGACTAACGATGATCGCAAACGGCTCAGATCGCCTTCCGGCGCGAAAGGATGCGCGCGAAAAACGACTTCAGAAATAACGAAATCGAGTACCGCGTCACCAAGAAACTCGAGACGTTCGTTATTGTCTCCAGGGGCACTGCGGTGAGTTAGTGACTGCTCAAGCAGTCGCACATCGTTGAATTGATAATCCAGCGAATTCTTGAGCCACGTCTCGGCTTTGCTTAACACTATCGCTCGTCAGTTTTGTCCCGCGCTCGACCCGTCGCGGCTGCCTGCAGCGTTAGCGACGTACGATGACGGTCTTGTCAAAGTGTACTTGAAAAGAAATGTTACCAATGAATGGAGCCGGATGGTCATAAATTGCTGCAACTTCGAAACCGCCGTCCACCGCTGTGATCGTGACATCTCGCCAGCCAATGATCGATACGCTTTCCACATCAAATCGACGTGACACTGAACTGCGGATAATCGCGCGAGTCGGATTTTGGCCATCGAACTCATCAAACACGCCATTAACGACGCCGACGACCTTCATGTAGTTCAAATACACCGGTGTAAGGCGAAGCGCCGCAAATGCGAACGTGCCAATTAACACCCCGAGTATGATGAACCCGAGCGTCGTAACACCGGTCTGACGCCGTGCGCTACCGTATCGTGATCGTAGTATACCGTTCATAGCGAATTCTCTGCACCTCAAGACGGGTACCGCCTCCCGCGAAAAATCACAAACAATTTAACGTAATTTTAACGGCCAATTCAGTGACTTGCACCACATTATTGGATCTTATTGCCGATACGGTCCCAGCGCGGCGTGGTGAGGCCGTCCATGTGCATCCAGATGCGGACCGCTTCGCCAACGAGATGCGTTTCGGGAATTGCGCCGATAAACCGACTGTCGCGGCTGTTATCGCGATTGTCGCCCATTACGAAGTAATGCCCTTCTGGCACGCGGTAAATTCCGTCGCGCACCAGATGTGCTGAATTCGTAACCAGGATTTCATGCTGTCGCTCACCAAGTTGCTCGACAAAACGTGGCTCCATGGCAGTCGCATCAGGGTGTTCTTCGAGATCAATTTGCACGCCATTAATCATGAGTCGGTGGCGCTCATAACTGACTTCATCGCCGGGCAAGCCGACTACGCGTTTGATGTAATTAATGCTCGGGTCGGCTGGCAAACGAAAGACAACCACATCGCCACGTTCGGGTGCGCCTGTTTCCAGGATCTTGTTTTCGGTGACCGGAAGTCTGAGTCCGTAGGAGTACTTCGTAACGAAAATGAAATCTCCCTGCAACAGGGTCGGCATCATGGAACCGGAAGGGATGCGAAACGGTTCGAACACGAAGGAGCGGATGACCAACACAAAAAGGAGCACTGGAAAAAAAGAACGCGAGTACTCAACGACAGTCCGCCGGCTGGCCGAGCCACCACCGTTTTCACCGTTGCGCTGCCAGATAAACTTATCCAACGCCACAACGATGCCCGTTAGCAACGTCAGGACGGTTAGAATCAATGCCAGGTTCATACTCAAATCAATGGTCTCACTTATCGACACGCAGGACTGACAGAAATGCTTCCTGCGGAATTTCAACGGATCCTACCTGTTTCATGCGGCGCTTGCCGGCCTTTTGTTTTTCCAGAAGCTTGCGCTTGCGCGACACATCGCCACCGTAACATTTGGCCGTGACATTCTTGCGCAGTGCTTTGACCGTACTGCGTGAAATAATCTGTCTGCCAATGGCCGCCTGAATTGCGACATCGAACATCTGCCGCGGGATCAACTTGCGCATTCGCTCTACGAGATCGCGACCGCGAGACTGCGCGCTGGCCCTGTGAATAATCACTGACAGTGCGTCGACACGCTCTCTATTGATCAGCACATCGAGTCGCACAAGGGATGCGGGCTCAAAGCGCTCAAAATGGTAGTCGAATGACGCGTATCCGCGACTAACGGACTTTAGTTTGTCGAAGAAGTCGAGTACGACTTCCGCGAGCGGAATTTCATACTCGAGCGACACCTGGCTGCCAAGATATCGAATGTGCTTTTGCACGCCACGCTTTTCGATGCAGAGCTTGATGACTGCGCCAACGTGCTTATCGGGTACGAGGATGTTTGCGGTGATAATGGGTTCACGAAGTTCAGCAATGTCATTGGCGGGCGGCAGCTTGGATGGATTGTCGATTTGAATCACGTTACCCGCGGTGTCGATGACTTCGAAGATGACAGTCGGTGCTGTCGTGATCAGTTCAATGTCATATTCGCGCTCGAGACGTTCCTGCACGATCTCCATATGCAGCATGCCGAGGAAGCCGCAACGAAAGCCGAATCCGAGCGCGACCGATGTTTCGGGTTCAAAATGGAGTGCTGCGTCATTCAGGCGCAACTTCTGCAAAGCTTCACGAAAATTCTCGTAGTCTTCAGATTGGATCGGAAATAGCCCGGCGAAGACCCTGGGCTGGACCTGTTTGAAGCCGGGTAAGGGTTTGTCACACGGTTCGCGCGTGAGCGTCAGCGTATCGCCAACTGGCGCGCCGTAGATGTCCTTGATTCCAGCTATGACGTATCCGACCTGCCCGGTCATGAGCGCGTCGCAGTCTTCCATTTTCGGCGTAAAGCTGCCGACCCGGTCGGCAATGAACGAATCGCCCGTGGACATGACTGTTATCTTGCTGCGTTTCGGCAGGCCGCCATTGACGACGCGCACGAGGGAAACGACACCAACGTAGTTGTCGAACCACGAGTCGATAATCAATGCCTGTAATGCGCCGCCGGGATTACCCTCCGGGGGCGGAATCTCTCTAACAAGCGCCTCGAGCAACTCCGGCACGCCGTCGCCGGTCTTCGCGCTGACCTCAACGGCGTTGCGCGCCTCGATGCCGATAATGTCTTCAATTTCTGATTTGACGCGCTCGGGTTCAGCAGACGGCAAGTCGATCTTGTTCAGGACTGGCAACACCTCGAGGCCCTGGTCGATCGCGATATTGCAATTCGCGACGCTCTGGGCCTCAACACCCTGCGCCGCATCGACGACCAACAGTGCTCCTTCGCAGGCTGCCAGAGAGCGGGAAACCTCATAAGAAAAGTCAACATGGCCCGGTGTGTCGATGAAATTGAGCTCATACACTTCGCCGTCCTGAGCCTTGTAGTCCAGCGATACGCTTTGCGCCTTGATCGTGATCCCGCGTTCGCGCTCGAGATCCATCGAGTCCAGCACCTGCTCGGCCATCTCACGGTCGGCAAGTCCACCACAGAGCTGAATGAACCGATCGGCAAGTGTCGACTTGCCGTGGTCTATGTGTGCGATGATCGAAAAATTACGAATTCGGTTCATTTGGGATTTTGTGTAAGACCTGTGTCAGCGCGTCGCGATCGAGATGATACTGACAGATGTGCTCGCCGTCATATTCGAGGACCGGAATACGGGTGTCGTATTTCCTTTTCCAGTCCTCCCGGCTGTCGATATCGTGGACAACAATCTCGAACCGGCCTCGCACCAGCGGCAACAGTTCGTCGACCATTATCTCGCACAGGTGGCAGCCCTTGCGGCTGTAAACCGTCAGAGTCCTCATTTGAGCCGCCTTTCGATGGATGGCACAAATCGCTGCAAACAGTCAGTCTGTTGCAGACGCCAGCGACTAAGGACAAGACCTGAACCCAGCCCTGTCAGCGCAGCCAGAGCCGCAACGACATCGCCAAATGACAGTGCGTAAGCGATCGCAGCAGCAATCACGGCGCCAATCATTGGCAGGCCGTAAACAATGATCGCGGCTCGCAGCAGATTGTCGGGAGCGAGCGAGATTTCAACCACATCCTGTACGGCGATGTCCATTCCTGGCGGAATCGTTGCCTCAACTTGCCGATCAGCGCCGCCGCCCGCAAACAGCCCCGCGCCACAGCCCTTCCCAGCCGCACACCGTGGACACGCAGAAGTGACGTCGACAACGACGACGGCACGTGCACCATCGATGCTGTCAACGAGTGACATGACTCTTCCTGTGGGATTGTCCATAGAACAACTACTGCGGATGCATGGACGTCGCGATCCTTTCCACGGTCGTGGCGGGCACCTCGCCAACGGCGGTTACCTGGAAGCCGTCAATCTCGATGCTGAAGGAATTCGAGGCACCGGCTCTCGAACGCCGTGCAATTTTCTTGTCCGTTGCCGGCTCGATGAACACCGATACATTGGCTAATCCGTCGCTGTAAAGAATATGCGTCATCGGCGATTCCCCGCCGGGCAACTCTTCTTCATGTGTCGATACGACAATAAAGCCACGCGGCAGATTGTCGCTGCTCCAGGGACTTTCGACAGAATGCGTGATCGTTCTTTGCGGCTGAATGAACATACGGAAATTTTCCGTGCTGACGGATGGCGCCAAAGCACTCGCATGAATTTCCTTGTCCAGACTGATATCGGCAAATTTGACTTCCTCGATTGCCTCGCCATCGTGGCCAACCAGTTTGGTCTGCAGCGGGAATCCGGTAGCAGTATCGAGCCAGAGACGGTGGCCGAAGCGGTATTCATCATGGGGTCGAATTGCGAGTAGCACAGCCTTACGGCCGGCGACTCGCTCATTACGAACGATGGAAACATCGTATTCGCTGCCGAAGCGTATGTCGCTGGACGGCAGAGTCGAAAACAGTGTGCTCTGATCGTTCCACACTTCTACGCGAACAGATTTTTCATCAGGAAGAATGCACTGCACCTCGTTGCCATTCCTGATGATCTCCAGTCCATTGCCTTCCTGGACAACCACTTTTTCCCGGATCACGCCGTCCGAAATCAGATGCACGACCCTGAGCGCCTCGACCTCGCCATTTTGCAGGCGAAGCACGGTACCCTCGTAATTGGTCGTCTGCACGGCTCTTGCCATCTTGTTCAACCAGTCACGTGGTGCCTCATCCTGGGCCAACGCGTCCATGCTGCCTGCAAACAAGCTGCTGAGCGCGACCAGGGTAGTCACAGTCCGATGTCGTTGTCGCTCAATCATGGCTTTACGGAGCCTGCTCTTCTCGCGCATCTGCAGTGCTACCTGCTTCATCCTCGTCCATGTTCTCATCGACCGGCTGCTCGACAACTTCTTCCTCGATTATTACAGCCTCTCTAATCTCCAGCGTGAACACCTCCGGGTTGATGCTATTGACCCCGAAGTATGACGCGGTCTCGGTGTGGCGCAGAAAATACTCGCGTAGCTGGTCATCACCCTGTTCCGGCTCCGTGTAAGCATCGTCCACGACGGCGCCTGCAACAGTCCGGTCGGCCGACGGTGCGTCGACATCGGGTACGGCAGATAGCTGCTGCAAACCGAGTAACGCAGCCAATGCAACGGTCGCGGCAATCGCGACTCCAACGACCGGACGCATGAAGCCCGGCCGAACCGTAGCGGCCGTGTCAAACTCCTCCAGAAGTGTCTTGTCATCAAGAGCTGCTGCAATCCGATCACGCAACTGACCCATGCGAGCAACATCGCGTTCGCCACGCATCGCACGTCCCGTGCACAGGTACTCCGCAGCCTGTTGCCGGAGTTCCCGGTCCTGACTCATCCTTCGCAACAGCAATTCTGCTTCGTTGTCTGGCAACTCGCCATCTACGAAGGCCGAAATTTGCATTTTGATCGCATCGTTCATAGGTTCCCACCCATTTATCGCACCAGGGTTCCGACTTTCTTGCCAATGGCATCCCGGGCCCTGAAAATCCTCGATCGCACGGTTCCGACAGGACAATCCATCGTCTGCGCAATCTCTTCATAACTCATACCATCCAGCTCACGCAAGATAATCGCCGTTCTCAAATCATCCGGCAGTGCTTCAATGGCACGTTCCAGTGTTTCCTGTAGTTCCAGACTCAAGGTTACCCCTTCCGGAGTATCCGTCTCTTTGAGCTTGGCATGCAGTCCGTATTGTTCCGGGTCCTGCAAGTCCAGCTCGATGTCCATCGGCCGCCGGCGCTGCGCCGCCAGGTAGTTCTTGGCGGTATTCACAGCAATCCGGTATAGCCAGGTGTAAAACGCGCTGTCGCCGCGAAATCGCGGCAATGCCCGGTACGCCTTGATAAAGGCTTCCTGGCTAATATCCAGCGCTTGTTCCGGGTCACGCACATATCGCATCACCAGATTTACAATTTTGTGCTCGTACTTGAGCACCAACAGATCAAACGCGCCCTTGTCGCCTTTTTGAACCCGTTTGACCAGTTCATTGTCGGTCGATTCATTCGACATGCTGTTGCGTCCGGCCATTTCCGAGACCCAACTGCTCGACACCGGGATAGACCGATCGGGCTCTTGAAAGTTCTCTCAAAACAGCGGTATTGATATGCATTATGTGACTCAGTTCGCGGCCGGGGCATGTTAGCAGTTTCGGCCGCCTGCTCCCAAGTGTCGCCAGATCACCTGCAGGCGGCGCCACTCCTTGTTCTGCGTGTTTTTGGCTCGCACCAGCTCGGCGAATCGCAGCCCCTCCCGGGTCTCGAGTCTGAGCCAGGCATATTTGCGCAGGACAACACTCCCCGAAACCAGGGTTGCCAGCATCCAGCTGCCGTCGTGTCCCAGCAGCTCTACATCGCCGCCATGCCCGATTCGAATACACCGGCATCGCTTATACCCTTTGGCAATAAGGACCAGCTCACGACCGTTCGTGACCAGCCAAACCAACGCAGCAAACGCGCGCCAAACAGGCGGAATCGACAACGCCAGAATCATCGCCAGCCCGATAACGGCGGCAGCAATCCCGAACAGGATGACAACCCGCCGCAGGAGCGGGTCAGGACTGAGTTCGGTCAAGTATGTGTGCGACGACACGCGCGAGTTCGGCTGCAGGTTGCTCCTTCTGCAACAAGTAGCTCACGAGCTCGGGATCCGGAAGTGCCAAAAGCGCGTGAAACGCCCGTTTATCCGAGTCCGGCGCGTCTTCATAGCGATTCTCGAGATAGCCCAGCAACAACTCATCGAGTTCGCGCATTCCTCGTCTGCATTGCCACTTCAACCTGGAGCTAATCACGACAGTGCACCGTGGGAGCGGCTTCAGCCGCGATCGCGACTAAAGTCGCTCCCACAGCAGAATCTGGTGACCATCAATAACGCCTCTCGGCCAGCATCTTCTTGGTTTCGGCGATTGCCTGTGCCGGATTCAGCTCTTTAGGACAGGTCTGCGTGCAGTTCATGATTGTATGGCAGCGATACAGGCGGAACGGATCTTCAAGTTCATCGAGCCGCTCACCAGTCGCCTCATCACGACTGTCTACCAGCCAGCGATAGGCGGCAAGCAGCGCGGCCGGACCGAGATAACGGTCACTGTTCCACCAGTAACTCGGGCAACTCGTCGAGCAACAGGCGCACAGGATGCAGGCGGCTGGCTCATTGATCAGTTCCTGATCCTCTTTGCTCTGCAAACGTTCCTGGTCAGGTGGCGGCGGCGTGCGCGTTTGCAGCCATGGCTTGATCGACGCGTATTGCGCGTAGAAATTGGTGAGATCCGGCACCAGGTCCTTAACGACCGGCATGTGCGGCAACGGATAAATCCTGACATCCCCCCGCACACTGTCGATAGATCGCGTGCACGCCAGTGTATTGCCTCCGTCGATGTTCATTGCGCAAGAACCACAGATGCCTTCGCGGCAGGAACGACGAAACGTCAATGTCGAATCGATTTCGTTTTTGATCTTGATAAGCGCATCAAGAACCATCGGCCCGCAGCTATCGAGATCGACCATGTAGGTGTCAACACTCGGATTCTCGCCGCTATCGGGATCGTAGCGATACACCGCAAACCGGCGCACATTGGCGGAGCCGTTAGCCGCATCGAAGTGCTGACCCTTACGGATGCGGGAATTCGGTGGAAGTCGGAATTCGGCCAAGTCAGGTACCTCTAGCAGATCCAAACACGGGGTGGAACTGATTCACTGCGACAGGTACCTCTGGCAGATCCAAACTTGGGGTGGAGGTTATTCATTGCGACAGGGACCTCTAGTAGACCCGGGCCTTCGGCGGCACCGGTTCAACCTCATCGGTCAAGGTCTCCTGGTGCACCGGGCGATAATCAAACGTCACCTGGCCATTTTCGTCGACCCAGGCCAGCGTGTGTTTCATCCAGTTCTCGTCGTCACGATCCGAGTAATCTTCACGCGCATGCGCACCACGACTCTCGAGCCGGTTGGCCGCAGACTGAATTGTTGCGGTTGCATTGAGCATCAGGTTTTCCAGCTCCATCGTCTCAACGAGATCGGTATTCCAGACAAGCGATCGATCGGAGACCTTGACGTCACCCAGAGTCGAGTACGTCGCCTTAAGCCGATCAACGCCTTCGTCGAGCGTCTCGCCAGTACGAAAGACCGCTGCGTGGTTCTGCATGATGCGTTGCATTTCCAGGCGTATCTCGGCTGTTGGACGACCGCCATTTGCATACCGCAATTTGTCGATACGAGCGACGCTATCCTGACCGGCTCCGCGCGCCAGCGGCTCCTGATCCGCATCCGGCGTCATTGTCGTGGCGCAAAAATGTGCCGCCGCACGGCCGAAGACGACAAGATCGAGTAGCGAATTCGAGCCCAGCCGGTTGGCGCCGTGCACTGATACACAGGCAGCTTCACCCACGGCCATCAGGCCCGGCACGACGGACTCAGGATCACCATCTTTGCTCGTGATGACCTGGCCGTTGAAGTTTGCCGGTATACCGCCCATGTTGTAGTGCACGGTGGGCAGGACCGGAATGGGTTCTCTGGTGACATCGACACCAGCGAAGATTCTCGCCGATTCGGCGATGCCCGGCAGACGCTCTTCTATTACTTCAGGACCCAGATGTTCGAGATGCAGATGAATGTGGTCTCGTTCGGAACCGACGCCACGGCCTTCACGAATCTCAACGGTCATCGAGCGGCTGACAACATCGCGTGATGCAAGGTCTTTGGCATTGGGCGCGTAGCGCTCCATGAAACGTTCACCGTCCGAATTCGTCAGGTAACCGCCTTCGCCACGCACGCCTTCAGTAATCAGGCAACCGGCGCCGTATATCCCGGTTGGGTGAAATTGCACGAATTCCATGTCTTGCACCGGCAATCCGGCACGCAACACCATCGCACTGCCATCACCGGTGCAGGTATGGGCGGACGTACAGGAGAAATAGGCTCTGCCGTAGCCTCCGGTCGCCAGAATAACCTGCTGCGAACGGAATCGGTGCAAGCGGCCAGTCGCAAGATCGATCGCGACGACGCCACGGCATACGCCGGCCTCCATGATCAGGTCGACGGCGAAATATTCGATATAGAACTCGGCATCGTGCTTCAACGACTGTTGATACAAGGTATGCAGCATCGCGTGCCCTGTGCGGTCCGCGGCAGCGCAGGTGCGTTGCGCAGTACCCTCGCCGAATCGAGTCGTCATACCGCCAAACGGTCGCTGATAAATTTTGCCGTCTTCGGTGCGCGAGAACGGCACGCCGTAGTGCTCGAGCTCGATCACGGCATCGGGCGCCTCTTTGCACATATATTCGATCGCGTCCTGATCCCCGAGCCAGTCGGAGCCTTTGACCGTGTCGTACATGTGCCAGCGCCAGTCGTCTTCGCCCATGTTGCCGAGTGCTGCGCTAATGCCACCTTGTGCTGCAACGGTGTGACTGCGGGTCGGGAATACTTTTGTGATGCAAGCTGTCTTGAAATCGGCATGTGCCAATCCGAATGTCGCACGCAGACCCGCGCCGCCCGCGCCGATGACGACCACGTCGTAACTGTGATCGATGAATTCGTAGTCACTCATGCGCCAGCACCGATTCCAAAAATCGCATATACGGCTACCGCCGCCACTAACAGGTGCCCAATTCGGGAAACGATCATCGACGCTCTGTGAATTCCGGCTGCATGCACATAGTCTTCAATGACGACCTGCACGCCAAGATAGGAATGATAGGCTGCGACCAGACACAACATTGACAGCAGCACTCTGTTGAGCGGCGCGCCTACGAACTCGACCACGAGTTGGTGTTCCAAGCTTGGAAGAATGACCAACGATGCAGCGAACCACAATCCGAGCACGACAAGAGCTACGCCCGTAATGCGCTGACCCCACCAGTGGTCTGTTCCGCCTGCGGCGTCGCCGAGGCCGGTCAGCGCACGTAATGAAGCAACGAGTTTCATGACAGCAACGTCCAGAATCCGGCCGTTATCAGGACGGCCGCGATGATCACAAACCAGGCGGACGCATTGGCCTGACGTTTCTCGAATCCGCGCCCCGTATCCCAAACGAGGTGACGAATGCCATTCGCCAGGTGAAAGAAAAATGCGAAGCTCCAGCCGATCAATACAAGTCGACCGAACAACGTCGACATCGCTGCTGCAAACTGCTTGTACTCCGCGGCTCCGGCAGCGACATTTACGAGCCACGCAGTCAGCAGGATAAGCCCAGCCGTCATCGCTATCCCGGTCGCCCGGTGCAGGATCGAGAGGGTCATCGTAATCGGCCAGCGATAGATCGATAAGTGAGGTGATAAAGGTCTTTCAGTATTACTCATAAACTACTGTTATTTATGATTTTAATAATCAAAAATCGATGCAGCGACCAGCCTTTTCCCAGTCCCCGTAGCGTGTCGGATCAGGACCTTTGCGGCCCCCTATTTCTTTCGGTTTTTCAGGTTCCTGAGGCTCTTTGGGCTCTTCAGCGTCGACTTTTTCGGTATCCTGTGCAGACATCGCGAGAGTATGCCAGACACAGGAACGAGATGTCAGACCTCCCCTATTCGGCGATCGTCGTCAGCGGCGATGACGCCTTTGACTTTCTGCAGGCGCAGCTGGCCACTGATCTTCAGCTTGTAAACGACACCGCACCCACATTGGCAGCGTGGTGTAACCCGAAAGGCCGCGTGATCTGTCTCATGCGCGCGATCGTGACTGGCGACGGCCTTACCCTCATCCTGCCCACTGAGCTTGTTGACGAGGTCGTCCGCCGGCTAACGATGTTTCGGTTTCGGGCGAAAGTGGAGTTCACGGTGACAGACGCCTCTGAACAGCAGCTTGGCATCAGGAACTCGTTCGAGGAATGGCGGCTTGATAACCTGCACGCCGGTATACCGGAGATTCTGCGGGCCCAGTCTGAGGAATTCACGCCACACATGCTGAATCTCGACTTGCTCGACGCTGTCAGTGTTGATAAAGGCTGTTACCCGGGCCAGGAGATC
>Ga0255052_10001686_pt1 | contig 16442 bp, 15 predicted proteins | sample JV7_2_21_MG_FD_188632 | JGI IMG/M metagenome (GOLD analysis project Ga0255052, IMG submission 188632) | Seawater microbial communities from Jervis Inlet, British Columbia, Canada - JV7_2_21 | ecosystem: Environmental > Aquatic > Marine > Inlet | place: Canada: British Columbia | collected...
AGCTATTTGCGCATTGAGCCCGGTGCGGGTGTTATCGAGGTTGGCCATATTCATTTTTCGCCGCACATGCAAGGCCGACCGATTTCAACCGAGGCGATGTTCCTGATGATGCGCCAGGTATTCGATATCTGGGGTTATCGGCGCTACGAATGGAAGTGCGATGCATTAAACCAGCCTTCCTGTGCTGCGGCGAGAAGGCTGGGATTCATGTTCGAAGGTATATTTCGGCAGGCAACCATGTACAAGCAGCGTAACCGCGATACGGCCTGGTATTCGATACTGGATCGTGAGTGGCCATCCGCAAAGACTATATTCGAGCAATGGCTGATCGCTGAGAACTTCGATGCGGATGGGGGCCAGAAAACCAGCCTTTCGCAATCTATGCAGCAAGCCCTGGCAACCCTACGTTAAAGCTCTGCGGCGCGCAGGGTTTCGATAAGCGTTTTGCAGTCGAGCAGTTTGTGCAGGCTACGGCGTATTTCGATCCAGCGGTAACGAATTGAATTTTTAACGATAGCTTCATCGAGTTCTTTCAATTCATCGGCAATCGGTGCCCAGTAGAATAATGCTTCCGGGCTTTGACTGAAGACCGTATCGTGGTCGTGTTCCAGTTTCCAGTCACAGGTGACAATCCGCTGAACAATCTTCTCCCTGGCAGCGGCGAAGTCTGCACCAGCCTCCTCGGGTTCGCCGGTTTCGCTGAGCACCTGATTAAGTGCTGCCGTTACCAATTCCTTGACGACGAGCTCGTCAATTTCTCCTGACTGATGCATTTGATGGCCGGTATAGACAGTGAGGTCCGAAAGACAAGCCAGCCAAATATGCCACTTGGCAATATTAATTGACTTCAGAATGTCCGGATTTTCGAACATTGCCGGGAAGCGTGTTCCTGCCCGCGTGCGCAGATAGCCATAAAGCGATGTTTGAGCAACATGACTTGCGCGCGTATTCAAAAAGATCGCGAGTGAGTCCCTGTCCTTTATGATCTCTGTTTTCTTATGTTTGCCGATGCCGACATAGTCCCCCACCATTTGCCAGTAATTGCGGGTGAATAGGGGTTTGACAAAGGATTTAACGGTTTCGAGTGATTTCAACAGATTTAATTTGATTTGTTACCAAACGTAACAGTATTTTCCCGGGGTTAAACAATTATGCACCAAATTGGCATTTCTGAAGGCTAATACTAGGGTTTTTGTCTAGTAAATACCACGATTTCTGGGCATATTGGCCTCGCTTAAAAAAATAAATTTTAGACACGACCAAACGTTAACGTCTTATAACCTGATAATTAGGGGGACATTTTGATGGATACTTCCAACCGGGAGGACCATTGGCGCAGAACAAAATCGCTGATGATCGTTACTCTCACAATCTGGTTTATCTTCTCTTTCGTAGTGCATTGGTTCGCATCATCGCTGAACTCGGTTACATTTTTCGGCTGGCCGCTCGGTTTTTACATGGCCGCGCAGGGTTCCGAAATCGTATTCGTGATCACCTTGTTCTGGTTTGTGAAATCCCAGGACAGAATTGACCGCGATTGCGGCTTAGCTGAGGAGGACTAGACCATGGCTCAAAAAATGGCTGGCGGGACTTTCATAGAAAACCTGCCAAAAATATACGGCATGTATACCGGGGGTTTCCTGGTATTCGTTCTTTTAATGGCAATCCTCGAACAGATGGGTGTTGGCGCAGATACGATTGGTATCCTGTTTGTTGCTTTCACCATCGTTATCTACGCTGCGATCGGGTTCCTTTCCCGAACGATGGCGGTTGACGCCTACTATGTTGCGGGCCGTCAGGTACCCGCGGTATTCAATGGTATGGCAACCGCAGCCGACTGGATGTCAGGTGCATCATTCGTGGCAATGGCCGGTGGTATCTACTTCGGTGGACACGGTTATCTTGCGTTTGTGGTTGGCTGGACCGGGGGTTATATCCTGGTGGCCTCGCTGATGGCGCCTTACCTACGTAAGTTTGGCTGTTACACGGTGCCTGACTTCATTGGTACCCGCTACGGTGGTAACTTGCCGCGTTTCCTCGGTGTTGTTGTACTTGCAGTTGCGTCGTTTACCTATGTAACCGCGCAAATCAATGCGACTGGTACGATTGCATCACGCGCGCTGCAAATTCCATTTGAAGTGGGTGTCTGGTTCGGTCTATTCGGTATCCTGCTGTGCTCCATGCTCGGCGGTATGCGTGCGGTAACCTGGACCCAGGTGGCGCAATACATCGTACTGATCATCGCCTACCTGGTACCGGTATTCTGGATGTCCAACAAACAGGGCTTCGGTCTGATTCCCCAGTTCGTCTATGGTGATGCGGTCGCCCGTATTACCGAACTGGAAGCAATGCATGGTCTCGGAACACTGGATCCGGTGGCGGGTGCCAAGGGCGGCTTGAAAGCCCTCTCGGTTCCGTTTGCTGCCGCAGGTGAATCTGCGATGGCGAGCTGGAAGTTCGTCACACTGGTCGCCTGTATGATGATGGGAACCGCGTCACTGCCACACATCCTGATGCGCTACTTCACCACACCTTCTGTTAGGGCAGCACGCCAATCGGTAGCCTGGTCGCTGATGTTCATTTTCCTGCTCTACTTCACCGCTCCTGCACTGGCGACTTTCACCAAGCTGCAGATTCTCGATCCTAATCTCGCAACCGGTATTATTGGCAAGTCGATTGCCGATGTGCAGGCGCTCGACTGGATCCAGAAGTGGGGTAACGTGGGTTTTGCGCAAATCATCGATGCGAACGCTGATGGCATACTGCAACTCAACGAGTTCTTTATGCGCGGGGATATCGTGGTACTGGCGACGCCGGAAATAGCGGGTCTGCCATATGTCATCTCCGGCCTGGTGGCCGCAGGTGGTATGGCAGCTGCGATGTCAACCGCGGATGGCCTGCTACTCGCGATCGCAAATGCGTTGTCACACGATCTTTACTACAAGATCATCGATCCGGAAGCGGAAACCAAAAAGCGTTTGTTGGTAGCACGGGCACTGTTACTCGTTATCGGTGCTGCGGGTGCGTTCGTGGCCAGTCTGAAGCTGACCAGTATTCTGGGGGCGGTAGCCTGGGCATTTGATTTTGCCTGCTCAGGCCTGTTCTTCCCGATCGTACTGGGTATCTGGTGGAAACGTGCAAACCGTCAAGGTGCAATCGCCGGTATGGCCGGTGGTTTCCTGGTCGGAACCTGGTATCTGTACAGCATCCGTTGGGGTGGTATGGATCCATGGATCGGTATCGATCACCTGCGATTCGGTATCATCGGCATGCCGGTTAGCCTGGTGCTCATGGTGGTTGTATCACTGATGACACCGGAGCCCGATGCGGAAACCCAGGCAATGATAGATGAAATCCGAGTACCGTCAGGAGAGACTGTACTTAAGGCCTCACACTAATAATAAAGCAGTACTTATTTGAAGCCGGGGCCATGCCCCGGCTTTTTTCTTTGTGGTGCTCTGAATGACGCAATAGCTGCGTTGCATTTCTGCCCGAAGCGCTCATTGACGTTGCGTCAACTCACACTTCGGGCAGAAATGCGCCTTGCTCTTGCACCATTCAGAGCACCACAAAGGATCCATAGAACTTAGTGGGCTCATGGTGCGGTTGGGTTGAAGAAGCGGCTGTAAGGTTAGCCGAGTCATCCCCGCGCAAGCGGGGATCTTGCGAGTACCGGCTATTTTATTTTGTGGTATCGGTGCCGGCAGTATCTCCGCTAAAATATGTTTTCTTTTCAAATCGACGGGTGAAAACAAGTGGTTGAAGGTTTTCCAATCTGGGTAATTATTTCCGATTACTTGATGGGTGTGGTGATGTGGACGTTGATCGGCCGCTTCGCGATGGGTTTGTTCCTGCCGGAAGATAGCACCTTTTTCTTCATGAAATTCTTCGTCAAGTCCACCAACCCGATTCTGAAAGTGTTCAAACCCGTCACGCCATCGTTTCTGATCCAGCCATTTGTGCCACTATATGTCGCCTGGTTCTTCTTTATGGTGCGTTTTTACCTGATGCCGTGGTTGCTCGGTTACTCGGTCATGGGGATGCTGTCGTTTCCGCTCGAAAGCGAGTTTGCGCGCGGTGTTGCCAACCTGGTCGGTTACTTTGCCAAATAGCCTCCAGGCTATTGTTTATTCAGCTCTATTTCGTATAATCGCGGGCCTGATTTTACAGTCGCGTAGCTCAGTTGGTTAGAGCACCACCTTGACATGGTGGGGGTCGGTGGTTTGACAAAATCGCCGGGAGCGATTTTGGACGCGCGTAGCGCGGCCCGCAGGGCCGAGGGCAGGATGCCCGAGTCAATCCACGGAGTGGATTCGTTTTAAAGAATTATAGTCGCGTAGCTCAGTTGGTTAGAGCACCACCTTGACATGGTGGGGGTCGGTGGTTCGAATCCACTCGCGACTACCATTTATGGTTGGCGCGAGTGCGCAGTTGCGGTGGTTCGACAAATTGCCGGGAGGCCGCTAACGCACATCCATGTGCTTCGCGGCACCTGTACATCCGTGTACATTGCAAATTTGGACGTCCGCAGGACGGCCCGAAGGGCGGAGGACAGGATGTCCGACGCAATCCACTCGCGACTACCAATTTTTGTATCAAGTGGCCTTTGGTAGGGGTCACCACTGGAGAAACAATATGCCTCAGATCACCCTTCCGGACGGATCCCAACGTCAATTTGACAAATCTGTGTCGGTGATGGATATCGCCTCTGATATCGGTCCAGGCCTCGCCAAGGCTACGCTGGCCGGCAAGGTAAACGGAATTCTCGTCGATGCTGCTTACCTCGTAGATCAAGATGCCGAAGTTGCGATTGTTACCAGCCGTGATCAAGAAGCGCTTGAATTGTTGCGGCATGACGCCGCGCATGTCATGGCACAGGCGGTGCAGGAACTATACCCGGGTACCCAGGTGACGATTGGGCCCGCGATCGAGGACGGTTTTTACTACGACTTTTCGCGTGCGGAGCCGTTCACACCGGATGATTTAATTGAAATCGAAAAGCGCATGCACGAAATCGTCAAGCGTAATTTGCCGATCGTGCGTGAAGTCATGGATCGCGACACGGCAAAAAAAACCTTTGCCGGGATCGGTGAAACCTACAAAGTCGAGATTATCGAGGATATTATTCCTGAAGGTGAAGAAGTTTCGATTTACCGCCAGGGCGAATGGTTTGACGTATGTCGGGGACCGCACCTGCCGTCCACCGGCAAGCTCGGCGATAGCTTCAAGGTGATGAAAGTCGCCGGAGCCTATTGGCGCGGGGATTCGAAAAACGAAATGCTGCAACGAATTTACGGTACTGCCTGGCCTGACAAGAGACAGCTTAAAGCCTATTTGCATAGACTGGAAGAAGCCGAGAAGCGTGACCATCGCAAGCTTGGGCGCCAGCTCGAACTCTTCCATTTGCATGAAGAGGCGCCGGGATCGGTGTTTTGGCACCCCAAGGGCTGGACCCTTTTCAATCTGTTGATTAACTATATGCGCAAGCGCCAGGAAGACGCCGGCTACATCGAAGTCAACACCCCGGACGTGATGGATCGTAGCCTGTGGGAAACTTCTGGTCACTGGGAAAACTATCGTGAGCATATGTTCTCTACCCAGACCGAAGATGAGCGTGTATTCGCATTGAAGCCGATGAATTGTCCGGGTTCGGTGCTGATGTTCGCGCAGGGTTTGAAAAGTTATCGTGATTTGCCGTTACGCATGGCGGAATTTGGCAAGGTACATCGCTACGAACCTTCCGGTGCTTTGCATGGTTTGTTGCGGGTGCGCCACTTCACCCAGGATGACGCGCATATTTACTGCACCGAAGAACAAATGGAGCAGGAGTGTATCGATGTCATTGCACTGGTACTCGATATCTACAAGGATTTCGGATTTGAAGATGTCGTGATCAAGTTTTCAGACCGGCCCGAAAACCGTATCGGTTCGGATGAAATCTGGGACAAACTGGAAGGCGCCTTAACCAATGCGTTGGACAGTATGCAACTCGAGTATCAATTCTTTCCGGGCGAGGGGGCTTTTTATGGACCCAAACTCGAATTTGTGCTGCGTGACGCGATTGGACGTGACTGGCAATGCGGTACCTTGCAGGTCGATATGAATCTACCTGAACGATTTGATATCTCGTACGTTGCCGAAGACGGTAACCGGCATCGACCGGTCATGTTACACCGCGCATTATTCGGTTCACTGGAGCGATTTTTCGCAATTCTGGTCGAACATTACGAAGGTAAATTTCCGGCCTGGTTGGCGCCGGTTCAGGCCGTGGTGATGAATATTACCGACAAACAGGCGCCATATGTCGAAAAAGTCGAAAAAATGCTTAAAAATCAGGGAATCAGGACGATTTCTGACTTGAGAAACGAAAAGGTCGGGTTTAAAATTCGCGAGCACACTTTGCAGCGCATCCCTTACCTGCTCGTGGTCGGTGATCGCGAAGTCGAAGCGGAGCAAGTTGCTGTGCGTAGCCTGGGCGGTGAAGACCTGGGTTCACTAGCGATCGACAAGTTTGTCGATCTGGTAAGACAGTAATCCGGTTATCAGGCCGGATTAATTTTTGTGGATAACATAGCTTAAGGCTAATTGGAGAATCACCAATCGCAGACAACAAACAGAGCCGTCTCAACGAGGATATTACAGCGCCGGAAGTTCGGCTAATCGGTGAAGATGGTGAACAGAAAGGCATTGTGCCTTTGGAAGAGGCCCTGGAAATGGCGGTCGCCGCAACCGTGGACCTCGTAGAGCTGGTACCCGATGCCGAACCACCAGTCTGTCGATTGATGGACTATGGCAAGTTCAGGTTTCAGCAAAAGAAAAAGTTGCACGATCAGCGCAAGAAACAGCGTCAGGTGCACATCAAGGAAATCAAGTTTCGACCCGGTACCGAGGAAGGTGATTACCAGGTCAAGTTAAGGAAGCTGACCGAGTTTATCGAGATCGGTGACCGGGTTAAGGTGACAGTCCGCTTCCGTGGACGGGAAATGGCCCACATGGAACTCGGTACACAACTGCTCAAACGAGTAGAAGAGGACACTAAAGAATTTACGACGGTGGATCAGTTTCCACAGTCGGAAGGGCGCCAGATGACAATGTTACTGGTGCCGAAAAAACGCTAGCGCTTTAAGCTAGCCACTATCCGAAGGCGCGTCTCCGGCGTCCAGGGCTTATTAATAGATGTTTATTTAACTGGAGTTAAAAATGCCAAAGATGAAATCAGTCAGTGGCGCTGCTAAGCGTTTCAAACGAAATGCGGCAGGCGGCTACAAGCGCAAGCAATCACACTTGCGTCATATCCTTACCAAGAAATCGAGCAAGCGTAAACGCCAGCTAGGCGAGAAGCTTGATGTTCATGCCAATGACGTACTGCAAGTGCGTCGTATGCTGCCATATTCTTAGGGGGGATTGAGCCATGCCAAGAGTAAAAAGAGGCGTTACCGCACATGCACGCCACAAGAAGGTTCTAGATAAAGCCAAGGGTTATCGTGGCGCACGCAGTAAGGTGTTCCGCGTTGCCAAGCAGGCTGTCACCAAGGCCGGTCAATACGCTTACCGCGATCGGCGCCAGCGCAAGCGTCAATTCCGTGCGCTCTGGATTGCACGTATCAATGCCGGGGCCCGAGAAAACGGAATGTCTTACAGCGTATTCATGAATGGCCTGAAAAAAGCCTCGATCGAAATCGATCGCAAGGTGCTTTCGGATATCGCCATTTTTGACAAACCTGCCTTTACTGCACTGGTTGAAAAAGCCAGGGCAGGTCTGGAAGCCGCGTAAAGATCCGGATACCAACGGCAGAGAAGGAGTCTCTGCCGTTGAATTGATGCCCTGATACGTGTCTCAAGATCTCAATAATCTGCTGGAGCAGGCCTCCCGCTCGATCAGCGAATCAGCTGACATAGCGGCGCTCGATGCTGTGCGTGTCGCCTACCTGGGCAAGAAAGGTGAACTGACAGCACAATTGAAGAACCTAGGCCAGTTATCAGCCCAGGAGAGACCGGCCGCGGGTCAGGCGATAAACCAGGTCAAGGTTGAAATCCAGGAGTTACTGGAAGCGCGTAAAACCGAGCTTAGCGATGCAGCAATTGCTTCACGTTTACAAACTGAAACAATTGATATTTCCCTGCCAGGAAGACGCAGCGGAGCGGGTGGGTTACACCCGGTCACGCTAACCATGAACCGTATCGACAAGATGTTTGGCAAGCTGGGTTTTGATGTTGCCGAAGGCCCGGAAGTCGAAGACGACTTCCACAACTTCGGAGCATTAAATATTCCAGAACAGCATCCGGCACGCGCAATGCACGACACCTTTTATTTCGATGACGGGATGTTGTTGCGCACCCATACTTCCCCGGTGCAGATTCGTGTCATGGAAAACCGGGAGCCACCCTTACGCGTAATTGCGCCGGGAAGAGTCTATCGTTGCGATTCGGATTTGACGCATACCCCGATGTTTCACCAGGTCGAAGGTCTTCTGGTCGACGAGGACGTATCTTTCTCGGTATTGAAAGGCACGTTGGAAGAGTTTCTCAAGATGTTCTTTGAGCAGGACGACCTGAAAACGCGATTTCGGCCCTCATACTTCCCGTTCACCGAGCCATCGATGGAAGTCGATATAAGCTGTGTGATGTGCGCCGGTAACGGTTGCAGGGTTTGTAGCCATACCGGCTGGCTTGAAGTGCTTGGTTGCGGCATGGTGCATCCTGAACTATTTCGACACACCGGAGTGGATGGCGAAAAATACACAGGCTACGCGTTCGGTATGGGTGTCGAGCGTCTCGCAATGTTGCGCTATGGCGTCAACGACCTGCGGCTGTTTTTCGATAACGATTTGCGTTTTTTGCGACAATTCACTTGAACGGACGCTGCGATGCAAATTAGCGAAAACTGGTTGCGTGAATGGGTTGATCCCCCGATTGATAGCGATACCCTGGCAAACCAGTTGACGATGGCCGGGCTCGAGGTCGGGAGCTTAAACGTTGCTGCGCCGGCTCTACCTGGTGTCGTGGTCGCCGAAGTTGTTGCGGTCGAAAGCCACCCCAATGCCGACAAACTGAATCTTTGCCAGGTTAATGATGGTAAGGAAACATTCTCGGTTGTCTGCGGTGCCAGCAACGTACGTGCCGGCCTAAAGGTAGCTTTGGCGCGTATTGGTGCTGAGCTTCCCGGAATCAAGATAAAAAAAGCCAAACTGCGCGGAGTCGAGTCCCAGGGCATGATTTGCTCGGCAACCGAATTGCAACTGGCTGAATCCTCCGAGGGCATTCTCGAGTTACCAGGCGATGCGTCTACTGGAATGTCGATCGTCGAGTACCTGTCGCTAAACGACAATATTATTGATATCGACCTTACCCCCAACCGGGGCGATTGCCTGAGTATTGCCGGGGTTGCTCGTGAGGTTTCTGCGATCAACAAAGTTGCGCTGACGCAGAATAGCGTAACCCCTGTCGACAGTAGCATCGACGATAGCTTTGCGGTTGAACTGCTGGCGCCTCAGCAATGCCCACGTTATGTGGGGCGCATCATCAAGAGGATTGATCCGCAGGCTCAAACGCCGATGTGGATGCGGGAAAAGCTGCGCCGTTGTGGCCTGCGTCCAATCAGCCCGGTGGTTGATGTTACCAATTACGTCATGATGGAACTTGGCCAGCCGATGCACGGGTTCGATTTTGACAAGCTGAGTGGTGGTATTCAGGTTCGCCTGGCGGAACCCGCTGAAAAAATCGCGTTACTTGATCAAAGTGAAGTCGAGTGCCGTGATGATACCTTGCTAATCGCCGATCACGCCGGTGGGGTTGCCCTCGCGGGCATCATGGGCGGGATCGACAGTTCGGTGCAGTCCGATACCCGCAATATATTTCTTGAAGCAGCCCATTTTACTGCAATCGAGCTTGCCGGTAAGGCACGAGGGTTTGGCATGCATACCGACGCGTCCCATCGGTTTGAACGTGGCGTGGATGCGCAGTTACCTCCAATAGCAATGCAGAGAGCAACTGGCTTGTTGCTCGAGATTGTCGGGGGCGAAGCTGGACCGATTATCGATGCGGTGGCCAATGACTATATGCCACAAGCCCCGAATGTCGAACTGCGCTACGAACGTTTGAATCGATTACTGGGAATCGAAGTTGAGCGCGAAGAGGTCAGCGATATTCTGCAACGCCTCAATATGCAGCTTGCCGAGGGAACCGAGGGCTGGCAGGTAACTCCGCCAAGCTATCGCTTCGATATCAATATCGAGGCGGATTTGGTGGAAGAAGTGGGACGTCTGATTGGCTATAACAATATTCCGGGAAAACGAGAAGCGTCGCACATTCAGATGGACAGCTTTTCCGAGCAGTGTGTCAGCGTCAATCAGATTCGCGACATCCTGGTTGAGCGCGGTTATTTTGAAGCGGTTACCTACTCGTTCGTATCCCCGGAGTTACAGGATTTACTCGATCCGGGTCAACAGGTATTGCCGCTATCTAACCCGATCTCGGCAGACATGTCGGTAATGCGCACCCGCTTGTTGCCTGGCCTGATACAGGCGTTACAGCATAACTTGAACCGCCAACAGTCAAGGGTCAGGTTGTTCGAGACCGGTTTGTGCTTTATTCCAGGTGGCGAGAATCTCGTGCAAACCCCGCATATTGCTGGCGTTATCACAGGAAGTCGCATCAACGACGGTCTCTACACGACAGGTGAGAGCGCAGACTTTTTCGATATAAAAGGTGATCTTGAGTCGGTACTGAGGTTGGCCGATGAGTCAGAATTTGGTTTTACACGCTCAGACAACCCTGTATTACATCCGGGGCAGGGTGCGGATTTGACTTTCCGGGAAGAGACTATAGGGTTTGTTGGGGCGCTGCACCCGTCTTTTTTAAATAAACTTGATATAAATCAATCAGTTTTTATATTTGAGGCTAAAATTTCGCCGATATTAAGCAGAAAGTTGCCTAATTTCGCCGAAATGTCGCGATTTCCATTTATCCGACGTGATATTTCGATCACCGTGGAAGAAAATTTACCTGTCCGTGAACTGGTCGACAGCATTTATTCGATAAAAAATCAAATATTGCAGGAAGTATTTGTATTTGACGTCTATACTGGAAAAGAAGTGAGAAATAATCGAAAAAGTGTCGCTTTGGGCTTGATTTTACAGGACTTTTCACGCACTCTTGTCGACGAGGATGTGGAAGATTTTGTTGCCAAAGTCCTCGTACAACTAAAAGAACACTACAACGCTGAATTGAGGGAGAGCTAATGTCATTGACCAAGGCTGATATGGCCGAAATGCTATTTGAGGAACTTGGTCTCAATAAGAGAGAAGCTAAGGAAATAGTCGAGCAATTTTTCGAAGAAGTAAAAGTAGCACTTGAAACCGGGCACCAGGTTAAGTTATCCGGCTTTGGAAATTTTTTAACCCGGTCAAAGGCTGAAAGGCCCGGACGCAACCCTAAAACTGGCGAAGAAATACCGATTTCTGCCAGGAAAGTGGTTACTTTTCGGCCCGGTCAAAAATTAAAAATAAGAGTAGAAGCGTATGCTGGAAGCGAGCAACAATAACGAATTACCGGTAATACCAGGTAAGCGTTACTTCACTATTGGTGAAGTTGCTGAGCTCTGTGACGTCAAACCTCATGTGTTGCGCTATTGGGAGCAGGAATTTCCCCAGTTGAAACCGGTCAAACGGCGCGGTAATCGAAGATACTACCAACGTCATGATGTATTGCTGATTCGTCAGATTCGCGGCCTGCTTTACGACGAGGGTTTCACTATTGGTGGGGCACGTCAGCGTCTTGAAGGTGAGGGCGCGAAAGACGACGTTAGCCAAAGCCAACAAATCATCCGCCAGACCCTGACGGAGCTCGAAGAGCTTCTGACCTTGCTAAAACGCTAAATCTAGCGTCAAATACCACTTTATAGACGGGGCGTAGCGCAGCCTGGTAGCGTACCTGCATGGGGTGCAGGTGGTCGGAGGTTCAAATCCTCTCGCCCCGACCATTTCAGAAACAAAAAAATGGCCTCTTGCTTCCGCTTGAGGCCAATTTTTTTGTTTCTGAAATGGTCGGGAGAATGGAACCGAATCAGAGGCTCACAAAATCGCAGGACGCGATTTTGCATAGCGCGTCAGCGCTGCCTGCAGGGCGCCTGCCGATCCATATTCATGTCGATTTAGCGATAGTGTCGCAACATTGTCTTTGCGATTTTCCCTATATAGTGCGCAAAATCATTGCCAATTCTATACGGCACTGCCCCTTGTAATGGGTGCGGTATTGTCTTGTTCGCGGAATTATCCGACCTCTTTTTATTGATTAACGCTCGCCTGGATACGCTCATCATTTCCCAACGTTTGAGAAATTCTACTTGCATTTCCTGTTGCGGGATTTCTTTTGAAATCTCCATCGCTAAATTGTTTGCCGAAGTGCTTTTAGTCTCATGCTCTTCCATTATGATTGTCGCAACCGGTCCTATAAAGTCGGCTAGCAGGATCGTCATAGAATCCAGTTCGTCTTCGCTTGCCGGAAAATCCTTTACCGATTCTCGTGCGACCGAGACAATTTGCTCTGAAGAGGGCACCGCCTTCTGCTGAAGATTGGGCAGTGCCCGTTTTATCGCCTGCATGAATTCCAGCACAGTTTGATATCTTTTCTCTCGATCAACTTCTAATCCTTTGGTTACAACGGGAATTAGGGCCGTAGGGTAGACTGCCGAGTAATCGATCCGGTTTCCGGGAGGCATGTTGATAATTTCCGGCAACTTGGAGCGATGGAATGGCGAGCTATCTGGCACCATTTTAAGTAACTCGAGGAATAACCTCGCCGCCGAGAATACATCGGCACGGGAATCAACCTCGAATCCAAGTCTTAGCTCAGGCGCCATATATCTTGGTGTTCCCATGAAACTCCCGACCATCGTCAAGTCCGAATTCTCCATGATCCTGGCCATGCCAAAATCGGTCAATTTGATACGGCCACTTTCACTTAAAATCAAGACATTGGAAGCCTTGACATCCCGATGAACAATATTTAATCCATGTGCCGTATGCAGTGCTTTGAGCAACTGCGATATGATGTGGACGCTACGTCTCAGGCTGATGCCGCGCCCATGTTTAAGCCTATGTTTAATAAGCTTGTGCACCGAAACCCCGTCGACGTATTCCATAATGATATAAGGTTTATTTTCGTGCTGACCATACTCAAGGATGCTGACAATGTTGGGGTGAATGCATTTTGCCGCTGAGATCGCCTCGCGTTTGAATCGCACTAACAGTTCTTCACCCACCTTACCGCTAGTCAGATGCGGATGCAGAATTTTTATCGCAACGCGGCGTTGGATGTCAGGATCGAATCCCGCGTAAACGGCGCCGATCCCGCCTTCGCCCAGCAACGATTTAACTTCGTATTTCCCGATCTTTTGAGTTTTCTCTCCCATGATGCCTGGCCTGGATTTTTTTTACTCCTATAAAGTAATGATACCACCATGTACCGATGAACTAACCAAAGTTACATTAACATTACATATTTTAAAAGTTTAATGTGACTGTCTCAGGGTTAATAAGGAGACGCATACGTTATGTTACCAAGGTCTTGTAACATAGGACGAGACAAGTCAGCATCCCTCAAATGGGTTAATCCTGCTTTTACGGATATGCACTTTTGTATTTTCAGGATATGTCGAGTATTGGGCTGTTTATTATCTGTCGCAATAGCATCGATGGTGACTACTGCATCGCTACTATATGTGGTAGTAAGAGCCAACAGAAACCACCATATATAGTTTTTTCTTGTAAAAACTCGCACATTAATAGTACAATTCAATGCGCCCAGTCTACGGTAGGGGGAAGCTGCAAACCATGCCCGGGTTCCAATTAACCGATGAAAATTAAAAGATTTGTACTATTAACTAAGGTAAGGGCCAGTTAGTGGATCAAATATTTTGACCAAACAACAGCAAGAACAGGAGCACTTTCAAAGACTCGGTCTTCTTATTGCTTTCGGTAGCGGTATATTAATCTGGACCATTGTTATCTTGTTTTTTATTAGCGTAATTCAGTAGTAGCTTCCTGTCTGAAAACTCGTTTGCCTCGCTAGATTCATAGACAAACCGATTTAAACCCTCATCGAATCAATCTTCCAGGAGCGGTCATTCAAGACGCAGCTGAGCGTCTCCTCTGTGCGAATGGACCGGTTAGCAATAATTTGATCAGTTCGCTTTGGCGCGAAACGCCGGTTTTACGAAAAACTGCCTTCAGTTGGGAGCGGATCGTGTGTGAGCTGTGATGCGACTGATTGGCGATTTGATCGATGCTATGCCCGTTGGCAAGACTGATCGCGACCTGTGCCTCCGAAGGAGTCAGACTGTAAACGCTGACCAGGCTGTCGACCGATATCGGTTGTTGCAGATTCGGGTCGGTTAAAAACACCGCAACCTTTGCGCCCTCGTGGTCCAGGTCCGAGGTGATTAGATGTTCGTGCATGGGAGTGACCAGAATCGGCAACGGGGCCTCGACATCCGGGTGGGTAATGCCGATAGCGACACTCTGCTTCCAGGAATCATCAGGATCGATTGCGGCGGTATCTACAATCGTCTTGCGCAAATTCCTTTCATCTTCGGGATTAATCAGTAGTAAATTTCCTTCGTGTAATTCCAGGGCAGGGTGCGAATCAATAATCGCCATCGCCGTAGGGTTGATATACACCGGCTTACCATTACGATCGTAAAGAATCAGCCCTATAACCAGACGGTCAAGACCCTTCAACAAAGCGTCCTGTCTCAAGCGTAAATGGGTGAATTCAGAGTGTATTTTCAAAGCGCGGCTCATGTGCGGCAAAATCTCGTCGACAACTCGAAGATCGCCGTCGCTCCATTCACCAGCGCTTTTACTTCGTAAAATTACGATGCCGGCCTTATGGGTTTCGGTGTCGACAACCTGGGCGCCACCGACATGGTAAATTCCGTTGGGTTTCATCCAGCTTAGGTAAAGTTCTGAATCGTTTGGCATGACGCCATTGCTATCTGGATAGAACTGGATACAGCAGGGTTCTTCGAGTATGCCACTGTCGTTGTTACTGAACATGCCATCCAGGGAATCGCACTGATTACCAAAACTAATACGTTGATCTTCGGGCAGGCCGTATTGCGCGATGCTACTGGCAATTTCCATTTCCTTGTTAATGTAATACAGGCATGCGGCGTTTGAACGCGTTAGTTTCGCAATCATAGTTACGACGTAATCCCAATGGGACGCGTCTATGGTTGCCTCGTATATTTCAGATACGATATGCGATGAACGCCTGCGGTCCATATAATACCTATCCTTATTATTTAACAAATTCCTTTAAGAAGTTGTATTTTATAGCAATTTGCGACCAGATTTAACCCATTTGGGTTATATCTTTTACCTTGATTTGGTGTTCTAGCGCACGTTTTAGTCAGATAATTGGTTTTTACCGGCTAAATCCGATGTTGGTGCAAAAGGCATTGCACCTCACTCGGTAAGCTGGCGTTGTCCCTATAAAACATGATTTTTACGGCAAAGACGCGCGCAGGTGTGGATCTTTCTGGTTTAAACCGTCAGGCTGAACGCGACCCACATGATTACAAACAATACTAAAAATGTATTTGGTTGCATAACAGCTTACACTTTAATAAAAATCGTCCCTGGCCTGTAGTTGATTGATTCTATGCTTTTAGACAGGCCATTAATTCATTTGATCTGGTTATCATTAGGAATTTCGGATGTCAGCAAAACAGGAAACGGAGACGCGTGACGGTTATCGACATTTTTTGGCCATTACCACGCGCTGGATGGATAACGATGTCTACGGTCACATCAACAATGTCCAGTATTACAGTTACTTCGACACTGCGGTGAATCGATATTTAATCGACCAGGGTGTACTCGATATTCACCGGGGTGAGGTTATCGGCCTCGTGGTTGAAACGCATTGTAATTACTACAGCAGTGCTGCCTTTCCCGACGATATCGAGGCGGGTATTCGGGTTGCTCACCTCGGTCGAAGTTCGGTGCGCTACGAAGTGGGGCTGTTTGTAGAAGGCCGGGAAGAAGCAATTGCCCAGGGTCATTTCGTTCATGTCTACGTCGATCGCGAAAGCCAAAAATCGATAGAGATTCCGGTAAACCTGCGCTCAGTCCTGTCAATACTGACCTGAGTAGCATCTGGCTCTATATCTCGAGAAACAATCTACTGATCGGTGATCAGGTTGCCATTATTGAGCAGGTTATCGAGGATCTGCTAATCGATCAGCGATCCGTTTGCCGTCAAATCAAGCCTGCTTAACACGATCTGTAGTGCAGTCTCAAATTTTCCGTAGGAGCTATCGATATCGATGCTATGTAACCCGTCGGTTAAAACGATTGCAGTGGCCAGACTATCTCGGCAAGTCAAAACCGGGGGGAGCAAAAGACAAGACCTGACCCTGCTAACACACACGTCGGTTA
>Ga0255052_10001687_pt1 | contig 16440 bp, 13 predicted proteins | sample JV7_2_21_MG_FD_188632 | JGI IMG/M metagenome (GOLD analysis project Ga0255052, IMG submission 188632) | Seawater microbial communities from Jervis Inlet, British Columbia, Canada - JV7_2_21 | ecosystem: Environmental > Aquatic > Marine > Inlet | place: Canada: British Columbia | collected...
CTTTGATGCGGGGATCAAGAAAACATGCCGCCATAACCAGTATTTCAGCGTGCAAGCTGCGCAGATGCACGTGAAGCGCCGTGAGGGCGGCATCATCTGGCACACCCAAGGCAGCGGCAAGAGCCTTATTATGGTCTGGCTGGCAAAGTGGATCCGTGAGCACGTAACGGACAGCCGTGTACTTATCATCACCGACCGTACGGAGCTGGACGAACAAATCGAGAAGGTGTTCAAAGGTGTCAGTGAGGCCATCTATCGTACAAAGAGTGGGGCTGACTTGGTGAACGTGCTCAATGCTGGTGACGAATGGATAATCGGCTCGCTGATCCACAAATTTGGCACGTCGGAGGAAGGTGACATCGACGCATTCCTCGAGGATATCCAGAGCCACCTGCCCAAGGATTTCCGGGCCAAGGGCGAGATCTTCGTATTCGTGGACGAGTGCCACCGGACCCAGTCCGGGAAACTGCATGAAGCGATGAAGGCTCTGTTGCCTGGGGCGATGCTGATTGGTTTCACGGGTACACCACTACTCAAGGACGACAAGCGGCGAAGCATCGAGACCTTTGGGCCGTATATCCATACGTACAAGTACGATGAAGCCGTGAGCGACGGCGTTGTACTGGACCTGCGCTACGAGGCGCGTGACATCGACCAGAACATTACGTCGCAGGCCAGGATCGATCAATGGTTCGAGCTAAAGACCCAGGGGCTGACCGACTTGGCCAAGGCCCAGCTCAAACAGCGCTGGGGCACGATGAAGAAGATGCTCAGCACTCTCGATCGGCTGGAGAAGATCGTCGCCGACATCCTTCTGGACATGGAGACGCGCGACAGGCTTAAAAGCGGGCTCGGTAACGCGATGCTTGTCTCCGACAGCATTTACTCGGCCAGTCGCTTCCTGGATATGTTCCAGCAAACCGACTTAGCAGGCAAGTGCGCTATCGTTACCTCCTACAAACCAGCTCCGGCGGACATCAAGGGAGAGGAAACCGGCGAAGGGCTGACAGAGAAGTTGCGCAAGTACGACATCTACCGGAGGATGTTGGCGTCGTATTTTAACGAGCCGGAAGAGACAGCAATGTACAAGATAGAACGGTTCGAGCAGGAGGTGAAGAAGCGCTTCATCGAAGAACCGGGACAGATGAAACTGCTGATCGTCGTGGACAAGCTCTTAACCGGTTTTGATGCCCCACCGGCGACCTACCTCTACATCGACAAGCAGATGCAGGACCATGGTTTATTCCAGGCTATCTGCCGGGTCAACCGCCTCGATGGAGAGGACAAGGAATACGGATACATCATCGACTACAAGGATCTGTTCCGCTCACTGGAGCAGTCCATCAGGGACTATACCGGTGAAGCTTTTGAAGGCTATGACAAGGAGGACGTTGAGGGTCTTTTGAAGGATCGGCTCCAGCAGGGCCGTGAGCGGCTTGAGGAAACGCACGAAGCTATTAAAGCCCTGTGCGAGCCGGTCGAGCCGCCTCGCGACACGGCATCCTACCTGCGATATTTCTGTGCGACCGAGAGCGGCAATGCCGAGCAGCTCAAGAACAATGAGCCTAAACGCCTGGCCCTGTATAAGCTGACAGGAGCGTTCCTCCGGGCCTACGCTAACCTGGCTAACGAGATGCGTGAGACAGGCTACTCAGATGCCGAGGCACAGGAGATCAAGGACGAGGTGGTGTATTACGAGAAGGTCCGCGAGGAGGTCAAGCTCGCCAGCGGCGACTATATCGACATGAAGATGTACGAACCAGCCATGCGGCACCTGCTGGATACCTATATTAGGGCCGAGGAAAGCGAAAAGCTGTCGGAGTTCGACGACCTGACGCTTGTGCAACTGATTGTTGAGCGCGGGGAGGCGGCGGTTGACTCGCTGCCCAAAGGCCTGCGCGAAAATCGTGAGGCGATGGCCGAAACGATCGAGAACAACATCCGCAGGCTCATTATCGACGAGATGGCAGTCAACCCCAAGTATTATGAGAGGATGTCCGACCTGCTCGATGCCCTGATCTTGCAAAGAAAGCAAGAGGCGAAGGACTACAAGGCCTATTTGGCCAAAATCGTCGAGCTTACGAAAATGGTCAGCAAACCGGAAACACAGACTTCCTATCCTTCGAGCATCAACAACGCAGAACTGCGGGCACTTTACGACAACCTGGAAGAAGCACCGGCTTCAACGGCACAAGACCAAACGGCTGGCTATAGTACCGATCCAACCTTGGATGCCAGGGATGCAAAAGCACTTGCCCTTGATCACGCCATCCGTAGTGTGAAGAAAGCGGACTGGCGCGGAAACAGGTTCAAGGAACGCGAGGTCCGCAATGCCATCAAGTCAGTACTCAGCGGCAACGAAAACCTTATTGACATGATATTCGAGATTGTGAAAAACCAGCGTGGATACTAAGCGGCCCTACATGGACGTACGCGGGATACCGGTAGAGGTTGTCCGCAAGGACATTAAGAACCTCCATGTGGGTGTCTACCCGCCCAACGGCCGGGTGCGGGTGGCTGTACCGTTGCGCCTCGATGATGAGGCTGTGCGGTTGGCTATCATTTCACGACTGGGGTGGATCAACCGTCAGCAGACCGCATTCAAGCAACAGGATCGCCAGTCACATCGGGAGTTCGTCACCGGTGAAAGTCATTATTTCCAAGGTCGTCGCTACCGGCTCGACGTGATTGAGCACAACAGTCCACCGTCCGTGTCTCTGCCGAATAACAAAACGATTGAACTGCACGTACGCCCGGGGACAAGCCGGGAAAAGCGTGAAGCCGTACTTCAGCAATGGTATCGGAAGTGGCTCAAGGAGCAGCTACCGCCTCTGCTCGCCAAGTGGGAACCGAAAGTCGGTGTAACGGTAGAGGAGGTGCGAATCAAAAAGATGAAGACACTCTGGGGTAGCTGCAATGCTGAAGCTCAACGCATCTGGTTGAATCTGGAGTTGGCCAAGAAATCAGCCTCGTGCCTAGAGTACATCCTACTACATGAGATGCTCCACTTTTTGGAACGGCACCACAACGAGCGGTTCCTGGAATTGATGGACACCCTGATGCCCACGTGGCGTCTATGCCGGGATGAACTGAATCGGGCACCGTTGGGGCACGAAAAGTGGAGGTACTGACAGCGAGGGGCAAAGTAGGTGGATGGACGGCTAAGTCTGTTAGCAACTTAATAAAGAGAACCCATTAGTCTTGAAAGTTCATATCGCTAAGAGGTAAACTTTGTTAATCTAGTGAACAAATTGCAATAATCTGATTCCTACAGCTTTTGCGAAACTAAAGAAGACACCGATGCGAACATATGATCTTGAATCAACACTATTGACAGACTTTAATCGTCTGATGCCAGATTTCTTTGGCAAGACGAAGCACATCCTCAAAAGCGAATTAACCGTAGGTAATTCTACAGCTGATCTTGTGGCCTTGACTTATTCCAAAGTCAACTGGCCGGTTCAAATCGCGTCTTTATCAATTAAGGAATGCGTACTGTTGTCAATATTGCGCAGACAAGGTTCTTTATGCCTAGATGAACTAGCTGCGATGTCAGGTGAAAATGTTAGATCTCTTATTGTTGGTCCTCTTTCCAGAATTGAGGAATGGGGTTTAGTTAGACGTTGCCGTGACGGTCGTATGGCCTTGTCTAACGGTAAAAGGAAAACCTATAGAATCATATCTTTTGAAGCAAAGTTGACAAAATGGAAGCAGGCTCTTCGCCAAGCGATCAATTACAAACGCTTCTCAAATAAATCTTACGTCGTCCTACCTGAATCATCTGGCCACAATGCTTACCGGAATAGAATGGTATTTGAGGAGAGTGGCATAGGCCTAGTAACTATGACTGACTCTGGAATAAAGCAACTCGTGCCTCCAAAAGAGCACAATGACCATGATTGGCGTAGAGAGTATGTCTTTTCAAGGATTATTGGTAGTGATTGAATTCTTTGGCGGTGAATCTCATTATTGAGAGACTACAAGCATGCATTCCAGAGACATATTCCATTGAAGGATATATTAAAAGTGGGGGGCAAGGGCACGTTTTCCGCGGGACATTTAAAGAACAACCAGCTGCAATAAAGGCTTTTAATCCCTCTTACGGAACTGAAAGAATTCAAAGAGAGATAGATTTCCTTTCTGGTGCAAACCACCCCAATTTAGTTAGAGTATTTAATGCCGAAACAATCGACGTGCCTGATATAGATTTGCCAGTGCCTATAGTAGCTTATGAATTCCTACATGGTGGCGATTTAACCTCACATCTTCAGCCTGACAGCCCTATTATCCCTGAAGAACAGCTTTTACAGTTGGGGAATGAAATGGGGTCAGCCATTGAATATCTTTGGTCCCACCGGAAAGTACATAGAGACATAAAGCCTGGAAATATACTGATCAGCCAAGACGAACGTTTCGTATTGGTAGACTTTGGATTTACCAAACATTTAGACTTATCAACTATTACATTGCCTGGACAAGCTCCCGGTACACTTGGCTATAAATCTCCTGAACAAGGAAGGGGAAGAAGTTCACTTACTATCAAGTCGGATATCTTTTCCCTAGGCATAACCATTTACGAAGTTGCTACTAAAGTTCATCCATTTAGTAGGAACCAAGAACTTATTGGAAGGATGGTTCCAAATCCATTGAATTCAATTCGGCAGAATTTATCGGAACCGCTAAGTACTCTTGTAAGCGATATGCTAAGAACTGTTCCGGCTCAAAGAGTCAGGGACATTTCAGCACAATTTGAATACTTAATAGGTGGGTAATGAAATGTTTCTTTTGAATGTCGGATATGATTGGTCCTTGTCCTCTTCATTTGATGACTTACGAGGGGTTGTGCTCTTACCAGCCCACAATTATATGCCTAGGTTTTCTAGTCGATCTTTTGACCATGCTCGCTTGCTTTTTGATCCACAACTCTACCTTGCGTCACTTGATTCTGAGACCTGTGATTTGACGTGTTCAAGACTTTCGACTTACCCTTGGTTCAACACTAACAATCTTCCAAATCGAGAAGATTATGATAATGCTCGGTTATGGCAGAATGCAATCAGAGATGATATCGCCAATATTTGGCCGGGTAGAAATCCAGCGGGTGACGAAATTCTAGAATCATGTGAGCAGTGCATTGGGTTTCAGGTCGATATAGGAACTACATTTATCATTTTGCCATCACCGCTTATTATTGAGCGGGAGGATGAAGCAGAAAACCAAGCTATATGGCTTGACTCAAGCATTGAAGCTGTTGACAATTTAGACGTTGGCCTCCCAGTGCTTGCAACTGTTGCATTGGACGAATCAACGATCAACGATCAAGCTTTTGAGCCTGCAGGCTTCCTTGACACAATTGTCGACCAGATTTCGGCCAGAGAACAGATTGACGGAGTCTATATCGTCATATCTCGCACTCAATTTGACCATCCCTTTTCAGGATCTGTAAATCTAGCCAAAGCTTACATCCATCTGTGCTCATCTTTCAACCAGGCAGGGATGGAGAACACCATAGTCAATTTTGCAGATTTAATTGGCATCGTATGCTCAGCATTCGGAGCAACAGGATTTGGGATAGGCCAATCCAGACCATTACGCCAGATGTCGTTGCAGGCTTATAGAGAGGGAGGGGGAGGAAGAGCTCTACCCCACCTATATTCTCACCGATCTGTTGCAGAATACTTAAGTGAAACCCATCTTGATGAAATCACCCAGAATAGACTTCTTAACAGAGTTCGAGATGATTCACCTTTTTCAAATCCTCTTATAAGAGCCCTTCGTCGTGGTGAATCAGCCTCAGATGTAGCAAGTTGGGCAGAAAGCCTTAATAACTGCGGCACAGCAAATAGGCACTTTATCCACAGGATGATGCAGGTTGGATCCGAACTATATGGGTATGGAAGTTCGGATCTGAGACGTGATCATGTTAGAGAGTGGCTGGAGGGCGCTGCTGCTAATACCTTATACATACACAGCAGATTGGGAAGGGAACCTGAAGATGAACAATTGGGCAGGGTTGCACCTACCCAGAATTGGTTGGACATATTCGATGAGTACGATCAATGAAGAAAAGGTGCACTTCCTAGGGAAGACACAGGGAAAACGGGAACCTACTTATAAGTAGTCAGTAGGTCACCATAATCCAACGAACTACGGATTCTTAGTCTGTAGGTCATCCCCCCTGACCCTGTAATTATTTCCATGATATCAACCAGATAATAAGGTCTATGTTTTAATGGATTCAATTCCTTAATGGATTCCTTAACTGTTTGTTGATAAATGATTTCTCGAAAGCTGGATGATATGTTGCGATACTTTCACTTTTCTTGCTACACAAGCTTTGAGTATGGCATTATAGGCCGTAATACCTGACAGCTGTATGGGGTTTGGGGAATGACGCCTAAAAGCAAACGACAAGACACTAGACTTGAATCTGAAGGTGCAGAATTCCTTGTCCTCGCAAATATGCTCATTGAGGGCATCTCCTGTTACAAAGCCTACATCAACTTTCCTGGGTATGACTTAGTTGCGGTTAATCCCGATAGATCCAAGACAGCCAAAATACAGGTTAAGAGCAGATGGGCGACCGATTATGACAAAGGATTCCCTATTAAGAACTTTGATTGTGATTTTGTTGTCCATGTTGCTTTAAACAGAGGATATCGTTTCGGGAAGAAAGCCAGAGAAGGAGATACTGGGATTATGGATCCAGTTTGTTATGTTTTCCTTGTTGATATTGTCCGCCAAGCTTGGCAACCAAATACAACTTGGAAAAAAGTTAAGATTACTGACATACTGGACTATCAAGATTATAGAAATAACTGGAAAATAATATCTGCATTTCTTGATGATATGTAATTGACCTGGATAAGAGCACAGCAACACAAGGATCAAACGATGACAAGAGCAACTACAAAATGGATCGGGCTTTTATGGGTCGCATCGCTTTTGCTACTTGGAACAACTGTAGTTCAGGCCCAGACTGCCCAGGAGGTCGCCAAAAGGGCTTTCGGCTCTACCGTGCTGTTGGTCATGGAGGACACCAATGGCCAACCCCTCTCGCTCGGTAGCGGCTTTTTTGTACGTGATGGAGAAATAGCTACTAACCTTCATGTTGTTGAGGGTGCTGCCCGAGGATACGCAAAAATCATCGGGCAGAGGGCAAAGTACGACATCGATGGCATTACCGCCGTTGACCCCGAACGGGACCTTGTGGTTCTCAAGATTTCGGACGCTCGTGCCGCCGCACTTCCACTCGGCAATAGTGAATCCCTTCAAGTTGGGGAAACCGTTTACGCTGTAGGAAACCCTCAGGGACTGGAAGGTACATTTTCGCAGGGCATCGTGAGCAGTATCCGGGAAGTCGGCGCCGATAAGCTTCTGCAAATTACAGCACCAATATCCCCCGGTAGTAGCGGCGGACCGGTTCTGAATAGCAAAGGTGACGTTGTTGGCGTTTCAGTAGCAACCTTTAAAGGTGGACAGAATCTCAACTTCGCGATCCCTTCACGCTATTTGAAGGAACTCCTTACTACGACCGGCCCAGCCAAACCTCTGTCTCAAACGAAACTGCCCAAGGCTCAACGCTCGATTTTGGCAGATCTTGGGGGCCGGGGGTCGGAGGGTGTAGTGGGAGGACAGTTGACATGGGAATTTGCTCATTCACAAATCGGGTCATATTCTATATCGCTTCGCAATCAGCTCCGCGAGACCGTTAAGAACATCTACTGCCTTGTGATCTTCTACGATGCCCAAGATATTCCAATCGACGTCGATGTTGTGGGTTATAATGGACTTATTCCTGCAGGCTTGGCCAAGCGGATAACGAGCAAGGTTGATGGCAGCGTTCAGAAATTAACGACACGGGAGGGGTCAATGAGTCCCCGAACAAAGGTCGAGTTCAGGGTTCTCGACTTCGAGCTCGTCAATTGAAAAGCAAAGTTGCCTAACAAAGAGCTGCACCGGACTGCAATTCCACTGCGCTCCATTGCCACCGGTGAACTTGGTCGATCTGGAGCCAGGAATGTTCTGCTTGGCATGCCAAGCGAAATGGTTTCTATCTCCAGTATGGAAACCATCGATTTCTCCCCCGAGAGAGCAAAAAACATTTTCCCAGGAATATGCTAGGAACTTAACTGGGTCAGAGCACATTAGTATGGCAGTTTTTATTTCTTCCTACCCGAATGGCACTCTTCCCTTTATCGGATGGTAGCTTTACAAATCCCTTCCCATCACCGTAAAATAGTTCCTGATCTGGGGAGATTGGGAATCTAATATATATAATATGTCCTTTACAAAGTACAAATACTCACTGATCGAAAATTTCTGGAGTTATTCAGGAATGGTTTTCTCTGCAGAGCAAACTGTTTTGGAATCTACCCAACCCTCTAAAACGCGTCCGCCTGTTTTTCTCAAAGAGTTCGCTAACAAGAACGTGTTGACAAAGCCTGGAGCTACTGCAGAAGAAGTTTTAGCTGTGACTAGTATGATCCCGGCGAGCGGTCAACATCGATGGTTCCGTAGTATGAGCAGCTCCCAGGCACTGACACTTAGTGTCTTTGGGAACTTGTACCAAGGTGGTCAACTTGGTTTGTTAGCCGGTCTAACTTGCGACCGAGGATTGAACTTATTCCCACCATCTAAATTAAAGGAAAGGATTATTCTAGAATATGATGTTCCTTTTTTAGACGAACCTCGCCGAACTAACCTTGACGTCTTATTCCCTAGCCATGTACCGATTGCAGTCGAGTGCAAACTTACGGAGGACAAAATAGGAAACTGCTCGAGACCTCTGATAAAAACAAACGAAAGAAAATATGAAAGTGAGTATTGTGATGGTAAATACAGAGTTCAGCAGGGCCGAAAGGAACGATGTTCTTTAACAGAACAAAGGATACGATACTGGGAGTTGGTACCAAAGATGTTTCACTGGGATGATAACCGTGACTATGATCCATGCCCTCTGAATTCGACTTACCAGTTGGTTCGAAACGTTCTGTCAGCTTGTGGTGAAGACCTGATCGCTGGTAGACAACCAATGGGACATTGTGTCCTCCTGTATGATGAGCGGAACCCGCATTTCCAGGCGGGTGGTGTTGCTGACAAAGCATTTACGGATGTCCTGAATAGTCTTAAAGATCCTGCCCACCTGAGAAGATGTTCCTGGCAAACCTTAGTGAACCATCTGAGAGAGAAAGGATTGGATGACTGGTTTTCTGATGAACTCAGGTTGAAATATGGATTTTAAACTTGAAAGAACTTTGGAGTCGCATCTTGGGGAAGGCCCTAAGCTGAATCTCATAGTCTCGGGCTCGAAAATCTTTGCTTGAGATGTTTATCACTCGGGGGATTTTGGGAGGTGTATCATGCAAAAAGATATGCATTATTATGGTGTTTTCACTTTGGCCAGAGCTGCAGGACTTAAGAAAGAACACTCTAAAACCATTGCAACAGCTTCACAATTCGTTGATGACAACGTGATTCATGACCTGATCAATTTTTCAGATGCTGCAAGGTTTCACACTCACGCTACAGGTCATCACGCCTTCAACGTGAGAAATCTCGACCTTGATGATCAGCGGGAGGTCTGGGTACCCTTCCATTTCCTGCCTGGAAATGAAGGGACTTCTTATACTGAACGTCTAATCTGTAGAAAGAACAGTGAAACAGCACGAAAAATGATTGATATGTATCTGGAAATGCACGAGTTGCCCTTCATTGTCGAACTCATTGGCATAGCAGCACATGTATACGCGGATACGTTTTCCCATTTCGGCTTCTCTGGAGTGAGTTCAAGGAGGAACCGTATTAATCAAGACAAGTTGGTTTACGATAAAAAACTTGATGCGGGACTGAAGACATATGTGGAAGAAAAAATCAAAAGATTCGCCGAGAAGTACGGAGACGAACATGCAAAACCGAATTTAAAATCGTGGTTATTTCCAACAGTGAAGGAGATAGGAGATCTAATAGAAAAAACCCAGGGACTTGTCCGCGAAGGGGCCCTTGGACATGCCGGTGCGTATACTCTTCCCGACCGGCCGTACCTAGAATGGGAATACTGCACAGATTATCCTGATGAGGAAAAGATCATACGAGACAACCCAAGAGACTTTATCGAGGGCTGTGAAGCTCTTTATGAAATGTTCGCAAGGCTTGGGGATAAAAGGGCTGATCTTCAAGGAGGTGACAGGGTCGATTTTGACAGTATCAAAGGTGAAGTTGAAACCATAATTAAATTGCAAGCTTCGATGGAAGGCAGGATTGATGCTTGGCACGAGGCCGTTAAGGAGGGAAGGGTCTGCAAGAATAAAGGAGACACTATCCCAAATTACGATAACCAAGTCTGGCACAAAGAAAGAGAAGGACTTCGTTATATGAAAAATTCGGCAGATGCAGTGAATTGTCAAGTTTTCAGGTTTTACCAGGCAGCCTCTTTTCACAGAACTTACGTATTGAGGACGCTATTGCCGGAAATGGGGCTAGTTGTCCACTGAAATAAATTAATAAAAGAGTGACTTGTCCCCAGTAAAAGATCCACCCTGAATGTTAGAGATCATAACTGGTGAAATGCAGGAAAGTCATTTCATCGTACCTACTAATAACTAATCAGGAGGTCGGTGGTTCAAGTCCGCTTCCCGGCTCCAATAAAATCTAGGGGTTACAGCGTTATCTGTGGCCCCTTGTTCTGTTGTGTAGGTAATCACGACCAGATTGTCGCTCGTTGGAGGACCTTTTTATGGGAGCAGATTGGAGTGATAAAGTAAGGAGTGTAAACAACTAGGGGTCCAAAAAAAGCGACGCTTGTTTCAATTCTGATTGCCTTGTACACAAATGCAATCGCCGCCCATGAGGACGGCGAAAAATCTCTTTCTGCACTTGGCAGGCGAGGCTGCAGTTATTCTCACTAGATTATTAGATTTGAGATCTGATCTTTCTGGCATTGATGAAAAAATGAAACCCATCTGATCTTATATCGATTTTTTCTGGGCCAAGCAGGTTCTTCAATTTCTTTAGTCCACTTTTTAATGGATCTATTAATGCCAGTTTTGTAGCAATACCTACTATTAACCCAACCAATATTGCTTGCAATAGCACACTTCTTCTCATAAAAGCTTTAACAATGTTGTCATAGAAGTCATGTACAAAATCTTTAACATCTTGATCCGTTTTTTCAATCTCGTTATTTAATTTCTTATAAAATTCATCATGCTCAAGGTCTTTCTCATACCGAGCAATTGCTGAAAGCAAGCTGACGTCATCAAACCGATGCTTTTTAGAGTAGTGGATAAAGTGGTTTAGTATTTTGTAGTGATATAAGAACACCAAGCTTTGAGATGATATCTTATTTTCATGCAACAAACCCATTAGTCTCCTTCTTAATTCACAGAAAGCATAAAGGTTGGTCTGTGCAATGTAGATCAAAAAAAGCTTGGCGATTATCAATGTTGATCCCAAGAGTATAAACAGAATGAACAATTTCAGTCCTACAAAGCTCATTACGTCACCCCCTTGCTACTAACAATTATATCAGTTTTCATCACTTTTTCCATCATCGTCGGGTTGCATTTCATCATGCGGAGGAGTTACAGAATTAATAACATGTGGCGGAAGTCCCTGGACATTTGCTAAATATATTTCCCTGTATCGACGATTGTCATCGGCAAGTCTGTTTATCTCAAGTTGCATTTGTTCTCTGAGGATTTTAACAAGCCTCCAAAAAGCCCTAAAGAGTAAAAGCCCAGCTAAAAGCATTAATAGCCAATGTACCCCAAATGCTTCTCCGAACTTAAACCAACTTTCGGGTATCTCTGGTAAGATGAAGATACACCCCCGATGCCCCAAAACACTGTTTTAGTTGATACAAGCTACACTATAATCATGCTAGCCGTCAATATCGTTATTTCACCCCCTTAGCGGTGGATACTCGTTTCCTACTTCGTAGCATGTTCCCCCAAAAACCTGATGGCATTCGTTCTGGAAGGTGGGCTTGCGTGTAATAACCTATGAGAATGTTCTTCCCTTCAAGTCAATCACTTTCAAAATCGACTATCATTTCCAACAATCTCTTTCGCAGAATCCTGTCTCCTCACCTCTAATAGCTTCCCGTGTTAAGTACCCGTGCTCAGCGCGCTCTGAGAGCCCTGAGGGGGGCCAGTGAGCTTACCACCGTTTACTAGTCCAGCCAGCTAGGAACTTCTTCTGACTCCTTCTTTAACTTTTCTTGATGTCTTTTGCGCGCTCGGATGATCGCTTCTGGAGGCGGGGGCGGCGTCTAGATACTAGCCAAATTATTTGCTTAGATACTAGTAGGAGCACATATTACATGCGATAGACAGAGGAGCAGTTATAGGTTGGGACTAGGATCTTCTTTTTAAGTTAATAGGACAAGGCATGTTGAGTGATTGATGTAGGTTAAGCTTAATTGGATGCGATACGTTGATGAGGTATCATTGCTAATCCGATACGCAGTCTAATGTAAGGATCTATCATGTCTGAGGCAGTTGTTAGCAAAGAGACCAAACAATAACTATTCTGACGATTCTCCGCTTGAAGATATCAATTCACATTTCTGAAGTAGCTCCCTGATAGTACCTGCGACGTCGGCTTTAAAATTTGCGTCATCAGACCTGCCCAGGAATTCAGCCGCTCGTGATGGTCCTATACTACTCATGTCCTTGAAATCCTCTGCCACAAGAAGGGTGTCAGAGTATGTATTTTGACGTTTGGTCGTAATGTATATCCTGACACCTGTTCTGTTCTGATTGCTCTCCAACTTCTCACTAAAACAAAACACCAAGAAGGACCTTGATTTTAGCATTTGATAACCAGGAATCTTGATATTGCATTCTAAGTTGTCCTAAAACAGACCTCTGGACACCGGCATCTCTAGCTAATACATGTAATGATACCCAAGAATCTAGCCATCCCAGGTTATGGGCAGCACCGATTGAGGCTTTATCAGGAGAGGATACTAATATGGTAGATGAAGGCAGGACCTGGTCTGCATAGAGGCGTGCAAAGATGTGTTGTTCTCCATCGTCCAATACAGTGCATTCCGAATGGGACAATATAAGTGATGCGATTTCCTGTTGACTCACCTGATGTATTTGGGTGAGTTTTTCTCTTAACTCATCTGTCGGAATCTGAACATAACCTGGTTCTTCAGGATTACCACGTGATGACTCTTTAACACATTCTTCAACAGTCTCAATTAAATACGAACCACAAATAGCATTCCAGCAACCTACTCTATGGGCTTCAATGATGACGTTTGTATCAACGAAGACTCTATTACCAAACACGGCCGTACTTCTCAGAGATCAAAGGGAACAGCAAACCTATATTGCTTAAATAGTTCAGCCAGTTGGTTAAGACTTATATCTAATGATTTTGCCGCTTTTCGAGCTGATAAATCTCCTTTATCCAACACTTCCTGAAGCATACTCATTAAGTTATGTGAAAAAAGGTTTTGAACAGTTGCTTCTCGACGGTCTTGCGTTCTTTGGGATAGTGCGATGCGCAAATCAGCATCGATGATTTTGAGATTAAGGAGTCTCCATGCAAAAGCTTTGGGTGTTACTTGGAACAGACCTGAAAGTCCATAAAGATAATCAACCTCGGTCACTTTTTCAAAATCAACCATCTTTTCAATGGAAGATCTAGGCATGAGAAGAGCGGAAGCGAAATTATCAGCCAGATGTTCAATCCGTTTTGTTTTTTGCGGTTGTTCAAATCCTTTTGATTCTCTATGTTCAGGAGTCATTGCGTCCCATGTAAGTACATGAAAAAGCTCATGAGCTAGATCCCAGTTTTGACGACCGGGAGGCTCATTTCTGTTAATCAGAATAACAGCCAGATCCCTCAACATACAAGCTGCACCTGAAATCCACTCATCATCAACACTTTTAAGTGTATCCACATAAAGCACTGGTATATCAAACTTGTTCTCCACACTGTCCAGCAATTGCTCCGCAGGAATTGTTCCAAGGTCCAGTTCCTTAACGAGGCTTTCTGCCCAAAACTGAGCGTCCTCGTATCTGGATTTGGCAGAGATCCTTAGAGTGTGTTTCAAAGCGCTAGTTTGCTTACCCTTATATTCTCGGAGCCAGCGCAGCAATCCAATCCATTGACCTGCCTTTAATTCAAAATCTTCAAGCTCACTTTGTGACAGTGCTGGATCAGCTCTCCACGAGAACTTACCTTCACCAGCAATAACGAATGGATTAACAAAATAGTCAATGTCGCGATCAAATGTGGTGCATATTTGCATTAATTCTTCTGGTTTGAGTACTCTCTTGCCTTTTTCCAGATCTGAAATAGTCTGTCTGTCCTTGAAGCCGAGCTCTTTAGCTAACTGCTTTTGAGACCAACTTGATGATTCACGTGCAGCCTTGATCCTGTAACCGATCATTCTCTGCGAGATACGATCCATCACGCCACCCTTCCCTTCCGCATTCTCCCCTTAAGGTAATACTAATCTTGCAAATCAATAATTGCAAGAGCTTCTTGCGCATTAAATTTCGCAAGATTCTCTAGTTTTGCATTGAGAGAACGCATCGAAAGGGAACTCATTGAGCAATATGTAATTGAACAAGCTGTACCGCAATTGTACCCGTTCCACCCGTTTCCTGGGCTATCTCCCTTGCCATACGTGGACAGGTGAATGTAATAAATACGGGGAGTTGCAGTAGTTTCAACTACTTACAACTCCCCTCTATTCTGGACTGAAAATCCTCGTGTCGGCGGTTCAATTCCGTCCCTCGGCACCAGGCAAATAAAACGCTCCCATTTGGGGGCGTTTTTATTTGCCAGATGTCGGGTCGGTAGAGTACCGCTTGGCCGCCAGGCCACGCGGGGGAAAACTTTGGGGTCAGGCCGGGAATCTAGCAATTTCAGGACAAACCGTGGGATTGGGTCCAGCCGTCGCTCTTCGAGCTATGGCTGACAAGCCTGCCTTCTGACCCTTTTTGTTTGAAATTCCCCCGCTGGCCCTAAATTGCTATTATGCCTTCCAACCACGAAGCGAGGATGTTGAATCCTGGCGTCGACGGTTCAATGAAGCTTTTCTCTCTCGTTACAGTCCCGCCTTCTTAAGACCACCTACAGTCAGTTCCCTGTGCTTCGGGTTTTTGTACGGGAGATATTTGGAATTCGCCCCCGCGGTATATTTCGGACGCAGACGGAGGACTTCTGCTGCCGTTTCCCGCGCTTCCTCTTCTCTATCGCATGCCCCATATACGGCGGTTGCCATGATGTTCGACAGCAAATTATCGCGGTCGCGCTCGAGTCCCTTCCTGCTCGCCTTGACGGCTTCCTCGCAGTCGCCTGTCAGGAGATAGCACAATCCCAGATTCTGGTAGTAAATACCGGGAGTGAAGGGTTCGAGGCGAATCGCCTTTTTAATCACAGGGATGGCTTCCTCACATCTGCCGGCGTACCGGAGGGCCGTGCCCAGGAATTGATGCGAGAGTGCGGCGTTGGGATCCATCGACACGGCCTTCTCCAAAGCGGCAATGCCTTCTTCATGCTTATTGGGGGGAGTGATCACATAGAGATAGCCCAACCGCGCGTGGGCAAGCGCCAGCGTGTTATCGATGGCCAGGGCCTTTTGCTCCCATTCGATGGCCTGCGCCAGGGAATCCCTGGGGGATTTGCTCAACCCGATGAATACTTCCGAATAATGAGTCGCCCCCATCCACGCATAAGCTTCTGCATACTCAGGGTCCAGGGCGATTATTTCTTCAGCAAGTCGCCGGGCCCGGGCAATGCTCTCCACATTCATCTGATATACATTCTCGCGCACCTGCATGAGCTTTAGGTAGGCCTCAAGGTTCTTTGTGCCTTTTGCCCAAGCCCGGGTCTGCTCCCCTGTGGTCAGCTTCACCTGAAGCGCCGTCAGGATCTTCAGATTGATCTCATCCTGCAGTGCGAAAATATCTTTAAAACTTCGATCGTATCGATCTGACCACAGGTGCTCCCCTGAAACCGCATCGATCAACTGGGCGTTGATACGTACCCGATCGCCGGATCTCTGGATACTGCCCTCAAGTACGTACCTAACTCCAAGTTCCTCGCTCACTTGCTGGACTTTCACCGGATTGCCTTTATAGGTGAATGACGAGTTACGGGCAATCACGAACAGGGATGGGATTTTTGCGAGAGACGTGATGATTTGTTCGGTGAACCCGTCCGCGAAATATTCCTGCTCAGGATCACCCGTCATGTTGTCAAAAGGAAGCACGGCAATGGAGGGCTTGTCAGGCAAGGGGAACGCCATCTTCTGCAATGAAGCAACTTCGACCTTTGGATGTTCACTCTTTGAAAGAGCATGCCAAAGCTCCGTGGCTCCCACAATAACCAGGAGCGCCATGATAACCAGTTTTGCGATATCCAGCCGATTCGTTATTTTCTTCACGGTCCTGGGCTCACTGACAGCCTTAA
>Ga0255052_10001689_pt1 | contig 16430 bp, 11 predicted proteins | sample JV7_2_21_MG_FD_188632 | JGI IMG/M metagenome (GOLD analysis project Ga0255052, IMG submission 188632) | Seawater microbial communities from Jervis Inlet, British Columbia, Canada - JV7_2_21 | ecosystem: Environmental > Aquatic > Marine > Inlet | place: Canada: British Columbia | collected...
GCCTCTGCAACTTTTTTGTTTCTTTCCAACTGCAGATTGCAGCGAGCAAAAGTAAGCTGTGCTTTGTATTCCTGAGCGGATCATATAATGCCGAGCGATGTTGTCTGCCTTCGACCGAAAGACGATTTTCTCAACGTCGGTGTCACGCCGCCGGAGTCGTTGTCGATTTCTTATCTGTCGCCGGACGACAGCGAACTTGCAGCACGCCTGGCGCAAGCACGCGCGCTGATCATTCCCGCCGTCGGTCCGAAGCTACCGGCCGAACTGTTTGACGACAGCCGTATCGAGCTGGTGCAGATTACCGGCGCTGGTGTGGATCGGATCGACGAAGATGCGATGACAGCGCAGGGCATTGCTGTTGCCAATGTGCCGGGCGGATCGAGCGCTGCGGTTGCGGAATACGCGGTTGCCAGCGCGATCGTCCTGCTGCGCCAGACTTGTATCGCTGATGCCGAAGTGCGTAGCGGAAATTACGTCGAAGCCCGAAGAAATATGCTTGCCGCAAACCTTTCAGGTCTGGAGGGCCTGACGGTCGGCATGATTGGATTCGGCGTCATCGGCGTGTCTGTAGCAAAGGCTTTTCATCGCATGGGCAGCCGGATCGTCTACCACGATCCGGCTGTGCGCGATATTCACGCAGCGGCTCAACTGAATGCCCGTCCCCTGCCGCTGAACGACTTGCTCGGAAGCGCGGATATTGTTGCTTTGCATGTGCCGCTGCTTCCTTCGACGGAATCGATGATCGGAAATAATGAACTCGCGCAGATGAAATCGGGTGCGATCCTGATCAATGCGGCTCGGGGTGGAATTGTCGACGAGGCAGCGCTCGCTGCGCAGCTGATCTCCGGTCACCTTGGTGGCGCGGCGGTCGATGTTTATTCGACCGAGCCCCCGTCACCCGACAATCCTCTTTTGTCTGCCGCGGACAAAGTTGGCGGGCGTCTGCTGCTGACCCCGCATATTGCCGGAATCACGCGGCAGTCATGGGCATTTCTTTTTCACTCGGCATGGCAAAACATCGAGCGCGTGCTAATACAGGGCGAGCCACCAGCCAACAGGGTGTACTAGCGTGCGTCCAGTGTACAAATACCGGTCAACCGGAATGAAAGCAACAATGCGCAATTCGATCATCATCATGCTGATCATCGGCAGCTTGTCTGGCGGGCAGGGTTGTACCAGGGAATCAGAAGATTTTGCCGGCAATACGATTTCCGTATACGTTGGCCGCCCGCCGGGAAGCGGTGCAGACCTTGCCGTGCGAGCTTTTGTGCGCCATTGGCAGAAACATATTCCGGGGCGGCCCACAATGGTCGTAAAAAACGTACCGGGCGGCGGCGGCTCGCGAGTCTGGAATCTTGCATGGGACAAGAGCAATTCCAACGACCTTGAAATCTTTTTCTCCCCGGTATCCGCTACGGCAGTTATCGTGAGGCAGGAGGGTCTGCGCGCCGATCTGTCGAAGATGCCGCTGATCGGTTCGCTAATGAGCCCGAATATGACCTTCGCACGCACAGACCGCCTTAAAAGGGCGGAAGATCTGCCGGATGTGAAAGGGCTGCAGTTTGGTGGTCAGGCGCCGGCGCATCGCTTCAGTATTCTGGGTCGGTTGACACTCGACATTCTCGGCGTGGAATATCGTCACGTGACCGGATTTCGCGGTGCCAGCGACGTGTTCAACGCAATGCGTCGCGGGGAGGTGGAAATTCAGACTGCCCCCCTGAACTTCTATCGTTTCACGGTTGAACCCGGCCTCGTGCAATCCGGTGAAGTTATTCCCCTTTGGTACAATCCCGTCGTTGACGAAAACGGCGAGATCGTCCCGCTGGATGCTGCCGGTGAGATTCCCAGTTTTGTCGATTACTACGAGGCAAAAATAGGAAAGCCTCCGTCAGGCGAGCTGTTCGAGATGCTCTTATGGTTGTTGCCGAAGCTGAATGGCATCACGTACGCGGCTTTCCTGCCGCCGGATTCCAAAGGACAAACGCTTGAAATTTTGCGTGACAGTTTTATCCGTGTAACCGAGGACGAGGAATACCGGGCTGAAGAAGTAAAAATGTTCGGTTTCAATCTCCCGGTCGTCAGTCCCGGGCACGGCACCAGGATTATTGAAGACATGACCAATGCACCGGAGCATGTGAAGACTTTCCTTAATCAATACATTCAGCAGGGCCGCTAGAGTTTCGGTTCGTGCCAGATTACAAGTGCAACGTGTCAGGCGTGCCGGGTCAAGCGAGGTTGCACTGAAGTGATCGATGGCATGTTAGCGGGCTTGGCGCTGGTCTTTACCTGGCCGACGATCGCCTACTTATTGCTCGGTGTCTTTATCGGCATGTGGATCGGCGCAGTACCGGGATTGGGCGGCGTCGTCGGGTTGGTCTTGTTATTGCCCTTTACCTACGGCATGGATCCGGTGCCGGCGTTCGCGTTGCTGATGGGTCTTTACGCCGTCACATCAAGCAGCGACACCATTGCGGCAATTCTGTTGGGGATCCCCGGAAGTGTCGCATCGCAGGCGACGATCCTCGATGGCTATCCGCTGGCGAAAAAGGGTCAGGCTGCCCGAGCATTTGGCGCAGCCTATACGGTCTCTGCCGTCGGCGGTGTGTTTGGCGCGGTGCTGATGGCCGCCTCACTGCCGTTCATCCTGCCAGTCATTTTCGCCTTCGGTCTGCCCGAGTTTCTTATGCTTGGGCTACTCGGACTCACGATGGTCGGCGTGCTATCCGGGGGATCGATCGGCAAGGGTCTGACCGTCGCGGCGTTTGGATTGCTGCTGACCACGATTGGTTATGCGGAGGCAACGGGTGTGCCCAGGTTCCATCTGGGTACCGAATATCTCCTCGATGGCATACCCCTCGTGCCGATCGTGCTGGGCTTGTTCGGTATACCCGAATTGCTGGAGATGGCGGTGAAGGACACGTCCATTTCCCGGGTCAGGTTGTCCGATGCGCGAGATGGCGACATGCTACGTGGCGTCAGGGATGTCGTAACACACCGCTGGCTGACACTGCGGTCCTCGCTGATTGGTACATATGTCGGCATATTGCCCGGTCTGGGCGGGTCAATTGTCGACTGGATTGCATACGGTCATGCTGTACAGAGCGCCCGCGACAAGTCGAAGTTTGGCAAAGGCGATATTCGCGGTGTCATCGCACCGGAAGCCGCCAACAACTCATCGCGAGCAGGTGCACTCATTCCGACCGTCGCATTCGGCATCCCGGGAAGTCCCGGCGCGGCGATTTTGTTGAGTGCCCTTGTGATCATGGGATTGCAACCAGGTCCGGATATGCTGAGCGTCAATCTGGACCTCACTTTCAGCATGATCTGGGAAATCGTGTTCGCCAACATTCTGGTCGCCGCGTTATTGATGTTACTGACGCGCCGGATCAGCAAGATCGCGTTTCTGCCGGCCCATTCGATCGTTCCCGGTGTCGTAGTGGTGCTGCTTATGGGTGCCTGGGTCGCGAGCAGTTCAATGGGCGATTGGTGGACCTGTCTTGCCATGGGCGTATTGGGCTATGCCATGAAGCAGGGCGGTTGGCCGAGGCCGCCACTGGTCCTCGCCCTCGTTCTTGGAACGTTGATCGAATACAACTTTCAACTCACGATGCAAAGTTACGAAGGACTCAGCTGGCTGTACCAGAGGCCCATTGTCGTCTGCATCGAAATCGCGATCGTGGTAACCATCTTCCTGGCGGCCCGCGGCATAACCAGGCCGAAATCGCTGCCGGTATCGGATAGTGGCGACGCCGGGCCTGCAATGTCGCTCATGTCGGTGGGTCTGGCAGTAATGTTCCTGGCGCTTTTCATGTGGGCGTATATGGACGCCCGGACATTCGAAGATCCGGAAACCGCCCGGTTTCCCCTGATTGTATTGACGGCGGCAATTCCGTTGGCGATGTTTGTGTTCGTTCAGGATGTGCGCGCCTGCAGACGGGGAGTCAGCGCGTTGGGGGGTCTCGGTCGCACCTTGAAGTTCGCGAGTAAATCGTGGGACTTACCCGCCAGCCTGAATTTCGTTGCCTACCTGCTGGCAATCATCCTGTTGACTTACGTCGTCGGACAACTGGTCGCGGTGCCCGTCGTTGTCGCTGCCTATACGCGCAGATGGGGGAAGTTTAGCTGGTCGGCCAGCATCGCCTACGCGACGATAAGTTTTCTCGTAATCTGGATTCTGTACACCAGGATTATGAATCTGCACCTGTATCCGTCGCTGCTTTTCGGCTAACAGGCACCATTGATGCAAACGATTGCATTATCTGGCGGTCCGTGGGTACTATGAAGAGGAAACCGGGCCTGAGACCCGTGTTTACGAGGCAGGCGTCTGACGGAGGGAAATCGTGACTAACAGACGTTCACTACACGTAGAACTTTCCAGCCTGATTGTCGTCGCGACGATGGCCATCGCCGGATGTCAGACCGAAACAGCCGCGCCGGTTGCAGCGGCGCCGGACATTGATCCGGCACGCGTTGTCGTAACCGAGCCGCTCGAAGGCTCGGATATTCCTGTTATCTATGCCTACATCGAGACCGTTGACGGACTTTACACGCCGATCGGCATACGCAAGCCAGACGGTGAGGGGCCGTTTCCAATGATCCTGTTTGCCTCCGGAAATGGCGGCGGCGGCACGGCCTGGGTGCGTGATGCGACTCAAAACCGCAGCTGGACGCAGGAACGGTTTGTCGAAGCGGGTTATGCAGTCGCCTGGATGCGCTACCGGGCGGAGGTGGAACTCGCCTATCACAAGTACGGCGAGCTGGTCGAAGATGTGCGCCAGGGCCGCCAGCTCCTGAATCGCGGCCCGCTCGAATACGAGGATGTGATCTCCATCATCGAATACGTCAAGACTCTGGCTTATGTCGATCCCGACCGGGTCGGATACATGGGCATGAGCCACGGCGGTGAAATGGCATTCAAGATAACGTCGGAGTACGACGGATTGAAGGCTGCTATTGCCAGCGAACCGGCCAACCACGAATTTCTTGCACTCACGCCCGACGAGACAGCGCACGTCGATCCGGAAAGCGGTATGCGTAATATTGAGAGCATGCTGATGCGGGAAACAGAGAAGGTGCGTAAGAGAATCGATCTCGAGGTTGCGCAAAAACGGATCAGTACGATCAACACGCCGATCTTCGTGCAGGGACGCAACAGCGACGAACTGCAGGGAATCTTCCGAGTCGGATTTGATTTGTTACAAGAGGCCGGCAAGGAATCAGAGTGGAAAACCTACGAGCATGATGTCCATGGTTTCGTTTATGTGCAGCGAAATGAAGAGGGCGTCTACGATCCGGATCCGGTGCAGCTCGAGGGGGTCAGGGACAGCATTGCCTTCTTCGATCGGTATATGAAACTCTAAGCTCGAATGCGTGGAAGATTCGCCTAGTCCTGCCCGCTTGCCAGTAACTGTGCGGCAGCACAGCTGCCCGCACTCCTTATATATATGTCACGGTCGGCGAACAGTCAGTGACGGCAGCAACAGGCTCTGAGATCGCAAGTGTCGACAAATACTCCCCCGACTCGTTCCGTGTACAGGCGTCTGCTGCTGCCGATCTATGCGCCAACCCTGCTTAATGCCGCAAGCCTGAATGCACTGCTGGTGCTGGTACCCCTTTATGTCTTGGATACAGGAGTCGGCGCAGCATTCGCCGCGTTCCTGATCGGACTGCGGGGCGTCGGCATGCTCCTGTTCGATCTCCCGGTCGGCATCCTACTGGCACGCCTCGGCGACAAGCCGGTGCTACTATCCGGATTGCTCGGAATGTCCGCCGGCGCGCTGCTTTTCGCGCTTTTCGCCAATCCATGGGCCATGTGTATTGCCGCCGTCCTTTCCGGCATGGGCAGCGCTGCCTGGATAATCGGGCGACAATCCTACATCACCGACTGCAGCGAAGTAGGCGAACGGGGCCGCGCAATTGCGATGATGGCAGGCATTATGCGTGTGGGCAGCGTCGTCGGTCCGGCAGTGGGGGCGCTCGTGGCGGAGGCGTTCGGATTCAGGACTGCTTTCATTGTTCTTGCCCTGACGGTGAGTTGTGCAGTTTTGTTTGTGGCTGTGTTTACCGAGGACGCACGTCCGGACAAACAGGCTGGACTTGTTCATCTGGCGCGTATTTCAGATATCGTCAGTTCGCACAGGCGCGTCCTGATCAACGGGGGATTTGCATCGGTCGCGCTGCAGCTCATGCGATCCGGCCGCGTGTTGCTGATTCCGCTGTTCGGCTATTTTCTCGATCTGAATATTGTGACGATTGGACTGATTGTCTCACTGTCCGCCGTGCTTGATGCATCGCTATTTTATCCCGTCGGACTGGTCATGGATCGCTACGGCCGTAAATGGACGGGCGTCCCGTGTATGGTGTTGTCTGCCGCTTCTCTGGCACTCCTGCCGTTAGCTACCGGTTATTACTCGCTGCTCGTCATTTCGCTATTGGCCGGATTCGCGAACGGTCTCGGCACGGGCCTGTTGCTGACACTGGGATCGGACCTGGCGCCGCCAGGTTCGCGAGGTGAGTTTCTCGGAATCTGGCGGCTCATCGGTGACATCGGCCATGCGGGTGGTCCACTGCTGATTGGCGCGCTGATCGAGCTGGCGACACTGGGTGTGGCAGCCTTGGCGGCCGCCGGAATTGGAATCACCGGCGCGGCCGTCCTGTACTGGAGGGTTGACGAGACCTTGAAGCGCAACAACATCGATCGATCCGGAAAACGCCCGGGTCCGGCGTGAGTTCAATCAATGCCGCTCAGGGCCCGGCCTGTTCCTCGATGATTCGGCGCAATTCTCTTTGCCGAACGCGATCGATCGGATATTTCCACATCAGTAACAACACCAGCAAATAGGCGGCGATCGGCGTGAATACAATCAGGTAACGAACGCCATCGATGGCGGCCTGAGTATTTTCACCGCCAGGTTCGAACCCGATCCAGGCCAGTACGGTGTAGCTCGCGCCGAGCATCAGGCCTCCAGCCAGCTTGCTGCTCAGCTGAAGCAGCGAATAATAGAGACCCATACGTTCGGCACCGCTCTCGGCTTGATCGTGATCGCAGACATCGGCCATCATGGTGCGTGGCAGCAGCTCATGTGCAGATGTGATCGCCCCGACGAACAAGAAGGCCGGCACCGCCAACCACAGCTGGCCTGGCGGCAAAAACAACAGAAACGCAGGTACCACCATGCCGTAGAGTACGGCCAGCTGCATGGTGCGATGTTTGCTGTAGCGATCGGATAACTTGACCCATACCGGAATGAACGCCATGCCGCCGACCATCAGGAAAAAAAGAATAAATCCGGTCCGCTCTCCAAGGAACAGCGTGTAAGTGACATAGAAAACAAACAGCGATTGGACCACCGCGAAGGCAGCCGTGATGGCTGCATTGGCAACCAGCAGGCGCAGCAGTGCCCAGTTGCCGGCAACGACAGCCAATGCCCGGCGGAAGCCAATACGTGGCTGCGGTGGTGCCTTGGGCTCGCCGAGGCTGCGCAGGCAGACAAACACAGAGATCGGTAACAGGATCAACAGCATCCAGGCGACCGCAGTTGTCTTTTCTTCATGAGTTGGCGCCCCGAGCTGCTCCAGCACGGCTGGCGTCAGTGCGACGAGCATCATGCCAATCATCACCGCGACCTGCAGCCAACCGGTGATGTGCGTGCGCTGGTCATAATCCGCCGAGAGCTCAAGCGCCCAGGCAGTGTGGCTGACGGTCGTCAACGTCCAGCCGATGTACACGACGAGCAGCCAGCCCAGGAAGTAGCTGGTGCTAACCTGGCCGGCAGGCATGTACAACATGTAGATGGCCAGCATCAAAACGACGATGCCGAGCACCAGCCAGGGCCGCCGCCGCCCCCAGGGAGTGGGATACTTGTCGGACAGGACGCCAAAAAGCGGATCTGTCACGACGTCAAACATCTTGGCAGTAAAGAAGATACCACCCACGGCCGCCATTCCGAGACCCATCTCCACCGCGTACAGCGGTGTCAGAAAGAAATACAGGGATTGCAAAAACATGGCCAATGGCATCGCCGGAAATGCGAATCCAGCCATCGAGAGTTTGCTCGTCTTAAACAATGTCATGAGGTTCCTTAATCCGCTCTAAGCCTGAAGGCAACGATTGCGTCACCTTCTTTGGTGAAAGTGCGGCGGTTTCCGCCGGCTGCGATAATGACGTATTGCTTGCCGTCTGCGAAGTAGCTCATGGGCACTGCCATACCTGCGTAAGGCAGTTTGGTCTGCCAGAGTTCTTCGCCCGTCATCACATCAAGCGCGCGAAACTTCTTGTCCATGGATGCTGCCATAAATATCAGGCCCCCGCCCGTGACCATCGGGCCGCCCACGATCGCCGAACCCCAGGCCTCTTTGAATGTGATGCCGTAGCGGCGGGTCCGGCCGAAAGGCCTGTGCCATCTGACTTTGCCGGAGTCCATGTCGATTGCGGTCAGCGTACCCCAGGGTGGAGGTGTGCAGGGGACGCCCGACGGCGCCTCGAAACTCCGCGTCATCGTGGAATACGGCGTACCGGGCATCGGATCGCCCGCACCGCTTCTGTAGCTGCTCCCGGGAACTTCCGCACTGCCTTCGTCAGGCATCGGGTTGATTGCGCCATCCTCGTTGCGAGTCAGCCAGTGCTGGGTTCCGATCGTCATGGACTTGATGATGAGCAGATTCGAAGTTGGATCGAAGGCCGCGCCACCCCAGTTGCCACCACCGCCGAAACCGGGGAAGTGAAGCGTGCCCTGCTCACTGGGTGGCGTGAACATACCGTCATACCGCAGTTCATCGAAACGCTTGCGGCACCACCTGCGACCCAGAAAGCTTATGCCGAACATGTCGTCACGCGTCAGCGTCGTACGCGTGAATGGTTCCGGCAGTACTGGAAACGGTTGCGTGGCTGAGGTCTCCTCGCCGGGCACATCCGACTTCGGCACCGGGCGTTCCTCGATCGGAAAAACCGGCTCGCCGGTATCTCGATCGAGGACGAATACAAAGCCGGCTTTGGTCTGCTGAATCGCGACTTCGCGCGCCTCACCGTCTTTACGAATGGTCACTAACAGGGGATGGCCGGGCAGGTCGTAGTCGTAGACATCGTGATGAACGATCTGGTAATGCCATACCGGCTCGCCGGTTTTGGCTGACAGTGCGACAGTTGCTGTTGCATAGGGAATTTTGAATTTGCGCGTCCCGCCGTAGAAATCCGATGACGGACTGGTCGTCGGCAGAAACACGAGTTCGCGTTCGAGGTCTGCACTCAGGGTCGACCACACGTTGGCGGCGCCGCTATCGTGAACGTGCTCGGGTGGAATGGGGTTGAACTCCCAGCGTAGTTCACCCGTGCGCACGTCGAAGCCGCGCACGAATCCGTCGCTTGCGTCAACGGGTGAATCCTCTACGCCGACCGCGGCGACCACAACATCGTTGATTACGATCGGTCCCGATGTCGTGTGGCGTGGACCCACACCGTAGCCCTCATAGTCCCAGTGGCTCGCATAACCCGGGTGGCCCTTGGCAGCGCCAAAATCGACACAGGATTTTCCCGTGTTGGCGTCGATAGCATAGACATTACCGTTGATGTCTCCCTTGAATACGCGCCGTTCGCAGGGCATTCCGTCACGCGGCTCGGGGGCCTCCCAATACGCCACGCTGCGACATCTGACGACCTGACGCGGCTCTTCAATCAGGCCCTCACCGCCCTCGTCCGTGTGCGGGTCGAAGCGCCACTTTTCAGTGCCCGTTACCGGATCGAGCGCGATCACGCGGTTCATCGGCGTGCAGTAGTAAAGTGTATCGTTAGCGTGAATCGGGGTTGCCTGCAGCCACGCTTTGTCACCCGAGTGATGCGTCCAGGCAATCTCCAGATCGGCCACATTCCCGATATTGATCTGGTCGATCGCAGAATACTGTCCGCCCCCGGGTGCACCACCAAATGTAGGCCAGTCAGAGCTGGTCTGTGCCGCCGCCGCACCCGCGAGCAAACTGAATGCAATGAGAAAACTTACCAATCGGAACGCTCGCATCACGACTGGGCATGCCCTTCGTTCAGGCCGGGCAATGACCATGCCCCGACCTCCATCGGACCGAGAACGGGTTTCCCGAGCGCCGGGCTGGACAAGAGGTAAAGGCCGGTGTCGGACCCCACCCAGATCAGTTTTCGATCCCATTCGACGAATACGATGTCGACTGTGCGGTTGTAACTGTTCCAGATCTCGAGGTCGCCCCCTTGCGGCGGAATGAAGCTGGCACTAACTCGGGGTTTGGCAGGGTCGCTCAAGTCGAAGCACTGCGCACCTGCGACAAAGTACGCATAACAACTGAAATCGGGATGTGGTTTGCCAGGAGCTTTCTGATTCTGCGGCACTCGCGTGCCGAAGCGACCGCGCTTGTTGCAGAAGTCGTCGTAGGGTGCTTCCGCCGGCGGCTCTGGTACGGGCAGCGTGCCTATCTCGGTCGGTTTCGTGGGGTCCCGAACGTCGAGCACGTAGGCATCGTGCCAGACCTCATTGCAGTCCGGATTCAGCGTTTCCGGATTGGCAACCACAAAACCGCGGTCCAGACGGTTCACGTCGGTCGCATACATCTGGATGCCGCCCGGACGATAAGGTGGCACGAACTTGCCGATCAGTTCGGGCCGCGCAGGCTCTGACACGTCGTGAATGAAGAATCCGAAAGAACCCCAGGTGCTGTAGGCGTAGCGGCCACCGTCTTCCACTCTTTTCGGCACGAAAAAACCGCCGTTCTTGCAGGTGAAAGACAGTCTGTCACCGTAGCTCCGCCAGTTGCGGTAAGCCTCTTCCTCACCCTGACGCTGCCCCGGCACCCACCAGTTGGATACAAAACGGGGATTGCCTGGATCCGAGATGTCGATTGTCTGCACGCCGTTGGTGTAGTACCGAACCGGGGATTCCATGTGCATAAAGCTGTTATCGAAGCCTGCATCCAGGTAGGCATATTTACCGCCGCTGTAAAAGTTGTGTGCAGTACCAGCGCCGGTCTGAATTTCGCGCTCGGGATCCAGCTGGTCGGTACTCCATTTGGAAAGCAGTCTGATGTCGGTCGGATCTGTCGCGTCGTAGATTCGGATGCCACGCAGACCGGGCCTTACCAGTAACTCGTCGATCAGTGAAGAATCGTCGTATTTGCCGTTGAATGCGTCCGGATGACTGGAAGTTGATGGTACGTCCGCGCTCGTGATCAGGATCCATTTACCGAGCGACTTGTTGAACGCGAGTTGGATATCACCGGCACCAACATATGCTTCCTCGCTGATTATTCTCGGCGCCAGCGGATTCGTGACTTCGATCACCGCAGTCTGCTGAAACAGAAAACGGCGCTCACCGACCGCCATCATCTCTATCTCGTCATTGCGCTGTGCACCCTGAAACAGATGGCCGTGGACCTCCATGTTGTGCACATACATGTTGCGATCGAGCTGCCCGTAACTGTCTGCATGCGGATGCGGGTGCTGGTTGGCCAGGAGAAACTCCGGAACTCCCGCACCTGCTATAGCACAGCCGCTCGCTGCACTCATCCTGATGAAATCCCTCCGATGAATTGTCCTCGGCTTTCCACTCATGTTTTTTTTCTGTCTTCTTATGCCAAAGGATGGGCGGCCTTGTCGCGCTACCGTCAAATCGCATTGTAAGTCGGGAGCATAACAACAAATCAAAATGCTATGCGGTCTCTAGGTATTATCCACGATCCAAAATACCGGTAAGGGCTCCGGGGCTGTAATATCGACCCAGACACTTGAAAGCCGCAAGCAAAAAGACAAATGATGCCGACAGAAGGAATTCGAACCTATACATTGTTGATTTTTTGGCTGCTGCCGTGGCTGTCAGCCTGCGAACGAGATCAGCCCCGGATTCAGAATGATGCGGACGTCATCGTAGTGGGTGCCGGACTGTCGGGGCTTTCCGCCGCGGTCGAGATGGGGCGGGGCGGCGTCGCGGTGCTGGTTGTCGATATGAACTCGGTAGTCGGCGGGCACGCCGTGCTGGCAGGCGGTGTCGCCCTGGTCGGGACACCCGTACAGGAAAGAGCAGAGATTCACGACTCGTCCGATCTGGCCTACAAGGACTGGATGGAGTGGACCGGGGATGGAGACCCCCACTGGACTCGCTTTTATGCCGAAAATTCGCGCGAGATGATCTATGACTGGGTCACGGAAATGGGCGTGGAGTTTGTCCGCGTGGTTCCCGGCCATGGCAACAGCGTGCCGCGTTTCCACTTTACCGAAGGCCGCGCCGTCCACCTTGTGCTCCCTATCTACCGTACTGCGTTAGCCATTCCGAATGTATCATTCCTATGGAACTCTCGTGCGGGGAGCCTCCTGCTGGAGGACGGGCGTGTCGTCGGCGTGGTCGTGAAAAATTTGCGTAGCGGCGAGACGCGTTCTATTCACGCCCCTGATGTCGTACTCGCAAGCGGCGGTTTCGAGAGTGATCTGGATCGCGTGTTGGCAAACTGGATACCGGAATTGCCTCAGCCCGACCCGTTGCTCATCGGTGCTGCCATTAGTGCCACGGGCTCGGGACACGATATGGCCAGCGAGGCCGGTGCGGCCCTGACACGGATTGATCGCCATTACATTTACGTCAACGGGATGCTCGATCCACGCGATCCGGACGGCAGTCACGCCCTGACAGCAGGCAACGATCATGCGATGTGGGTAAACGCAGACGGCCAGCGTTTCACCAACGAGGCCGGCTTCGACAGGGACATTCTTGTTGACCTGCTGAATCAGAAGCCATCCACTTACTGGATGATTTTCGACGAATCCAGCCGCCATGCATTCGGCATGCGTGGCGCCGCCTGGCTCAAGAACAGCATGGAGGGTCATCCGATCCTGGACGATTCGAATGCTGCGAAGCGGGCGCAGAGTCTTGAGGAATTGGCCGCAATGACCGGACTGCCGGCGGATGTCCTGACTCGAAGCGTGCAAAGATTTAACGCAATGATCCAGTCCGGTGAAGATGCCGACTTTGGACGGTTCTCCCAAGATGATGATCCGCCATCCAAAATACTGTTGGCACCTTTCTACGCGGTGCAAATGTATCCAGTGACACGCAAGAACATGGGGGGCGTCGCTATCGACCACCAGGCACGCGCACTGGATGAACGCGGTCAGGTTATTCCTGGTTTGCACGCGGTTGGTGAACTGAACGGCAGCGTTGGCATCAACGGCAAATACGGTCTGGACGGCATGTTCCTCGGGCCGGCGATACTGACCGGCCGGCTTGCAGGGCAGAGTATTGCTGCAAGTTACGCTGACGTTGCGGAAAAGCCTGCGATTCATTCTCTATTCCCGGCGCCGGACACCGGCAACTGGCAGCCGGCGATGGGCACAGCAGATCTCGAGTCGCTGCTCGCAGAATCACGGGATGGTTACTGGCATTTCGAGGTTTCCCATCGCCTGGCGCTCGAGCGAAACTACGAGTGCATGCTCTGCCATTCTGCACGCTTGCCGTTTGCTCCCGTGAACAATCGGCAAAGTAGTCTGGCGCAGACCGAGCTGTGTACCAATTGTCACTGATGAGACGAGCGAGCCGCGAATCTTCCAGGATATGGTCATCGCTGTGGCGCCCGGGAGATTCGGTCTTCCATCTTCAATCGATGCGCGGCGCTTCCCGCAGATAGTTACGGCCGCGTTTATCTGTGTTTCCAGTTGCCAGCGCACGAGCAGTACGCGGTCAAACCGATTTGGTCACAGACCAGCGGTTCGCCATTACTACAAAGGTATCGACCTTTATGCAGTCCGCGGATCCTGATGTTCTCGCCAGGCTCCAGTATCATGGCATTGGCGTTCGGCAGCTTGGAGACCAGTTGGGCCGACTCTCGCTCCGAAAGTCCAAACTTGCCTGCGGTGATTGGAGAATATGCGGATTCGGTGGCACATCCCAGCACGGTTGTGATGAGCACTAGTTGGGCAAATAGCAGTGGTGTCTTCGTTGTCATCGGATCGTCCTCTTGATGCAATGGCGATTGCTGTATCGCGTTATCGATAGTTGTATGACGCGGGCCGATGAGTTGCTTTAGGGAAACCTCATTGTTTTCTTTGGAAGGCTTATTTCTTTCTCAAAAAGATTTTGGCGCTTTTGAATCAACGGTTTATAGTGAGGATGCTCGGGCTATAATGATCCGTGCGTCCATCAATAAGCGGTGGTTTCATGAGCGAATCGCCAATAATCAAAGTTGGGGAGTGGACGGCCAGGCCGACCCTGAATTGCCTCGAGCATGATGGACGCTCCGTCAAGCTCGAACCCCGCGCCATGGAGGTGCTGGTCCATCTCGCGAGCCGCGCCGGGGAAGTGGTTTCCGCGGATGAGCTGATCGATGCTGTCTGGGACGGTCGCGTGGTCGGGGATGGCGCGATCTACCAGAGCATCAACCAACTTCGTCAGGCGCTGGGCGACGACGTCCACTATATCCAGACCATTCGCAAGCGGGGTTATCGCCTGATCGCACCGGTCACTATTCTCGAGCCGGAAGCTGATACAACCGTAGTCGGCAGGAGCAAGCTGGTTCTCGCCATCGCGGCGGGCTTGTTGCTGGCTGTCGCGGTTGGTTTTTTGTTATTTGATAGATACGCGGTTGAGCCGGACCGCTCCTTTGCGGTGTTGCCTTTTGAGATCCTCAGTGCCGCCCCCGAAGATGCCTACTTTGTCGCCGGCATCCATAACGACTTACTCAGTCTGCTCACGAAGCTTGGCGCCCTCAAGGTCATTTCCCGCACCTCCGTGATGGAGTACGAGAAGAGCCCCAAGAATCTGCGACAGATTGGTGTTGAGCTGGGCGTCGCCGCCATACTGGAGGGCAGCGTACAGCGGGTGGGCGATGTCGTGCACATCAACGTTCAGCTCATCGATGCAGAGACAGATCATCATCTGTGGGCCGAAATATATGATCGCGAGGTGACGGCCGAGAATCTGTTCGCGATACAGACGCACATGGCGACCTCGATTGCCGAAGCGCTGCAGGCTGCTCTGTCCCCGGATGAAGTTGCTCGACTCGAGCGTGTTCCGACGAAGAACACGCGTGCTTATGAGTTTTACCTGAGCGGCAACATATATCGCATGCGCGCGGAGTACTCTCTAGACGACTACGCTTTGGCAATACGTCAATACCAACGTGCGCTCGACGAGGACCCTGAATTCGCCCTGGCCTGGACCGGGCTGGCGCGCACACACGCTATCGTATATTTCTGGGGTCTCGACAAAACCGAATCACGCCGGGAGCTGGCCCGTGAAGCCGCCGAGCGCGCTCTTCAGCTCGCGACGGATTCGCCCGAAGCGCATCTCGCCATGGGTTACTACTATTATCATGGCTTGAACGACTACGAGAGTGCACTGGAGGAATGGGAGATTGCCGCGCAAGGCATGTCCGGAGATTCAGAGCTATACGCGGCACGCGGGTTTGTCTACCGGCGGATGGGTAACCGGGAGCTGGCGGCTGCGAACTTCGACCGAGCCATCGAGCTCGACCCCAGAAATGTTGATCCACTTATCACCCAGGAGATTATTTACGAGGAGCTTCGAGACTATGCGCGGGCTGAACAGATACTCGAGCGCATCATTGAGATCGCCCCGGATAACAATTTTGCCTCCTTTAGAAGGCCTCGAGTCCGCATTCACCGGGGCGATATCATCTCTTTGGAGGCCGCGCGCGAAATGGTCACGACGGGATTGACGATCCAACCCAGATATATGTGGCTCGTAGCTCTCAACGGAAGAGAATACGATGCGGCACTGGAAATACTCAACGATTGGGAAGCGGAAGTGCACGATTCGCTTTGGGAGTATCGACCGAAAGCCACGTATCTAGGCGTGACTTACCGGCTTGCTGGAATGCCGGATCTGGCCCTACCGCACTTCCAGGCGGCTCGCGCCAGAATCGAACAGGAATTGGAGGTCGGCTCCGAGGATCCGCGGCTTTTGATTGCACTGGCGGAGGTTCTGGCTTGGCTGGGCGAGGCGGAATCTGCGACTGACCTTGTCCATCAAGCGATGGCGCTGCCGCCGGCGTCAACGGATGCGGAACGAGAACCCAAATTTCGCTTGGGCGCGATCATGGTTTTCCTGGCCGCCGGAGAATATGACTCAGCGCTGGAGGAGCTGGATATCTATTTGTCGGCACCCGGCGAATGGTCCATCGAGGGCCTGTTGCCCGACCCGCGCCTGGATCCCATCCGCGAAAACCCCCGATTCCAGGTACTGTTAGAGAAATACCGACGCCGCTGATATTCCTTGATGAGATTGCAATGCAACAGGGCGGGGCGTATTTTGGCTTCAGCAAATATAAGCCCGTCCCGACGTTTTTTTTGGGGCCATAAACGGGCTGCAATGATCTGATCGGGGGGGAGATTCGATCGTGTTCAGACGTTGCTTTTCGACACCGATCGGCGTTTTGATCGGTTGCATTTTCCTGCCACCGGACCCTTT
>Ga0255052_10001692_pt1 | contig 16422 bp, 11 predicted proteins | sample JV7_2_21_MG_FD_188632 | JGI IMG/M metagenome (GOLD analysis project Ga0255052, IMG submission 188632) | Seawater microbial communities from Jervis Inlet, British Columbia, Canada - JV7_2_21 | ecosystem: Environmental > Aquatic > Marine > Inlet | place: Canada: British Columbia | collected...
CTTGTTTTACTCCCGCTGGTTATCATTGCTTTTACGAGGATGCGATCAAGAAAGGCTACAGTGGGGTCGCGATCTATTCGCGCCAGGAACCCGATGAAGTTATTCGCGGCTTCGGTGAGCAAGAATTCGACGATGAAGGGAGATATCTGGAGGTCCGGTTGGGAAAACTGAGCGTCGTATCGGTGTACCTGCCGTCCGGATCTTCCAGCGAAGAGCGGCAGGTGGCGAAGTTTCGCTTCCTCGATGCATTCACGCCACACCTGGAAAAGCTACAAAGGCGAGCATCAGAGTACATATTATGTGGCGACTGGAATATCGCCCACAAGGAAATCGATTTGAAGAACTGGAAGGCCAATCAGAAGAACTCCGGTTTCCTCCCCGAAGAACGGCAGTGGATGGAGAAGCTCTTCGGCCCGGCAAACTATGTTGACGCGTTTCGCGTGGTGAATCCCGAGCCGGAGCAGTACACATGGTGGTCGAACCGGGGCCGGGCCTGGGACAACAATGTGGGATGGCGGCTGGACTACCAGGTTGTGACACCGGGCCTCAAGGACAAGATCCGCAGCACCGATATCTATAAAGCAGAACGGTTCTCGGACCATGCGCCTCTGACGATGGACTACGAATGGCAGTAGAGGAGACAGGCAAACCGGGCTGGCGCTACTATCTCCAGAACAAGATAGTCGTCATCTTTTTCCTCGGCTTCTCGTCGGGGCTGCCGTTTCCGTTGGTTTATTCCACATTGTCTTTTTGGCTGGCGGAGGCAGGCGTTGAACTCAGCACGGTCTCCACATTTGCGTGGTTGGGCTTCGCTTACAGCCTGAAATTCATCTGGGCGCCACTTGTCGACACGCTGCGGCTACCTGTGTTGACCCGTGTTTTGGGCCGCCGACGTGGTTGGATGTTACTTGCTCAGCTTTCCATCGGCGTTAGCTTGCTAGTGCTGTCCGGCATCGACCCAAAGCAACATATCGAGGCCTTCGCCCTCGTCGCATTTGCAGTTGCCTTCTCGTCGGCCACGCAGGATATCGTCATCGATGCCTACCGGATCGAGTCGGCTGAGAGCCGCATGCAGGGAGTACTAGCCGCCGCGTATCAGTACGGCTACCGTGTTGCGATGCTCGTCAGTATGGCCGGTGCGCTGGCGCTTGCCGAATATGCATCCTGGACGGAAACCTACATGGCGATGGCTGGATGCATGGTCATTGGAATCCTGACGACACTTTGGTGCAGAGAACCGATTTCAGAAATCAGTAAAACCTTGTACGCCGGAAAGTCGGCAATGGAGAAAGTTGCGCAATGGTTCTCGCACGCAGTTGCCGATCCGTTTGCAGATTTCTTCAGGCGCTTCGGACGGTTCGCGATCGTAATGCTCGCGTTCATTTCGCTGTACCGCATCAGCGACTACGTGCTGGGCATACTTGCAAATCCATTTTATTACGAGATCGGCTTTTCGAAGCTGCAGATTGCAGGGATCGCCAAGTTCTATGGTCTCTGGGTCTCGCTCTTCGGTATCGGTGCGGGAGCCTGGGCGGTGGTGAAGTATGGCGTTGCCCGGTGCCTGGTTATCGCAACGGTACTGATCGCGAGTACGAATTTGTTTTTTGCGGCGATGGTCCTGGTAGGCCCGGAACCATGGATGCTCGCGGTCACAATCAGTGCCGATAACTTTGCGCAGGGCTTGTCGGGTACCGTATTGATTGCTTATCTGTCGTCTCTGACGAACATGTCGTTTACCGCGACGCAATATGCGCTGCTGAGTTCATTCATGTCGTTACTGGGCAAGTTCACGGCGGGCTTTTCCGGCAACGTGCAGGAGTCGATCGGTTGGCTCGGTTTTTTCCTGTACGCGGCAGCGCTGGGCGTACCGGCTATCCTGCTGGCAGTGGTCGTCGCCAGGCGGCACGCAAAACTGCTCGAAGATGGAATTGACTGAGGAAGTAGCTGTAGGCCGGTTCGAGGAACTGGAAGATCCTGGTTCACGCGAGTTTCGTATCGGCGAGGGCGAAGGCCTCGATATGTTGGAAGTGTGACGAAATTAGACGGGCAGATTCTCTAATCTGCTTTGTCGAGCATTTCCAGAGGATCATGCCAGCCCAGTGGCAAATCACCGTTGTCTTCGCCGAGATAGTCCTCGGGATCCATGTCGACTGACCCGGACCAGTCCTCCGGCGCACCCACGGTTTCGATCAGCAAATTGAGCCAGGTGTCGAGATCGACTTCGTCAATAGTACCGTCGAAAAACTGCAACTCGACCGTGGCGTCTTTCTCATCCACAGCCACAACCTCAAAAAGACTACCATTACTACGTCGGTACCAATGCCCGATTACCGGATATGCGACAGCCATTGTCTTGCCTCTGGTATTGTGTGAATTTCGATCCTGCCTATATTTTCCTGAACCCTAATTTATAGCTTATCACCGAGCTTACGCAAGGCAACTTGCGGGGCGAAGTTACACACGATTTGAGCGTCTGACGGCAGCTGTTTGATCCTGTTCACTAAATTCGGGTAAGTCGCCAGTCCCAGATTTTGTGCCCTTGCCGAAGGCCGCGTCGCTCGAACTTGGTCGTCGATCGATCGAGCGGATCGTCCCCCCTGTGCGCCCGTCTTTCGGACAGCCTGAAGTTGTCATCGGACGCGATCAGTTCGTCGATTTGCTCGGCGTAGTCTTGCCAGTCTGTCGCGATATGAAAGGTGCCGTCGGGTTCAATTTTCCGGGACAGCAATTGCAGAAAGTCATGCTGCAGAATCCGTCGCTTATGATGTCGCTTTTTTGGCCACGGGTCCGGGAAGTACAGATTAATACGCCTTAACGAAGCGTCAGGAATCTGGTGTCGCAACACGTCGATGGCGTCATGGCGAATCAGCCGAAGATTTGAAACCCTGGCCGCCTGTGCTTGCAGCAGACAATGACCCACACCGGGTTCATGAACCTCGATGCCAATGAAATCCATCGAGGGATTTGCAGCAGCCTGTTCGACGAGCGTCTCCCCGTTGCCGAATCCTATCTCGAGAACTCTGGGCGCGGCACGTCCGAAGACCGAGTCGAGATCAATGGGCTCATCGGAGAAACGAATGCCGAAGACGGGCCAGAGCTCCTGTAAAGCTTTTGCCTGGGCGGGCGTCAGGCGCCCGGCACGCCGCACAAAGCTCCGGATAGTGCGCCTTGTTTCTTGTCGGTGGCCAGGCAAAACTTTCTCCGGGTCATTTCGTATTCAAACGAAACATCAATTCGTATTCTAGCGAATCAGAAAAAAGTTTTGTTTGGCTGATCGGGAAGTTTGCTTGTCGCCCGTCAGGCAGGTGAATGCTCCTGCAACACCTGCACTACCGCCATCCATGGCGGTCGGACAGCTGGTCCATCATATCTAATTCAGGCGTGCAGCACGCCTCAGCCTGCAATTAGCCTGTGTCGCGGCTGTTATCGAGCGCAGCGGTTTCCTGCGTTAATATCCTGACGGCAGCGCCATCTGAAAGACTTTCGGCACCACGTATTGCCACGGCGTCACCTTCCCGCAGGGCACCGGTAACCGCGATCAGCTCACCCTGACTGTCCCCAACGTCGACGTTGATACGTTCTGCAATGTTTTCGCCATTGATGCGGTATACATACTGACCGCGTTGCCGCAATACCAAAGCGTCACGCGGCACAGTGAGCGAAGACTCGCCAGCCTTAATGGGAATCGCAACACTGACCAGCTGTCCTACTGCCCACGAACCCCGTGCTGCCTCCGGCAGGTCGATGCGGGCTTCGAAAGTCTGAGAGCGAACGTCGCCGGTCGGAATCAGAGCGCGTATCGTGGCCTGGAATCGATGTTCAGCTTCGAAGATTGATATGTGGCCGCCAACGCTTGTACGCGGTAAATGTTTCAGTGGTATGAAGGCGCGGACCTCCATATTCTGTGTGTCCGTCATGCGGGCAAGAACTTCGCCACGTGCTACGTCCTCGCCGGCCCGATGCAATCGTTCAGTGACAATACCGGTGAACTGCGCCAGCGTGTCGGCACGACGAATCTGATTATCGATCTGGCGAATGCGCACGCGAGTGATATTCGCGTCGCTCTGCGCGAGGTCGCGGTTTGCCTGTGTCTCCTCAATATCAAATTCTGAGACGAGGTTGGAGTCGGCAAGTTCGCGTTGACGGCGCAAATTACTTTCCAGTTGCCGCAAATTAATGTCAGCCCTCTCCAGCAGGGCTTCCTGTTCGGCACGTTGCAGGAGCAGGGTGGTTCGATCAATGCGCGCCACCGGTTGACCCTTCTGCACGATGGTGCCTGGTTCCGCTACCATCTCCAGCTGACCCGCTATGCCAGCCGTGATCTGTACGTCGTTGCGGCTGTAGATCGTGCCGGGAACGGAAACTGTTGGAACAATTTCAGCTCGGACAACTTCGGCGACCTGCACCAGCTTGGGCGGTGGTTGCTGTTGTGCTGTCGCCGTTGTCGACAGGACGAGAAAAACAACTATAAATGTACCTGCGGTCAAATTACGCATCGACGGTAACTCCCTTACTTTTTGCAAATCCGGACGCGAGACGTCTAATTCGGACAAGACTGAACGGCACCAGACGTAATGCGCTCGGTAGCAGAACGAGCGTGAACATGGCAGAAAGCGTCATACCGCCAATAATTACAGTGGCAAGCCCCCGGTAAATCTGCGAGCCCACTCCCGGGATCAGCATGAGTGGCAACATGCCGAAGATGCTGGTCAGGGTGCTCATATAAATCGGCCGGGCTCTGAGCCGTACCGCCGCTGCTACGGCATCGGCCTGGTTGAGCCCGCCTCGCTGTCCGGCGCGGGTCTGCATAACGAGAAGAATGGCGTTATTGACAACCAGACCAAGCAAAATAATAAAACCAATCATTGTCAGCAGATCCATTGCCTGGGTGGTGAAAAGATTCATTGTTCGCAGTGCCAGGATGCCTCCGGCCATGGCTAACGGCATTGCTGTCAATACCAGCATGCTGTCACGAAACGAGCGGAACATGGCCGCGAGAATGAGAAACAGGATGATGGCTGCCAACAGCAGGTTGGTGCCCATTTCCGAAAAGGCCTCCTCGAGCCGGTCGGCAGTGCCACGGTATTTTACGTCGACACCGCCTGGCAATATTTCGCGTATTTGCGGCCCGGCGACTTCGCGCAGTGTTTCCAGGGCTTCCTGCACGGTCATGTCCTCGGGCGGCCGGACGTTCAATGTCAGTGTGCGTTGTCCGTCGACTCGTCGCAGCTGTGTGGGTCCGACTGTGCGCCGAATCTCGGTAAGTTCGCCCAGCGTTTGAATTCCGGCAAGCGGCGTAGCGACCGGAATGTCCGCGAGTTCCCCCGGAGAACGCCAGGTCGGGCCGCGAAGAATCATGTCCATGCGGTCATTGCCGTCAAAGTACTCGCCAACATAGGTGCCGCTGGTCGCTGCCCGCACCATTGTTGCCACAGCAGCACGATCCAGTCCGGCAGCTGTAATGCGCCTGTCGTTCGGTATCAGTTGCAGCTCCGGCTCGGATATCGACAGGCCCGGTATCGGCCGCACCATGGCGTTCGGCAGCGCCTGCCGAATGATCTGCATACCTTGTGTCGCAATCTCGGACAGGGTCTCGATGTCCGAGCCCTGCAAATCGACATTGATGCTTCTGCCGCCATCAAAGCCGAAGTTAAGGAGTGACGAGCGCTGCACAAAGGCTTGTGTGTCAGGCAGATCGACAAGCACCTCATCTCTGACAATGCCGATCATCTCTTCAATGCGCTTCGGGTCCTGCGGGTAAATAAAGAGGGCATTGAATGCGCCGAACGCTGACAGGTTGTAACCACGAATATAAGGTTGTTTCTCGTGGTCCATGTACGGTTTCAGCCGCTGTACTATTGTGCCGGCGATTTCCTCCCGAACCATTTCGATAGTGCCGCCAGACGGCATGTTGAAAAACGCATTCAGTGAATCCGAGGGAGCCTGCGGTAACAGATTGGCTTTCGGCATCATCAGGACGATGATGAGCACCGAGCCACCCAGTATCGCCGCGATCCAGCTGCGACACATCGCCGGCGTTCGGGTCAGGGTCATTACGCAATTCGTTATTTTCTCCCACCAGTGCTCACGCGGGTCACTGCTTTCCTTTTTCAGGAAAAAGGACGCGGCGACCGGCAGCACGGTAATGGCAACCAGGAAGGATGCCGAAACGGCAACCGCCAGCGTAAGCGCAAGATCCTGGAACAGCTGGCCTTCCATTCCTTTCATAAACAGCACTGGCAGGAAAATCGCAACGCTGGTGACCGTTGACGCAAATAGTGCGCCGGTAATCTCGCGCGTACCCTTGCTTACCGCATCACCCATGCTGGTGCCGCTTTGCCGGCAGCGCACAATGTTTTCGAGCGTAATAATCGCGGCGTCCATCACAAGCCCGACGGAGAACGCGAGCCCGGCCAGAGAAATTACATTGAGCGACTTGCCATAAAAGGACAGCGCGATGAAGGCGACCAGCAGTGACAACGGCACGGTTGCTGCCACGAGTAATGTGGCACGACGGCTACGCATAAGAAAATAAAGAACGCCGATCGCGAGCATGAGCCCAAGACCCAGATTGGTCTTAACGAGAGAAATCGCCCGCCGAATGTGAATCGATGCATCGAAGCTCAGGTCGATCTCAAGCTGTGCCTCGGCCAGCGGTCCTGCATTCAGTTCGACGATTGCTTCATTTACGCCGTCGAGAATGGCGACCGTGTTGGCATCGTATTCGCGCTGTACCGCGATGTAGTAAGCCGGATAACCGTTTCTCAATGTGAAGCCGTCCTGCTTGCGCGGCACGATGTTGACTTCGGCTAATTCGCTAAGGTAAATCGGCCGGTTATTACTCCAGCCAACGATGAGTTCATCAAGTTGACCGGGCTCGAACTGTCCGACGAAGCGAACGGTGTACTGGCGCCTGCCAACATCCGCAAAGCCGCCGGACATATCGGTGGAGCGTGAGATGGTGGACATGATGTTGCTGATCTGAACACCTAGTGCTGCAGCCCGATAAGCATCAAAGACAATATGGACTTCACGCGGTTGCTCGCCGATAAGGTCGACTCTTGATACACCCGGAATGCGTGCCAATCGTGGCTCAACATGCTCTTCGATCAGTTTCTGATAACTGGCCAGCTCCTGAACAGGATTGTCGGGCAGTATCCGTACCAGTAGTGACGCAGCCCCGGGCGTTTGCCGGCCGCCACCCGCGAATACCTGCGGCTCAGTCGCATCGGCGGGTCTGGGCGGTGCCTGATTGAGATTATTGATTACATCCAGCTTGGCGGTCTGGATGTCGGTACCTACTGCAAACGTCAAGTTGACAAAGCCCTGACCGCGGCTCACAAAAGAGCTTATGTCGGTCAATCCTGGCGTGTTCCGCAGAACATTTTCCTGCGGCTCGATGATGGTCGCCTCCATCTCTTCGGGAGCGGCGGCACGCCAGAAATTAGCGATTGTTATCTGCGGCTCTTCTATTGTCGGCAGAAGCTGAATGGGGAGATTGGCGATTGCAACGCCACCGAATAAAGCCACAAGTGCAACGACTACCGCCACTGACGGCCAGTGGCGAGTACTGAGCTCGGTTAAATTCATTGTAAGGGGCGCCCGGTTTGCTTGTCGGAGTCTCAAGCTGAGACATGCTCATAGTGCCGTAGTTCATGCTGCACTGCGGCGATATACGACGAAACGATGCTCATGCACGACGAGCCGTTTACGGCGTCACTATGTCGGCGCAGCTTAATTGATCGGATGCCAAACGCGGCCCCACCGTTGTGACTCAGTTATAACCAAAAAGAATAAGATTGGGGTCGATCAGAGATCGGTGATACGGACAAGCGGGTGGCTTCAGTGAGTAATCGTATTGGGAAGCTGATATTCTGCCATTGAACTACACCCGCGATTATCTCAGTCCCCGCAGATATTACAGTTAGTCGAGCCAATTGGCCCATTCATGCTGTTGGTAATGTTGCTTTACGTATTGTGGAAGGGCGCCGGCGCCTGGAGAATCGATCTCCGCGAGAGCGAGTGACTGCTCGCCCATCTGGACAGATAACCATTCAAACCACACAGTCTCAATACAGCCCGGCCGAGGAGATGATTCACGCGGTCAGTCATGGCGGCGGCCTGATCCTAAGCATTGCTGGTCTTTCGTGGATGCTCAATCTGTCGATCGGTGTCTCCGATCCCTGGCGGGCCATTGCCAGCGGCATGTACGGTGCCAGTTTGATCTCTCTGTTCCTGACCTCGACCTTGTACCATGGATTGCACGTCTCACCGCATAGACATCTGTTCAAGCTGCTCGATCACTGCGCGATTTATCTACTGATCGCCGGCACCAGCACCCCGTTCCTGATCGTGGCGATGCGAACAGACACTGCCTGGTGGTTGTTTGGAGGCATGTGGTCCTTAGCTGCACTCGGGATCCTGACCAAGCTCTGGCACGGGCATAAGTTTCCCCGGTTGTCGCTCGCCAGTTATCTGCTTATGGGCTGGCTCATGGTGATCGTCGCGCCCGAAATGATGGATGCTATCGGTGCGAATGGCATGCTCTGGGTGGTCGCGGGTGGCCTCTGCTACTCGGTGGGTGCCGTCTTCTACGCGGCGAAGAAAATGTACTTCCATCACGTCATCTGGCACTTCTTCGTGCTTGCAGGAGCTGCCTGTCATTTCTTTGCCGTAGTCTGGTACGTGCTGCCTGTGTAAGCTGCTGCACAGCCGCCTAAATTTACAAGATTACCAGGAAAGGCAGGGCGTGAAACACGGTTTGATAAAATCTGGAAGCCAGGCTATTTTTAGTTGCTTGAATAGATCTTTCGTCCGACCGGTAAAGGACGTGGTCCTTGCCATGGCATGGCACCTTTCCTTTACCATGCAACCGTGACTCGTCTCACCGTGAGACTGTAGAATCGGTGGGTATTGGGACGTTAGCGGGCGTCGTATAATGGTTATTACCTCAGCTTCCCAATTCTCGGAGCCAAGTTGACCAACTTCGTAACCGCTTGATATCCGTGGTCTTCTGACCACCGATTTCAGCGAGTTATTTCACCCAAAAGTAACCAACTGATTCCACCGAGCTTTCTGAGTATGCTCAGTTTTACTCTCACTGGATGAGCTTTAGGGTCTAGCGAATCTAGCTTGTTCTCAGAACTCATAACCAAGGCTTACGATAAATCGGAAGTCATCTTTTTCGGGAGTAGTGCCATCTTCCGCCACTTGCGGCTCTTCGGTTCTGTCCCAAATGAATGAAACGTCAAGGTCCAAGCTGAGAATGAGGATTCGATTCCTTTCACCCACTCCGATATCCTGCAAATACAGACGGGCGATCGCCACCATTGCGCTGTTGTTGTCTCCCTTCGCCCATAGTAGTGACGTCGAAGGCTATGCCGTCATCGCACCGCTGTTTGCCGACGACTCTGTCCTCGATGTCATGATCGAGGCCCCGTTAACGACCTTGATGAAGGAACGTCCGGACGAGGAGTATCTCGAGGGCTCGTTCAGCTACACCGAAGCCGACGGCAACCAGCAGACATTTAGTCTCAAGTTGCGCACGCGTGGTAATTATCGCCGCGACCCCGAACACTGCAGATTCGCGCCGATTCGTCTGAACTTCGGAGTCAGTGAGGTTGCCGGCACCCTGTTCGAGGGCCAGGATAAACTGAAATTGGTCACGCATTGCCTAACCGGAAGAATGCGCGCCGAACAGCTGGTGGTACGCGAGTACATTGCCTATCGCCTGCTACACGAATTGACGAGCGTCAGCTATAACGTACGGATGTTTCGAATCCGGTACGTCGACACTGAGGGCGCAAGAGATCTGACGCGCCTGGCGTTTGTCATCGAGGACGATGCAGCGGTGGCCGACCGAAACGGCCTTGAGCTTATCGACGTAAGGTCAATTTCCCCGGAGGAACTCGATCCGAGGCAGCAGAATCTGCTTCACATCTTCGAGTACATGATCGGCAATACTGAATACTCGCTCGTCAATCCCGAGCCGAAAAAATCCTGCTGTCACAACGTCGACATGCTGTCTGCGAGCGGAGGCCCGCTGTACTTGCCACTGCCGTATGATTTCGACTTTGCAGGGCTGGTCAATGCGCCCTATGCAGAACCGAATCCGCGTTATCCGTTACGCACGGTGCGCACACGATATTACAAAGGTGTCTGCGGCAACAACGAATTGCTACCCGATACGCTGCGGTCATTCCGGGTAGCACGCGATTCGTTCGAGCGCGTCATTGAAGATGCGGAATTCCTCTCCGCCAGCACACGAAAGTCGATTCGGGCGTACCTCGAAAAATTCTTCGATCGGATTTCCGATCAGGAATCTGTCGACAAGTACTTGATCGGGAATTGCCGCATCCGGGAGAACGTGTACGACTGACCCTACTCGGCGGCGCACTCCGTGCTTTCGAGTACCTGTCGCGATTCGTCGCGTGTGCCATATCACACCGCAAGAGATCACTGGACGTAACCCGATCGAACCAGGTAGTGAGACTTAGCAGCCTTCAATCTCGCTAATTTCAAGCTGATCCTGCCCTGATGGGCGCTGCAGGTGGAGTAGTTTTCGACGACACGAGTCTCCAAAGTTCGAGGAGAGACGGCATGGTGAAAATGACTGATCTCTTCTCTACGAGTGTCAGAATCGCTTAGAATCGAATTACTCTCACTATTATGCTCACTGAGCACTGGATGAGAGCTAACTCCCTGAAAAGCGGGCGTCGTATAATGGCTATTACCTCAGCTTCCCAATTCTCGGAGCCAAGTTGACCAGATCTGTAACCGCTTGATATTCGTGGTCTTCTGACCACCGAATTCAACGAGTTATCTCACCCAAAAGTAACCAACTGATTCCACCGAGCTTTCTGAGTATCCTCAGTTTTACGCTCACTTTTGGCGCCTGCAAGACTTGCTGAAAAGCGTTGTATGCGTTTCGGAACCCTTCTGAGATACTGTTTCTAACCTCGACGAATCGATAAGACGTTCTATGCAACTACAAAAAAATGATTAAGGATATTCATAATGACGTTTAGAACATTTCTGACGCTATTGGCATTGGCAATCACCGTAGCAACATTTGCCGCGTGCAATACTTCTCAAGACAATTCCGCGGTTCAAGATAACTCGACGGTCCAGGCGGGCCCAAGCTGCTCCCTCGGCTCTTTTTCGACACTGCCTGATGTCATGCTCACCTCTGCAAACCAGGAAGCGGCGCCTGCGCCACACTGCAAAGTGGCAGGCGTGATCGGCACCGAAACGAATTTCGAGCTGCTGCTACCGGATGACTGGAACGGCAAGTTTGCGATGGGCGGTGGCGGCGGTTTCGCGGGTTCGGTCGTCAATGGCGCGCAGGATTTCTTCGGGGCTCTACAAATGGGTTATGCCACGGTAGGGACGGACACTGGGCACCAGGCACATTCGATGACCGCTGACTGGGCATTGAACAACCTCGAGCGACTCGTGAATTTCGGCCATGTGGCTGTACATCGTACAGCCGTCACTGCCAAAGCACTGACCAAGGACTTTTACCGTCAGGATATCAAGCGCAGCTATTTTGCAGGATGTTCGCGGGGAGGTGGCCAGGCCCTGATGGAGGCACAGCGCTACCCCGAGGACTTCGACGGCATCGTTGCAGCAGCCCCTGCGTACAACTGGACGCACGAACTAGGCGCGCGCTGGATTCACAAAGCACAACTCATGTACCCCAACCCGACACAAATCGCCCAGCCTGTCATCGGGCCGGAGGCGCTGAAGTTGATTGGCGACGCCGTGATGGCGAAATGCGATAGCCTCGACGGGATCGCTGACGGGGTTCTTAACGATCCGCGCCAATGCGACTTCGACGTCACGAGCTTGGCTTGCGACGGTGAAGCCTCGAGCACGTGCCTCTCGCCAGAACAAGTCGGCGCGGCCGAGGCGATCTATGCCGATTTCGAGATTGACGGGCAGGTCATCCCGGGCACGCCGTTCGGCGCAGAATTACCCGGTTGGCCTGTAGGCTGGGAACTGTGGCACACAGGAGGCTATGAGCCCGGTGAGGAACTTGATTACCACGAGGGCGCCGACAGCGATGAATTCACTGCCCCGGCCACTCCCAATGCCTCATGGGCCTTTTCGAACGGTATATTTCGCTTCTTTCTCTACAACGATCCGGACTGGAGTTATGCTGGCTACGACTTTTCGGATTTCGCTCAGAAGGCGGCCCGTGTAGCGTCAACCCTGAATGCCGATAACCCCGACCTGTCGTCTTTCCGCGCCCGCGGCGGCAAGCTGATTATCGACAATGGCTGGATGGACGGCAGCATGTCGGCTTATGGAACCTTGAAGTACTACGAGAGTGTACTTAGCCATGACCCGACGGCGCGCAATGATGTCCGGCTGTTTCTCCGGCCTGGGGTCACGCATTGCATGATCGGACCGGGACCGGACGGCACGAACTACCTCGCCGCTATCGATGAGTGGGTGGAAAGCGGCGAGGCACCCGAGCAACTGCCTGCACCGTTTCGAGCACTTCTTCCAGGCCAACCCGAAGGCGGGGAAAGAATCCTGTGCGCACATCCCAATGTGGTCACCTATGACGGAAGCGGTGACCCTCGTGACCCGGTAAACTTTTCCTGTCAGCTTCCTCAATAAATCAATCGGCCGGGACATCATTTTCGTAATGTGTCTCGGCCGATCGCCATCGAACTCCGAAAACCATACGGAGGCCAAGCAATGAAAGCCACGACATACACGCTGCTTGCGTGCCTATCTCTGTTCGCAACCACTTCCGGCGCGCAAACAATCGAACAGATCGAAGCCTATGAGCGACGCATCGAGGACCAGCAGCGGCAGCTCGACGCCATGCGTGCAGAACTCGAGACGCTCAAGCAGCTCGCGGGAGTGAAAACTGCCAGTCCGGCTGCGGTAACAAATCGCGAGATTCGCAAGTCGACCGTGAATCCGGAATCGAGCAACGCGTCCTTTGTTGTTCGCCGAAGCGAAAATAGCGTTCTGACCCTTAGCGGGCGCGTGCACCGCGTCGTGATGCAGGTTGACGATGGCGCGTCGCGAAACGGCTTCTTTATGGACTCCGACCAGGGGCCTAGTGTGTTGCGCGCCGATGCAAGCACCGAGGCCAGTAACGGCTGGAAAATATCCGGCGCTCTGGAAGTCGGCATGCAGAGCAATCGTTCGTTCATGGTTAGCCAGGACAACCCCAATCCAGGCACCGATATCCAGATGAGAGAGGCCAACGTCAATTTCGAGCACGACAGCATTGGTAAGTTCAGTATCGGCCGCGGGCTTGCTGCTGCATTGCTCTATCCTGAAATCGACCTGTCGGGGACGGTACCTGCTGCGCTTTTGAACGTGGGCAACCTCGCGCCGGGCATGAAGTTCGTCGATCGTGCGACCAATGAGCTGAGTTCGATCCAGGTATTTCAGCATTTCGTCGATACCGAGCGACTGGGTCTTGTCGATCGATTTCGATATGACTCGCCGACGTTCGGCGGTGGCCTCCAGCTTTCAGGCACATTGGCGGCCGACGCGCGCTGGGATGCCGCGGCCCGTTATTACACGTCCGGTGATGATTGGACCTTGCGCGCGGCTACGACGTACGAGCACAAGCCGTTTCGCGACGTTCAAGACCGAGTCACCCTGGGACTTTCGGCCAGGCACAATGCCACGGGACTTAGCCTGACAGCCGCGCTGGCCAGGGGCGAAGCTACGGATGGACGCCAGGGAACGGGTTATGTCGTGAAGGGCGGCTGGCTCACCAACCTGAACAATCTCGGGCACACTGCCTTCTCAATCGACTATACGACCGGGGAAGACGCCATCATTGATGGGGAAGACTCAGACTCCATTGGCGTATTCGTGATGCAGAAGTGGAACGAAGTCGGTTTAGACTTGTATGGCGGATTTCGCAAGTATGAAGTCAAGCGGCCCGATATCGACCTGAAACCACTGGATGTTTTGGCGTTTGGAGTAATTTATTCGTTCTGACGGTTGACGTGGACTCTTCGATACGCACCTCTAAATCGCTTAGAATCCGAGTACTCTCACTTTTATGCTCACTGGGCTGCGGATGAGAGCTAACTCCCTGAAAAGCGGGCGTCGTATAATGGCTATTACCTCAGCTTCCCAAGCTGATGACGTGGGTTCGATTCCCATCGCCCGCTCCACTATTCTAAGGCTTTGGGCCTAAGGAAACGCCTGACAACTGGCGAGTGTTCTCGAGACCTTCATCTTCAGTCTGGTCTTCAGCTGCGGTGCTTTGCCCGGATGAGACGACTAGACCGGACTCCGGGTCATTCTCTGCAGCAAGTAACGATTCACTTTGTTGTGGTGCTTCTGTGAGGCAGAGCGTGTCGAGCCTGAGAAACCACGAATCGCGCATTCCCAGATGCGCGTAACGTGATTTCAATTCTTCCTCGTTCTCTAATGTATACAGCATTGGGTTCTCCCAATACTGTGGGCAAAGGCTCACCAGTCTTTTACGCATAGGCCCGTAAAGGAGGACGTCGAAGTCGTTGATGTTCAGGGCCTCGTCCCAGTACTCGTTGACGTGGTCTGCCCAGTCAAATTCTCTCTGAATGATCCAGCCACCATTCTCCCAGCGCACGATGGCCGATTTACCCGGAACGATGTCGTCTTCAAACAGGCTGCGATAGAACCGGTAGCCCTCATAATTGGCAACCAGGTCGGCATTCGAAAAAGTGCCGGTAGTGCCACTTCCGAAGATAGCGCGCTCCGTAAAAACAGATTGCCTGGCGGATTTTTCTTCAGAACCGTACTTGAGATAACGGCGATAGAACTTGCGGCCCTGTGAAAAAAAGTGCCCTAACTTGTCTGTCCCGATTAGCTGATCATTAACGCGTAAGGTGCTCCCGATGCCGAAAAGAAACGTAACGCGGACAGACCAGATCGGCAGACCGGAGTAGATACTGTCATATCTCGGTGTTTCGAGCCGGTCCACTTCCGGTGATTTCATCGCCCAGCGTTCGATCTTGTCAACCCAGTGATGTCCTCCGAGCGTGTGATAAATGTCATCGACAAGGGCTTGCTGGTGGTCGTCTTTTCGCCAATCGGCGACGATTTCTGTAATCGTCTCGTTGACTTTCCGATTGAGTGCTTCGGTCGAGTCCGCAATCGGCTGTGATCGGTTATAAAACTGATCGGTCTCGTAGGCTGCTGCCGCGGCAGAGAAAGTTACTGCTGCGCCTGTTACGGCAATAGCCGCTATTATTCTGTTGAATCCGGCCACCGCCTCATTCGAATCTGTAAGTTAGATTTGCGAGCGCGGTGTTCCTGTCACCGCGACCGACTTCCACGGTTGCTTCCCAGCTGTCGGAAAACATCGTGTGCAGACCATAACTGAAATTAAAATCCTCCTGCTGAGAGAGGTTCACCGCGAAATCAATAGGAATCGGTGCGCCTGGTCCAAAAATTCCGAGGTCCACGTTAATTGTTCCGCTGTGTGATTCCTCGGCGTCGATAAAATATCCGCCGAGCCAGATTTCTGTGCTTTCAGCGATCCGAAACCCGAGTCGTGGCTGGATCGTAGTCGCATCAACGCTGGACTGGAAATCTCCGCTGAGGCTGGTGTCCGTAAACGTACCCGTTACCGATGCAAACCAGCGATCGCCGCCGACAGCCAGGACCACACCGCCGCCGTACACATCTCCGTCATAGTTGATATTCAGCCTCTGGAAAGTCGGCGGTAAAAGGACGCCACTATTACTGAGATCGACTGTCGTCTGGCCGTCTATTCGGCCATAGACGCCAAATATATTGAGAAATGGCAACAACCAGACATCGACCTTGAGATCGACGTTTTCGATCTCGCTATCGACAAGTATGGAAGCCACGTTCGCGATAGGTGGTAGCGGGAAGGTCGGTGGCGGCGTAAAGCTCAGACTGTCAATCTGATAGGGCTGATCCATGCTGAAGTAATCGATGCCAATTCCGAATGCTCGTGGCAGTTTTCGGTCGCCGGCCATTCCTTTGCCGAGCAGTGGATCGGCCTGAGCGAAAACTGGCAAAACAAGGATTAGCAGGACCAGTATATTCTTGATTTTCATCGCATTTCCCCTCGCCTTCATGCGGATGTGACAGGTGCTGTCCTAACCCGGACACTCGAAATATAACACTCAGACCACGGGGATGCCTTACCGTTACCACGCAATTCCGGCTTACATAATCTCTCATTCCGCTTCGGCCCAGCGGTGAAAGATTCGGGCTATTGGCGCCCGGAAGGGGGTCTGCCGGCAATTAAGGAAATAATACCCGCGACAATCAGCACCCAACCGAGCCCGGGCATCGTGTCGAGAGCAAGAATCAAGGTACCCGAGATAGTCGCTGTTAACCCTATAGCGAGCAGGAAACGCTGTTTTTGTTGCTGCCTTAACTGCTTACGCAGTAGTTTGAGGTCCGGCGTGTTCGCTC
>Ga0255052_10001694_pt1 | contig 16410 bp, 15 predicted proteins | sample JV7_2_21_MG_FD_188632 | JGI IMG/M metagenome (GOLD analysis project Ga0255052, IMG submission 188632) | Seawater microbial communities from Jervis Inlet, British Columbia, Canada - JV7_2_21 | ecosystem: Environmental > Aquatic > Marine > Inlet | place: Canada: British Columbia | collected...
TTCCGAGTGCATGATCTTCGTCATACATTCGGGCACAGGCTGCGAGCGGCGGGTGTTAGCTATGAGGATCGGCAGGATTTACTCGGACACAAGTCCGAGCGGATCACGACACATTACTCTGCACCTGGTATCGCTCGGCTGGTTGAGGCCGCCGAGAAAGTGTGTGAAAGGCGACCAAACACCGTTTTACGGGTCGCAGCTCACACGATTCTCACACAATCGGTCACACAAAATGGCAGTGGTCGGGCAGATCACATGCAAGCTGTTGACGTTTAAGGAAAAATTGGTCGGGGTGAGAAGATTTGAACTTCCGGCCCCTGCCTCCCGAAGACAGTGCTCTACCAGGCTGAGCTACACCCCGAACCGCGCGCAATCATACACATAGACGCGGTTGTGAGCCAGAAAAATGGCCGTTTGGCGCAACAGGGGCTCAATCAGAACATCGGCTCAAAACGGCCGGTGCTCGACGTGGGTTATCGGCGGTGTAGTCGCGCGCCACACGTCGACCGGCCAATTATCTAACGTGTCGATGCCATCCGTGCATGTATTGAAACCTTGGAATAAGGGTGAATTTGCGATATCAAGTGCAAAACAACGATAAAAGGGTAAATCGTGTCTCTAGGATTTCTCGCAGCGCTTGCCGCTACTCCCATTCTGGTCGCCGGGATCCTGATCGTCGGTTTCCGTGTACCGGCGCGCACCGCGATGCCGGTCACCTACATTCTGACCGCGTTTATTGCTGTGATGGTCTGGGATATGCCTGGCACTGACGTTGCTGCGGCATCGATCCAGGGGCTTTTCATCACGTTCGATATTCTGATGATAATATTCGGCGCGATTCTGCTGCTGAATACGCTCAAGTATTCGGGCGCACTTTCGGCCATTCGGCACGGCTTCGCCGAGATTAGTCCAGACAGAAGGGTGCAGGTCATCATCATCGCCTGGCTGTTTGGCTGCTTTATCGAGGGCGCGTCAGGGTTTGGGACGCCTGCTGCAATCGTGGCGCCGCTGATGGTCGCGCTGGGATTTCCGGCAATCGCTGCGGTCATGCTCGGAATGATGGTGCAAAGCACGCCGGTGACATTCGGCGCGGTCGGCACGCCGATTCTCGTCGGCGTAAGGGGCGGGCTGGACAGCCCCGAAGTTCAGCAAAGCCTCGCGAATGCCGGGCTCGGGATCGGCGATTATCTGCAGCTTGTAACAACCAATGTCGTCATATTGCACGCCATTGCCGGCACTGTGATGCCGCTATTCATGGTCATGATGATGACGCGTTTCTTCGGCAGCAACCGGTCCTGGTCAGAAGGTCTGGCGATCCTGCCGTTTGCCCTGTTCGGTGGATTGGCATTTACAGTGCCGTACTTATTAACCGGCGTCTTTCTGGGGCCGGAGTTTCCGTCGATTCTCGGCGCATTGATTGGTCTGACGATCGTCACGTTTGCAGCGCGACGCGGGTTTCTTATGCCAAAAACGCACTGGGACTTTCCGGCCGAATCGACCTGGCCTGACAACTGGTCGGGAAGTTTGAAGATAGAACTGCACGATCATGCTGACACGATGCCGCTACACCGGGCGTGGCTACCCTACCTGCTGGTCGCAGCCTTACTCGTCCTCACAAGACTTCCGGAGCTGCCCTTTGGCGAGTGGCTGAGAACTGTGAGCATCGCCTGGGCCAGCATTCTCGGAACGGATATTTCCGCTGCGACGACGCCGCTTTATTTGCCCGCAACCATTCTCATCGCTGTGTCCGTGCTCACGATATTTCTGCACCGGATGCCCGCTGAGAGATTCGGCAAGGCACTGTCTGAATCCTCACGAATACTGCTTGGTGCCGGCTTCGTCCTGATCTTCACGGTGCCGATGGTCCGAATTTACATCAACTCCGGCAGTGGCTCGGAACTCGCCAGCATGCCGATCATCATGGCGCAGTGGGTGTCTACTAATGTCGGCCAGATCTGGCCGATGTTCGCGCCAACCATTGGTGCGCTGGGCGCCTTTATTGCTGGCAGCAACACGGTCAGTAACCTGATGTTCGTATTGTTCCAGTACGGCGTGGCGCAGAACCTGGGTATATCCATGGCAGTGGTCGTGGCGTTGCAAGCTGTCGGTGCTGCGGCGGGCAACATGATTGCTATTCACAATGTCGTTGCCGCGTCGGCGACGGTTGGCTTGCTTGGGCAGGAAGGCCGAACACTGAGGCGTACGCTTCTGCCGACCATTTACTATCTGACGATTGTCGGTGTGATGGGGATGATCGCCATCCACGTCATTGGCGTTGGTGATCCGCTGGCCTGACCGTCAGGGCAGGGGAGATCAATCAAATACAGTCAGCTCGTTGATCAGATGATCGGCGCCATAGACCGTTGGCAGCGCACAAACGTCCTCTTCATTGTTGACACCTCGGTCTTTTCGGATCAGCAACGACGTCTGACGGCGAAATCGGCGACTGCGACCATCGCCTGTTTGTATTCTGAGTCAGGAATGCGTGACAAGGCATTGATAGCCATATCGGCGGCCTCCTGAGCGCGCGCCGTGGTGTACTGAAGTGCTCCAGTCGACTCAACAACTGCCTGAATTTCACCCAGTTTGTCGATACCACCTTGCTCAATCGCATGGCGCAACATCTTGCGCTCAGCGTCAGAACCATTTTCCATTGCATATATAAGAGGGAGTGTCGGTTTCCCCTCGGCCAGGTCATCGCCCAGATTCTTGCCAAGCTCTTCGGGCGACGCGTTGTAGTCCAATGCGTCATCAACCAGCTGAAATGCCGTGCCAAGGTTTTGGCCATAACAAATCATGGCTGATTCGTCATTCGGATCGCGATCTGAGAGTACCGCCGCAATCTGGGCGCCAGCCTCGAACAGCCGGGCTGTCTTGCGATAGATTACCTTGCGATATGCCGCCTCGGTGACGTCAGGATCATGCACGTTCATCAGTTGCATGACCTCGCCGGAGGCAATCGTGTTGGTCGCGTCAGCCAGAATCTGCATGACCCGCATACGCCCGATATCCACCATCATCTGGAACGCGCGCGAATACAGAAAATCGCCCACCAGCACGCTCGCCTGGTTGCCGAACACTGTATTTGCGGTGTCCCGGCCCCGGCGCCGATCTGAGGAGTCGACGACGTCGTCATGGAGGAGCGTGGCTGTGTGGATAAACTCGATAATAGCGGCAGAATCGATCTGGTGGCTGCCCTGGTAGCCCAGGGCCCTTGATCCAAGCAGCACAATCAATGGTCTCAGTCGCTTACCGCCGCTGGTCACGATGTATTCTGAGACCTGCGAGACCAGCATGACGTCGCTCTTCAGGCTGCGGCGTATCACGGCGTCCACCTCGTCCATGTCTTCGCGGGCAAGCGAAATGACGTCCTCAAAAGCAGGGAGTGCGGGGGAGTTTTCGGCGGGCTGCATAACGACTGCGATAATGCCTGAAATACCCGATATTGCATACCTGCGGGGCTGCTGAGTGTCTCGGCAGCTGTTTTTGCAAGCTATTGAAATAAAGTGAGATTTTTATTCTCCTTTCGTTGACCCGGGCAGCGCGAATCTATAAAATTCCGGCTCTTTTTGTGACTGCGGGCTCTTTTAGGACCTTTTCCGGTCGGCCAGTACACAAGAATCTCATATTTTTCAGCGGGTTGTGTCAAACGCGGCTCGCATATTGGAGCACATTACGATGTACGCGGTTTTTCGCTCTGGCGGTAAGCAATATCGCGCGAGCAAAGGCGAAACACTCAAGCTCGAGAAACTCGAGGCTGATGAGGGTGCCAAGGTTAAGTTTGACGAGGTCTTGCTGATCGGCGAAGGTACCGATATTAAGGTCGGCAGCCCACTTCTGTCCGGAACAAGTGTCAGCGCCACCGTCCTGAGGCAGGGCAAGAGCAAAAAGGTCAGCGTCGTGAAATTCAAGCGCCGGCAGAATTACTTGCGTCAGCACACGCACCGGCAGTTCTTCACGGAAGTAGAGATCACCGACATTAGCGCTGGTGGCAAGGCGGCACCGAAGAAGGCTGCAGAAGAAAAGCCTGCAACCAAAAAGGTAGCAGCAAAAAAACCGGCCGCAAAGAAGAAGCCGGCGGCCAAAAAGGCAGCTTCCAAGAAGCCTTCGACGAAGAAAGCGGCAGCGAAGAAACCTGCCAAGAAGAAGGCAGCGAAAAAGAAAACGTAGGCGCGGCTTCAGCCGCGATTCAAAATAACATGAGTTCGGCTATTAAATATTGCCGAAACATCGATTAAACTGAGTCCGATAGAATGATCGGGCGGTACGACAAACAGGTACGGTACAGTGGCACATAAGAAAGCAGGTGGTAGTAGTAAGAACGGTCGCGATTCGGAGTCCAAACGACTGGGCGTGAAGATGTATGGCGGCGAGCAGGCTGTTCCGGGCAATATTCTTGTTCGTCAACGCGGCACTCGATTCCATGCGGGCACGAACGTTGGTCTCGGCCGCGATCACACGCTTTACGCAAAGAGCGAAGGTCTTGTGAAATTTGAGAAGAAGGGGCCGAAGAATCGCCAGTTTGTGAGCGTCGTGTCTGGCTAGGGCAAATCGCCCGCTGGGGCGGGCTTCAACAGTCTTTAAAAGCCCCGCTCTTGCGGGGTTTTTCGTATGCAAGCTGGAACATCCCAATGAAATTTGTCGACGAAGCAACGGTCCGGGTAAAAGCAGGAAACGGTGGGCACGGCTGCTTGAGTTTCCGCCGGGAGAAATTCGTCGAGCGCGGCGGTCCTGATGGTGGCGACGGCGGGCACGGCGGTGACGTTTACCTCGTCGCCGACGAATCGATCAATACACTGGTCGATTTTCGCGTCGCACGCAAGTATCGAGCCGAGAGCGGGCAGGGCGGTGCTGGCCGGAACATGACCGGCAAGTCGGGCGACGATCTCGATATAAGAGTTCCCCGGGGTACCGTCATTCACGATGTTGATACCGGCGAGTTGATCGGCGACCTGACGGAAACAGGGCAACACCTGAAAGTCGTCGAAGGCGGTCGTGGCGGCCAGGGGAATACGCGTTTCAAGAGCAGTACCAATCGTGCGCCTCGCAAGATTACGCAGGGGACACCCGGTGAAGCACGACATCTGCAGCTGGAGCTCAAGCTCCTGGCGGACGTGGGACTCGTCGGCTTGCCGAACGCCGGCAAGTCGACATTAATAAGGTCAATGTCAGCCGCGAAACCCAAAGTTGCCGATTATCCGTTCACGACGCTGCATCCGAATCTTGGTGTCGTGGCCGTCGGGCCGTTTCAAAGTTTTGTCATGGCGGACGTGCCGGGACTAATCGAGGGTGCTGCCGAAGGCGCGGGGCTTGGCATTCAATTTCTCAAACATCTGCAAAGAACGCGCTTGTTGCTGCACCTGGTTGATATCGCGCCAATCGATGTCGATGCCGATCCTGCCGAGGCGTTTCGCTCGATCGAAGGAGAGTTGCTGAAATTTTCAGCAGATCTGACGGAGAAGCCGCGCTGGCTGGTAATCAATAAGATTGATTTGCTGGCAGCTGATGACCTGGAAGTCGCCAGGGATCTGCTCTTGAGCGAGCTTGAGTGGAAAGGACCGGTGTTCCTGATCAGCGCCGAGACTGGCGAGGGAACTGAGGCTTTAGGTCAGGCGGTGATGCGGGAACTGGAACTACTGACGGAAGCGGAGGACGTAGCTATTCGCGGCTAAAGCCGCTCCTACGGCTTGTTAGATGTTACAGGTCACAAAGCTCGTTTACGCGCGCTTCGGTCTCTGCAAGTTTCCGTGCGGAATCTTCATCTGACAGATATTCCCGATCGCCGGTATCGCTGGTGCGATACAGGCGGGGTGCCTTCAGATATGAGTCATAGATTTCTTTTGCACGCTTGCAGTAATAGGCTTCCGCTTTTTCTCGTTCGTAGCGCTCGTCCGGGGTTTCACCCTCGTACGCCCAGGTGTCACCCGGTTTCTTCTCCGGTTTCGTTTCTGCCGCAGCTTCTTCAACCGAGTCACCGGTGGAATGCCAGACCAGCTCAACGCTGACCGCATCTTCATGATCCGGTGTGTCGCTGAAAAAGACCTTTCCGGATTCATCGACCCAGGTGTAGATCGACGTGAGCGTATTCACGTAGTGAGTCTCGCCCTGCGCGTCCTCCCATCGCCAGATGTCGGCATTCGCCGTTGCCGACGCGAGGCAGAGCAGAAAAATAATTTTTGCGAATTGTCTTGGCATGGGCCTTCCTGTCTTTCGCGAATTATGGAGCGCGCCGACTCGAATGCCGTTGATCGCTGTCACAGTAATTCGCGTTCAGCTTGAAAGGTTTTTGCCAAGGTTATTTAACTTAATCTGTCGTCGCCGAACGCGTAATTTCTCGCCAGGCCTTTTGCGCAAAGCGCTGCAAAGTGGCCAACCATGCTTTACATAATCTCGTCAGCATTTTCGACGACATGCCGTTCGTCGCTGTAATCATGCCGCTTGTCGCCCCGAGCGTCGGCTGTTGGCGACAGTGAGACATGTCTCACGCCGAGGTGTGATGCATGTGCGGATAATTTCAACATCGATGAAATAGCGGACCGATTCGTGGGATTCCGGCACCTCCTTCGGGGTACGAAAAACACGAAGAGTTATTGAGGATGCACAAATGACGCGTCAAAAAGGATTTACGCTTATCGAGCTACTGACCACGCTTGGCGTAGCGGCGATCCTGCTGGCTGTTGCGGTTCCAAACATGCAGGAATTCAAGAGAAACTCCAGGCAGACCGGCGGTATTAACGAATTCGTATCCGGTATGCGTATTGCCCGAAATACCGCGATCACCACCAACTCACGAGTCACCGTTTGTGCCAGCGCGAACGGAAACGCCTGCCAGGCGGTTACCTGGCAGAGTGGCTGGATCGCATTCGTCGACCGGGATGCCGATCGTACACTGGATGTTGATGAGAGTATTTTCCGCGCCGGCGGTGGTGTCGATGGGCTGACGATCACGTCGGCACAATTTGTGAACTTCTTCGTCTTCAGGCCCAACGGTCGCGTAATGAACGCGAGCGTCTCGCAAAACAATGGTCAATTCACCGTGTGCGATGAACGCGGTGCCGCTCACGCGAAAGCGATCATGATCGACTTTTCCGGTCGCCCCCGGGCAGTTCATGACGGCCTGGTTCTGAGCTGCAGCTAAGTCGCAGGTATTCGCAAATTATGAATTCATACAAAACACAATTCGGCTTTTCGCTTCTCGAGTTGCTCGTGTCACTGGTGATTTTCAGCATCGGGCTGCTCGGCATAGCTGGACTGCAGGTCGTATCCAAACAGTCGAATTACGAAAGCCAGCAGAGAACGATTGCCTCGCAGGTGGCCTACGCCTTGTTGGAAGACATGCGTACGAATGGCCCCGGCATCAGCATATACCGCTCAGTAGCCGATCTCGGCGGAGGCACACTTTCAGGCCTGCCCGTCACAAATTGTCGCGACCCGGATACACCGTGCAGCGCCGCCCAAAAAGCCGTTCATGATCTGTGGCACTGGGAGCAGGTAATCGACGGTGTTCAGGAAATGGGCGTTGAAGGTGCGTCAGGTGGCGTCGTGTCGCCGACCATTTGCATTGCCGGTCCGGCCGGTGGCGTAGCAGGGGTTTACGCGATCTCTGTTGCCTGGCGCGGAGCTGCACAAATGTCGAATCCCGATACCAGCCAATGTGGCGCGCTGAGCGGCAAATACGGGGCCGGAGACGCTTACCGGCGTGTATTGCAGGTCGCTACATTCATCGATCCGAATTTTTAGAAATGAATAAATTGATCACTCAAAAGATTTCTCACCGGCAGCAAGGCGTCAGTCTCGTCGAGCTGATGATTGCCATGACACTTGCGTTGGTTTTGAGTGCAGCGGTCCTAACGGTATTCGCGAATAACAGGCACAGCTACACTCAGGGAGAGAACGTCCAACGCATGCAAGACGATGCCAGGCACGCGTTGCGGGAGATTACGTTCGATCTCAGCATGGCCGGTAACTATGGTGACCTGCTCATCCCTGGCTCCGTCACCCAGGATGGAGGCCTGACACTAACAAAGGATTGCGGTCCGGTAGGCTCACCAGAGTGGGTTTACCAAACGATGCAGCCCGGCACCGATCAGTTCTTGTCAGTGGTGGCCCTTGACAATGCGACGCCGGCAACGGCCGCCGCAAATTTCTCATGCATTGCTGGTGGCGAGTTTCAAGACGGAACAGACGTTGTTTCGATCAAGCGCGTTGCTGGCAACAGGGCGGCGGCTTTGACGAACGGACAAGTCTATCTTCGCACGAACGGTACCGTTGGCTTGCTCTATGAAGAGCCGCTGGTAGGCGCACCGGCAATTCCGGTCCCCGCACCCAACTCTGCATGGGAATATCGTCCGAGCGTGTACTTCATTCGGAATTACGCAAACAACCCCGGCGATGGTATCCCGACGTTGTGCAAAAAAGTTCTGCGTGGCGCGAACCCCGGAATGGCAACCGAATGCCTTGCAACAGGCATTGAAGATCTTCAGATCGAATATGGAATTGATACGACCGATGATAGTTTTGCAAATGTCTATATGCCAAATCCGACCTTAGCGAATTTACAGTCTGTGGTTTCCGCACGCGTAACGCTTCTTGCAAGAACGACTGACATCGATACTCGCTACGCCAATGACAAGACGTTCAGCTTGAGCAACGCAGCACCATATACGCCAAACGACAGTTTTCACCGGCGCGTCGTCTCGACGACCGTCAGTATTCAGAACATTCGCAGTCTTAATGCAATGGGATTTTGAAATGACATCACGACAACAATCACCTGCTCGTCAGCGGGGCGCCATTCTCGTAATGACGATGATCTTTCTCGTTGCGATCTCCATCATCGCTGCCGCATCAATGCAGTCCAGCAACATTGGCTTGTTCATGGCTCAGAACGAGGAATCAAGGATATCTGCTGTTCAGGGTGCGCAAGCGCTTGCGGATGCAATCGTGTCGAATCCTGCAGCAACACCGGTAATTGGCGGATCGGGTTTCACGATCTGCACGCCCGGCGAGTACAACTGTAATCGCAATGATCTTATTGTCGATAACAGCATCCTGGCAATGGCAGTCGCACAGGGACATGTTTCCGCGCGTGTTCAGCGGGACGGCCCGCTTCTCAGGCCACCGCCGAGAAGCATTGAGTCAAGTATCGATAAATTCACCGCAGCCTCATTTGAAGTAATCACAACCTATGACCGCACGGACGAACAGCTAGGTCGACAGCAGATCGTCGAGGGCGTGCTGGTACTGGTGCCAAATTTCTAATGGATAGAGCAAATTCAAAATATCAGGTATGGATACCATGAAGATCAAACTCTTATTGCTAGTAACGCTTTCGACTCTGATCGCAATTATTGGCGCCGCCCGTGCCGATGATACGGATGTTTACATCAATCGTGGGTCAGGTCTGCCAGCAGGCAGCATGCCAATGGTCATGTTCTCGCTGGACTATCGGCCGAACCTAGGTGCGACTGCTTGCGGCCAGGGGCAATGCGACAAACTGATCGCTGAAGGCTACATGAGTGCGACAGGTCCATACACGTTTTTCGATGTTCTGCGTGGCGCGCTTCGCAAAGTATTCGACCCGCTTGAGGGCATCAAGGTCGGCCTGATGCTAAACCACGATAACCAAATCAATTGCGCAGGATTCGGGCGTACCGGTTGTAGTAATGGCGGCTACATGGCGATGGGTTTTCAGGAGTTCATGGCCAATGACGCAAATGGCGCCAAGGCACGCTTTCACTCTGTACTGAAATCAATGCCGACTCCACAAGGCAATCTCAGTCATTCCTACCAGGGAAAGGAACTGTTCTTCGAATTCTTCCGCTACCTGACTGGTCAGAACGTATACAACGCCCACAATGGGTTTACAGATTATGGCACAGATAACAAATTCAACCTGGACGCCGAATTCCCCGGCGCTTCCTGGGATCAGACGCTCGAAAAACCACCGGCAACAAGACCTACCTACGTTTCTCCGCTGAGTAATGTCGGGCAATGCTCGAAGATTTATACAGTCAACGCTATGTTCCAGGTAGCGAACCAGGAGTCAGACTCGGATGAAGCGATCGGAGATTTGATATCGGGTGGTGGGTTCGGTTCTCCGCAGAAAGAATTTCCTGATGTCATTCAGTATCTGAACGATGCCGATATTGCTAATGGGAATTACGGCACGGCACCGAATCTGGATGACAAGCAGAACGTAACTTCCTACTTCCTGGTTGATCCCAGGTTTATCAATACGACGACAATTGGCTACGCCAAAGCAGGCGGAACGGGCACGCCACTTGCGTTGAGTGAAAACCCGGATGACCTGGTCGCAACATTGCAGGAACTCTTCAAGCAAATCCTCAGCGTCAGCACGACATTCGTCGCCGCTTCGGTACCCGTCAACGTTTTCAACCGGGCTGAAATAACCGACAACGTCTACATTGCATTGTTTCAGGTCGACAAGGACGCTCGTCCGTCGTGGGTAGGAAACGTCAAGAAACTCAAACTCGCAAGTGCGGCTGGTGCTACAGCCGGCGGTGCGTTGTTGGACAGTTTGGGTCAGGGCGCTATCGCGAGTGACGGTCGAATTCGATTTGACGCCCTTACACACTGGACCAATCCATCTAAATTGCCGATGCCCGATGAAGATGTGGGTGAGGTACTCGGTCGCGATGGGCGCAGTGTTGCGCGCGGCGGAGCAGGACAAAACGTTCCGGGCGTGCTTTCGGGCAGTCCGCAGATGGCGAACGGACTTGGCGGTCGAAAAATATATTACGATCGCACGTCGAGTTCACTAGCCGCCCTGAACGTTGATTCAACAACGGCGGCTGCGTTGATGAGTGATTATGGCGCTTCCACAGCGGACGAGGCCGCGCAACTGATTGCCTTTTCGAGAGGCGTCGATATCGATGATCTCGACCGTGACGGTATCAGCAACGAGGCGCGGGACTGGATTTTCGGCGATGCCCTTCATTCAAGGCCAATGCCATTGAATTATGGTGCACGCGGCGGATACGGTATCGGTAACCCGGCTATCTATCTCGCTGTGGCGTCGAATGACGGTATGTTGCGCATGATACGAAACACAACAACGGGTGGCGCCGATAGTGGCACAGAGGCCTGGGCATTCATGCCACGCAATTCGATGGCAGCGCAAAAGACATTGCGAGCTAACGTTCCTGGCGTGAAACACCCGTATACGTTTGATGGCGCCCCGGTTGCATTTATTCAGGACGTTGATCTTGATGGAACGATCGAATCTGGCGACAAAGTTTATCTGTACGCAGGTATGCGACGTGGCGGCAAGGCTTACTACGCACTTGATGTAACGAATCCGGAAATGCCGCGCCTGATGTGGACGATCGAGAAGTCCGGAGACTTCGGGGAACTCGGCCATACATTTTCCAACCCACGCGTAGGCATGATCGAAACAGCCACCGGGCCGATACCCGTTGTCATGTTCGCGGGCGGCTACGATATGAATAAGGATTCGCGCGGTGCGGTGGGTACTGATGACTCGGAAGGCAACGCGATTTATGTCGTTAACGCAGAAACCGGCGATCTGATCTGGAAGGCAACCGGTGGATCCGGAGGTGCCTCGACAAAAGAATTCCGGCACCCCGGCCTGGTCGATAGTATACCCTCGGCGCTTACGATTGCTGATACCGACGGTGATGGCGCGACCGACAGAATTGTAGTTGGCGACACCGGCGGCAATGTTTGGCGCGCAGATCTTCCGGGCAGCGACACATCCAAGTGGAAGTTGAGTTTGCTGGCATCTGTTGGACGGCACGCTGCCGGATCCTCTGGCACTGTGGACGACAGACGTTTTTTCCACCGTCCGGACCTGGTGCAGACTACGGATGAGACGGGTAACTTTGACGCAGTTGTCATCGGCTCCGGCGATCGGACTGATCCGCTAGATGCGGGTGGCGCGACATCTGACTTCCTGTACATGATCAAAGATCGTCATACGAATGTTGGTTCCGGCACTAATACCGGTGTTGAGCACGCAGACTTTGGTGATGTCACAGACAATTGCCTGCAGGAAGTTGGAAGCTGCAGCCTGGATCTGGTTGCTGGATGGCGACTACAGATGGAAACATCGGGAGAAAAGATCCTGTCAACGCCATTGACGATGTCGGGCTCCGTCTTTTTCACGACTTATATGCCACAGGGCGCTGCATCCGCATCGGCGTGCTCACCATCTGAAGGGGCTGGGCGTCTGTACGCCGTGTCGTTGCAGGACGCTTCGTCTGTTATTAACTACGACACATCGGATGACACGACGAGCAGTGAAGATCCGGACGCGGACGAGGCTACAACGAAGAACGACCGAAGTACGGACTTGAGTTCAGCAGGTATTCCGGCGGAAGTGGTTTCTATCCCGCCCAACAAGATCCTGCGTCCGGACCTGCAGATCGACACTGTCGATGTGGCCACACGGTGGAGAACCTACTGGTACATGCAGGAAGATGGCGATCTCTGACCGTATTCCTGTTTAGCAAAGCGATTACAGCATTGAAGGATAAAGCATGACCGATTTTCCCAGGCGAAAGCGGCAAAAAGGCGTAACGCTTATCGAGTTGATGATCGTTGTAGTGATCGTCGCCATAGTTGCGGCATTTGCATATCCGTCGTACACGCAGTTTGTTGTCAGAGCGAAGCGTACTGCAGGCACGTCGATGTTATTGCAGATCGCAGACCGTCAGCAGCAGTTTTTCATGGATAACAAGAGATATGCCACCAACCTGACGCGTCTGGGTTACGCTGCCAACACGGTCATGATCGATGAAGACGGTCGTGTCGTTGCGGATGGTGATGCAGATCGCATCTACAACGTGAGTGTCTCCGCGGCGACGGCGACGACCTATACGCTGACGGCTGGACCACAACTCGTGCAGGCGAGCAAAGATACGAAATGTGGAAGTCTTACGTTGACCAACGCAGGCGTGAAAGGTCACAGCGGCGGTGGCGGAGAGTGCTGGTAGGCACGAGGAAGAGCAAACGTCTGATCAGGTAACGCGGCCAGGTATTGGGCTCTGTAACGCAGAGCCTGCGGCCAGCAGTCAGGCGGCGAGCGCTTTCACCATCTTATTCAGACGGCTCTTATGCCGGGCAGCTTTGTTCTTGTTGACGATGCCCTTGTTGATCATCGAATCGATAATCGGCACGGCAGCTTTGTAAGCAGCAGCGGCCGCATCTTTGTCGCCTTTTTCAACAGCAGCAATGACCGCCTTAATAGAGGTACGCATTTTCGTGCGCTGACCCATTTTGAGGAGTCGCGTCTTGTCTGCCTGTCGGGCCCGTTTCCGGGCTGATTTGATGTTTGCCACTGTATGTATTCCGTATAAGTGAGGATCGATCAGCTAGCGCTTGCAACGGCAAGCGGATCCAAAGAGCGGCGTATTATTCTCGCCCGTCAGGTGATTGTCAATGATCAGCAGCAAGTCTGATTCAGTCGCCGGCAAATTGCTGCTAAATCACTGATTTTTAGTCGCATTTCGGGCTAAACTACGACCACTCAGTAGCCCCAAAAACGAGCCTATGGCCGACGATCACCCGCCAGACAAATCCTCCCACGGAGGCCCACAGGAGTCCTCAAGGGGCCAATTCGGGCTTAATCTGCTGAAATCCACGTCCGTTGTCAGTCTGATGACGCTCCTCTCCCGCATCCTGGGACTGGTCCGTGATGTCGTGTTTGCGCGCATGTTCGGTGCGACGATCGTCATGGATGCCTTCATCGTCGCGAACCGCATTCCGAACATGCTTCGTCGCTTCTTTGCTGAGGGCGCCTTTTCACAGGGGTTTGTTCCTGTCATGGCCCGGTATCGGGAGAATAATGACCAGGATGAGGCCGGCGAGTTTATCGATGCGATTGCGGGCACCCTTGGCCTCATTCTCTTCATCGTGACCTTGATCGGTGTACTCGCAGCCCCGTTGCTCGTATTGATCGTCGCACCAGGTTTTGTCGGTGAAGATGGGCGATTCGACCTGGCAACAGCAATGCTGCGCTTCACCTTCCCGTATCTGTTCTTCGTCTCACTAACGGCGTTTGCTGGCGGTGTCCTCAATACCTACGGGCGATTTGGTGCCTCGGCATTCACGCCCGTCATCCTCAATGTCGTATTGATCGCCAGTGCATTATGGCTGTCACCTCAAACCGCTGAGCCTGGGATGGCGTTGGCCTATGGCGTATTCATTGCCGGCGCTGTGCAACTCGCGTTCCAGATCCCGTTCCTGGCCAAGATTCATGCGGTTCCCCGGCCGCGCTGGAAGCCGGGGCATCCCGGTGTCAAACGGGTCGGCAAGCTGGTGTTGCCGGCCATATTCGGCTCCTCGGTCGCCCAGGTGAACGTGCTTCTCGGTGGCATCATCGCGTCGATGCTTGGTGTCGGCAAGGTCAGCCTGCTCTACTATTCTGATCGGTTGATGGAGTTTCCGCTCGGACTCTTCGGCATTGCGCTCGCGACGGTAACGTTGCCACACCTGTCCCGTCAGGCAGCAAGCAAATCCATGCGGGAGTTTTCAAATACACTCGACTGGTCGATGAAGCTGGTTGTCTTGATTGCAACGCCTGCAGCCGTTGGCTTGATCATCCTTGCCGAGCCGCTCATAGCGACCATATTTTATGGTGGTGTGTTTTCAGAGTCAGACGTAAGAATGGCAGGCTTAAGTTTGCAGGCCTTTGCATTCGGTCTCGTAGGTTTTTCATTCGTGAAAATTCTTGCGCCGGCCTATTTCGCGCGAGAAGACACGAAGACTCCAGTTAAAATCGGCCTCATCGCGTTGAGCGTGAATTTCGGTCTTAGTGTCATTCTGGCCTATACGCTGACTCGCATTGGATATGAAGGAACCCACGCCGGCCTGGCCCTGGCAATTTCTGTCGCTGCAATTCTCAATGCCTGGCTCCTGCATCGCGGATTGCGCTCAGATCGGGTCATCGAGCACGCGCCAGGTTGGCCCGTCTTCCTGATTCGCGTTGCCGCGGCCATTGCTGCAATGGTGGCCTGCCTGGAATATCTCGACCGGCCGCTCGAATGGTGGTTGCCGGCAAGTACTGCCGACCGGGCACTCTGGCTCGGCGTGATCGTTGCCGCAGGCGCAGCCACATATTTCGTTGTTCTTCTTGTTGTCGGCATTCGCCCCGCGCAATTGCGTCATCGATCGGGGTAGCGCACTCTCGCCTCCAGCTGGGTACAATAGCCGGCCCGTTTCCGACCATCGATATGTTCCTTTCCAGAAATGCCAGACACTTTCCTTTCGATCGCGTTGCCAACGGCAGTGTAGCGACGATTGGATCGTTTGACGGATTTCATCTCGGTCACCAGGCACTACTTGGGCACGTTCTTGAAGAGGCTGAGAAAAGGAGCTTGCCCGCGATATTGATGAGTTTTGAGCCGACGCCGAAGGAGTTCTTTGGCGCGGACAAACCGCCTGCCCGCCTGATGAGGTTTCGTGAAAAGTTCGATGCGCTGTCAGCTGCTGGCGTCGATATATTCTTTTGCCCACGTTTCAACAATGAGATGAAGAATATTTCGGCGACGACATTCATACGGCAGATCATGGTTCATGCGCTCAACGTCCGACACCTGGTAATCGGAGATGACTTTCGGTTCGCTCAGGACAGGGAAGGGCATCTTGACATGCTGCAACGCGCCGGACGGGCTTTGGGGTTCACCGTCGAGCAGATGCCAAGCGTAATAGAGGGTGGCGAAAGAATCAGCAGTTCTGCTATCCGGGATGCACTTTGGAGCGGTGATCTTGATCTGGCGACAAGATACCTGGGGCGACACTACCGAATGTCGGGAAAGGTGAATTTTGGCGATCGGGTGGGCAGGAGCCTTGGCTACCCGACGGCAAACGTCAACCTGGATCGCAAGCAAAGTGCTGTTACGGGAATATTCGCTGTGCGTGTGTCAGGGAAGGGCTGGGGCCCGCTTGACGCGGTCGCGAGTGTTGGTACCAGACCGACTTTTGGAGGAACCAAGCCGCTTCTTGAGGTCCATATCTTTGATTTTGATCAGGATATCTATGGGGAGTACATCCACGTGGATTTCATCGCCAGGTTGAGGAGCGAGGAAAAGTTTGCTGAAGTTGATATGCTCATCGAACAAATGGGTAAGGACTCCGCGAGCGCCAGAGAAATACTGGCCCGGACCGCCCGCTGAATGCAATCGAGCAAGGAATAGTCATTGAACGAACAAACAGGAAGTGAATCCCGGGCGTACAAATCCCTCGTGATCTGGACGGCCCTTGCATCGTTTGTTATCGCTTTCGACCAATTGACGAAGTGGGCGATCGTTAAGTGGCTCGATCTTGGAGAACAACCGAAGGAAATAATCTCCTTCCTCTTCATTGTGCGAAGACACAATGAGGGGGCGGCATTCAGTTTTCTCGCAAAGGCAGGGGGATGGCAACGAT
>Ga0255052_10001695_pt1 | contig 16409 bp, 19 predicted proteins | sample JV7_2_21_MG_FD_188632 | JGI IMG/M metagenome (GOLD analysis project Ga0255052, IMG submission 188632) | Seawater microbial communities from Jervis Inlet, British Columbia, Canada - JV7_2_21 | ecosystem: Environmental > Aquatic > Marine > Inlet | place: Canada: British Columbia | collected...
CTCAAAGTCAATATGCCGGCCACCGTTCGCATCATGGGCAAGGGCATCTTGGTAATGCTCATGGGGACGGCCGGCGTCATGGCCGGTGCTGTTATCGCATACATACTGGTGCACCACTGGCTCGCGCCGGACGCCTGGAAAGGATTTGGTGCGTTGGCGGGAAGCTGGATCGGCGGCACAGGCAACATGGCCGCCGCCAGCGAAATGCTGGACACACCGGCTGAACAGTTTGGTCTCGCCGTACTTGCCGATAACGTGATTTATATCGTCTGGCTACCGCTACTCCTCGCTTCGAAGAACTTCGCAGATCGCTTCAATGCCTGGGCGAACGTGCCCGAAGATCGTTTGCGCATGATGGATTCTGCTTCGGAGGCCGTCCTGGAGGAAGAAAAAACCCCGGTCATGCGTGATTACATCTATCTCACGGCGATTGCCATAGGCGTTACCTGGCTGGCCAGCGCCCTCGCATCAATTTTTTTCCAGGCGATGATGCAGAACTATCCGTCTCTGGAGACCGTATTGTCGGAATCCACGTGGCGAATTCTCCTGATCACAACCATCGCATTGGCACTCTCCACCACACCGGTGTCCCGATTGCCTAACGCAACTGCGATCGGCACCGCCATGGTCTACGTATTCGTTGCCGGTATGGGAGCGAGAGCTACGATTGAAGGATTCGGGCAAGCACCGGCTTTCTTACTGGGTGCATTCATCTGGATCTTCATTCACGGCGCCTTTTGCCTTGCTGGCGCGAAGCTCTTCAGGGTCGATGTGCACAGCGTCGCAATCGCATCTGCAGCCAATATCGGTGCCGCCGCGTCTGCGCCGATCGTTGCGGCGTTTCACAGGCCCAGCCTGGTACCGGTATCCATCCTGATGGCGTTGCTGGGTTACGCGATGGGCAATTATCTCGCCCCGCTTACCGGGCATCTGGCGAGGATGGCGGTGGGACAATAACAAAGCCCGCGATCTCGATGGTATGGTGAGTACATGCATAGGGCGTTGCTGTGGCTAAGAAGAATCGGCATCGGGCTTGCCGGCGCGGTGATCGTAAGTGTACCGGCAGGTATTTGGCTCTGGCAGGACCGCAACTCGATCGAAGATATTGATCTGCGGACCGCCGAGGCAGTTGAGGCCGGCGCCGATGCCGTAACGGTCACCTGGCTTGGCGTCACGACATTGCTTTTCGACGATGGTGAAACGCAAATTCTAATAGATGGCTTTTTCTCAAGGCCAGACATCCTGGACGTCATTTTCCGCCGACCGATTGCCTCTGACGCAGCTAACATCAACTACGCGCTGGACACGTTTCGGATGCGGCGCCTGGCAGCGGTCATCCCCATACATTCTCATTACGATCATGCGATGGACGTCGGCTCTATTGCGAACCGGTCCAGCGCTTCCGTTGTCGGTACGGAATCCACGGCCAACATAGCGCGCGGTGCCGACGTTCCTGGCGACCAGATCGTACTGGCGACTAACGGCGACACGTTACAATTCGGTAAATTCACCGTGACCCTGATTACTTCCAGGCATGTGCCAAACGGCTTCGGTGACAGTCATTTGCTCGCGGGGTTCATGTCAGAACCGCTGCGGCAACCTGCCGCGTTCACCGCATGGCGGGAGGGCGGGAGCTGGTCGATCCTGATCGGTCACCCGAACGGAACGACGCTGGTGCAAGGCAGTGCTGGCTTTATTGAAGATGCGCTGGCGGAGACGAAAGCAGATGTGGTGATGCTGGGTGTCGCGGGCCTTAGCCGCCAGAGCCTGAAATATGCGATGGACTATTGGCAGCAAGTCATAGGACAGACCGGCGCAAAACGGGTCTATGTGATTCATCATGACGACATCACCCAACCGTTTGGGCAGATAAAGTTGTTTCCCAATGTGCTCGATAACGTCGCCGCGCTCGTGCCATTGCTGAAACAGTTTGCCGGGGCCGGAGAGAAACAGATAGAAATCCGATTGCCACCTTTTGGGGAGCCAATCGTTCTTTACTGATCTGCGCGAACCGCATCAGTCGCTTTGCAGACTAATCCGCTGCAGCAATGTTTGAATACGGCCCGGCAAGCGGTCGAGGTCCTCTTTATATTCTTTCGGGAACCGCTTGACCCGGTGTTCGATCTTTGCAGCGAGGCTTCGATCGCCGATTTCCTGCTGAAATATGAGATCAAGCGGGCCACGCCCACGAAGGTATTTGGCTCCTTTTTCACCTTCCCTGTGCTCGGCGACTCTCCTTGATACGTCCGTCGCGATACCGGTGTACAGGCTACCGTCCCCACAGCGAAGCAAGTAAACACTCCAGGACGACATGATCGACGCTACCTAATTCCGGGTGACTCGCTTCGTCGAAGCCGGATGCTCCGTCAGCGACGCGATAGGCCTCACCGGCCTCCGCTCGAAGTTACCGCCGCAGTTCGGGCAAATGCCATCAAGCACGTTATCGACACACTGCCTGCAAAAGGTACACTCGAACGAACAAATCATTGCATCGGTAGAGTCAGGGGGCAGGTCGCGATCGCAGTTTTCGCAATTCGGCCGCAGTTCGAGCATCAGCGGGATCGCTCAGGCGTTACCTCCCGCCAAGGTGTCGCCGAGAACACGAAACACTCCGGCTTCGATACTGGCCTGGTTTTCCGGGGTTTCGTCATAGGTGAGGACGATCTCGTTTGCACCGTCTAACTCCACGGCAGGTTCGCGTAGTTCGAGCGTCAACATGTTTCCGGTCAATCTGGCTTCGGAAATCATGTTGTGACCGGCGAACTGCTGCTCGTTTATCTCGAGGTAAAGTGCCTCGTCGAATTCCTCTCCCTCGGCACGCATGAGCAGCAGGTAATCATCAATATCGCCCGTCTTGGACGTCTTGGCGAAGAACAGCATCGTTGCGTCCTCCCTGACATCGAAAGCCACCGTGTCGTAGTTCCGGCTATTTAACATTGTCCTACCCGATTGCCGAGTGCGAATTCATATAGTACGCGAAGTAATCAAACGATTCCGGCATTTCGCGTAGATATCGGGGCACGCGAAACGACGCATCGGATGAAAGCCTTATGACGCTGCAGATTCGTCCATCAGGCTGCCTATCTGCCTGTCTTTCTCCTGCCAGACCTGTGTGAGCCACTGGTGAAAGCGGCTGCGGAACTCCCGATCATCTTCGTAGTCGCCCTCTACCATCCATTTTTCGACCGGGCGCTTGTTGATTTCGATGATGACATCGTCGAAATCACCACAGCACAGGTCCCAGAAGTGTGCCACGCCTTTCGGATACACAAGAGTTATATCCAGAATAGCGTTAAACATGCTGCCCATCGATGTGAGTGCCAGCGCGATGCCCCCGGCCCGCGGCGGCAGCAGATATTGGAACTGGGAATTTCGTCTGATTTTCTTTTCCACTGTAAATCTCGTTCCCTCGATGAAATTGATAACAGTTGTCGGTGTGGTTCGAAATTTTCTGCAGGCACTGCGGGTTGCCTCGAGGTCCTGACCCTTCTTTTCCGGATGCTTAGCCAGATACGACTTCGAGTAACGTTTCATGAACGGCATGTCCATCGCCCACCACACGAGACCGAGAAACGGAAACCAGATCATCTGCTGCTTGATGAAAAACTTGAGAAACGGGATGCGCCGGTTCAGGACGATCTGAAGCGCAATAATGTCCACCCATGTCTGGTGGTTGGCGATCACCAGATACCATTCCTGCCGATTCAGGCCTTCGATACCGCGAACGTCGAGGCGATCTGAATGCCTGAGGGAAAGAATTACGGCATTCCAGCTCACCCAGTTTTCGCCCATAGCCATGATCCACCGAGACATGATGCGGCGAAATGACTTGCTGGGTACCAGCAGCTTGAGCATGGCAAACAACATGATGGGGCAAAACCAGACCACGGTATTGACCGCGATCGCTGAGATCTTGACTACTCCCCATAGATTTCTTGATGTTTTTTTTCGCAATAGCCCGGTTCTTGCTGACCGTGAGCGACATATCTTAGCCCGTTTTCGCTGCGATTTGCGTGCCGGCCACCATGCGGCTACCCGCCTTGCCGGGCCTGGGCCCATGGAGTATTGTGACCTGTTCACCTCCCCCGACCCCGCAAAACCGAAGAGCCGCACATCATGATTACACTCACGATCAATGGCGAGCACCATGACATCGATGTAGATCCGACCACTCCACTTCTTTGGGTACTCAGGGAACAGACAGAACTGACTGGCACAAAATTCGGTTGCGGCATTGCACAGTGCGGCGCCTGTACAGTTCATCTCAACGGCTCGCCGATTCGCTCGTGCATAACACCGGTAGCGGCTGTCGCGAATCAGGAAATTACGACGATCGAGGGCATCGGCAGTAATGAAGCCGGCTTGCACGCGGTACAGCAGGCATGGATCGACGAGCAGGTGCCGCAATGCGGCTACTGTCAGTCCGGCCAGATAATGTCCGCTGTTGCGCTCCTGGAACAAAATCGAGCGCCGAGTGACGAAGACATCGATCGAGCAATGAGCGGTAATGTCTGTCGCTGCGGCACCTATCCGCGCATACGGCGGGGCATCAAACGGGCAGCGGCAGTGCTCGCCGAATCGACGAATTCCGAGGAGCGGTCCGATGGGTAAATGGACCAGACGCGCATTTATAACTACTGGTGTGTTGGCTGGTGGAACTCTCGTTATCGGCATCGCCATACGTCCCGGCGACCGAAGATCCAAAGTTGCCGGCCTTATCGCAGGAGAAGAAGAAACGGTACTGAACATCTGGGTGAAAATCTCTCCGGATAACACGGTTACCGCCATCGTTCCTCATGCCGAAATGGGACAGGGTGTGCATACGACGCTCGCAATGATGCTGGCCGACGAGATGGATGCGGACTGGTCGAACGTGAAAATGCTCGAGGCGCCGTCGGACGAGGAATACGCCAACTATGCCCTGGCCAGGGGACATACTCTCGGCGAAAAGGATTTACCGTCCTTTCTAATCGACACGGTTGACGGTTTTTTCCTCAAAGCCACTCAACACATGGGCCTGCAAATCACGGGCGGCAGCACATCTGTCAGGACCACCGGCATGATCGGCATGCGGATTGCAGGTGCAGCGGCAAAATCCATTTTGACACAGACCGCCGCGGACGCCTGGCAGGTACCGGTGGAAGAGCTGCAAACGAAGAACAGCCATGTGCACCATGCGCCAAGCAATCGCTCCGCGCCTTATGCGGCATTCGCGGCACAGGCGGCGGAACTCTCCGTACCGCCCAAACCGAAGCTCAAGTCCGAGGAGGAATATTCGATCATGGGCCGGTCCATGCCGCGCATCGACGTGCCGGCGAAAGTCGACGGCGCCGCCAGTTTCGGCATTGATGCAGTACTGCCCGGCATGAAATATGCGGCCGTGAAGGCAGCACCGATATTTGGGGATCGCATCAAGTCGGTGGACTCGGCTTCCGTACAGGACATGCCGGGTGTCAGGAAGGTCATCAACCTCGACGACGCTGTTGCTATCGTTGCCGACAGTTACTGGCATGCCAAGAAGGCTGCCGACAAGATCGCAGTCGAATACGAATCCGGCGGCAAGGGCAACGTCGAACAGAGCGATATTTTCAAACAATTCGCAGCCGACATGGATCGCGCCAATGAGAATGGCGATCAACAAGTAGATTTTGCGATCGGCGACGCTGAAGCAGCGCTAGGCACATCCGGGAGGATCGTCGAGGCCGAATACCGGCTACCGTATCTTGCCCACGCCGCGATGGAGCCAATGAACTGCACCGCCTGGCTGCATGACGGCGAATGCGAACTCTGGACCGGAACCCAAAACCCGCTTGGCTTTGCCAAGGAGGTTGCCGACGCAATCGATATGGATGCCTCCAATGTTACCGTTCATAACCAGTATCTCGGCGGCGGGTTCGGGCGACGGGCCTTTTCGGATTACGCGATCCAGTCCGCGCGCGTGGCGTCGCAGGTACCCTATCCCGTTAAGCTGATCTGGTCGCGCGAAGAGGACATGCGCCACGACCACTACCGGCAGGCGAGCATCAGCCGGTTCAAAGCAGCGCTGGACGATTCCGGCAAGCCAACGGCATGGATTAATCAGTTCGTTAACAAACATGACCCGATTGAAGCGCCATACATTCCTTATGGCATCGAAAACCAGATCATCCATTTCGCCGACAGCAAGACGCATGTGCCCTGGGGATTCTGGCGGAGCGTAGATCACTCCCTGCATGGCTTCTTCACCGAGTCGTTTATCGATGAACTCGCCGTTGCCGCAGGCACGGACCCGTACAAATTCCGCCATGACCTGCTTGCCGATGCACCGAGACACCGTGCGGTTCTCGACCTCGCTGCAGAAAAAGCAGGTTGGGGCGAAAGCCTGCCGGAAAACTGGGGCCGGGGTATCGCACTACATAAATCATTCGGTTCCATTGTGGCGCAGGTCGTCGAAGTTGAAGTTCATAACGGAAAACCGCGGGCACATCGAGTTGTGTGTGCCGTTGATGCGGGATACGCGTTCCATCCGGACGGCATGATGGCGCAAATGGAGAGCGGCAGTATTTACGGACTAACCGCCGCCCTTTACGGTGAAATATCTATCCATCGTGGCTCGGTTGCACAAAGCAACTTCCATGACTATCAGATGGTCCGAATGAAAGACTCACCAGCCATCGAGACTTACATCATCAACAGCGGCGAGGCGATAGGTGGCGCAGGTGAGCCAGGCACGCCGGCAATCGCTCCTGCTCTCGCGAATGCGATCTACGATGCAGTTGGAATCCGGATACGTGAGCTACCGATCAAGAATCACGACCTCAGGCGCGAGGATCTCGAATCAAAGGACGTTGCCTGACCTTAAACCCGCGCCGTTGCAAGGCCTTTTTGGACAGGAGGTCCTTATGTCGCGGAGCACAGAGATGTGCGTGAGCGATGAGGCCCCGATGCCAAAATAAAAGGCGATCTTTAGTCGCTGCGCTCGGTAACCTCCAGGAGGTGGTACCCGAATTGCGTCTTCACCGGACCCTGAACGACACTGACCTCGGCACTGAAAACCACCTCGTCAAATTCTTTGACCATCATGCCGGGACTGAACTCTCCAAGGTCACCGCCTTTCTGACCTGAAGGACAGGAAGAATGCTTCTTGGCCAACTCCGCAAAATCGGCCCCCTCGTCAATCTGATTCTTCAGGTCCTGACATTGCTCTTCCGTATCTACCAATATGTGTCGTGCCGATGCTGTGGCCATGCGTGCTGCTCCCGAGTGCTATCCAATGATGTCGGCATTATCCCGGAAATAGAGGGAAAATTGGATCCAATCTCAAAAATAAGTCACCTGACAAAGCGCTGCGCTGGCCAACTGGCTTTATGCACGATTCTTGCAAAGCCAGGAATCACGGCCTACGCTCATCTGCCAGTGAGCTAGATCGTTAGACAATGGTGCGGCTTTTCTTGCGCGCCAGGAATTGAATTTGGGTACGCTGTCCTACCAACAAGCGCGGCGAACGTATGATCGAATCGGGTCACTACAAGACTCGCAGCGATTCTACGAAGATCGCGCCACGGCGCTGGTCCTGCTGCACGGGGACTTCGGGTCTGCGGAGTCTGTCTTTGAGTTCGGTTTTGGAACCGGCCGTTTCGCGCTACACCTCCTCGAGAAACATCTGTCCGATACGGCGCGCTACCGGGGAGTAGATATTAGCCCGACGATGGTTCAATTGACTCAAGACCGCCTTTCATCATACGCAACACGGGCGGACGTGATCCTTACTGAGGGCTATCCTCCGACTGACGAGCCGGCCGGGTCCTGCGATCGATTCGTGTCAAACTACGTATTTGATCTGCTGTCCCATGAGGATATCCGGACCGTGCTTCGTGAAGCCCACAGGATGCTTCGCCCTGGAGGTTTGCTTTGTCTGGCAGGTCTTACCAGCGGAACAGGTGTTGCCTCGCGGATCGTGGCAAGCGTGATAGGCTGGATTCAGCCCAAATGTCCCGCGCTGGTTGGTGGTTGCCGTCCTGTCGACCTCCTGCCGTTTTTGCCGGAGTCACAATGGCAGCTCCAGCACCACTTTAAGGTGGTGGCTTTCGGCTTACCATCCGAAGTCGTGGTGGCAAAACGGTGTTGATTTGCCATCTAATACTAGTGGCGCGACGGGAACATCGATCTACAATCCCCAGGTAGCTGGACATGCGCATCGTTTCTTACATTCTCGCCCTTATCAGCCTCGTCGGATGCTCAAATCCGATCGGGGAGGAATTCAGAGATGTCGACTCGATCGGTATGTCAGAAACCTGGAACGAGTGGGTTGTAGTTGGGCGCTTTGGTCCAAAAGGTCCGTTCACTTTGGTCGACTATAAGCAATGTGAATTCAGCGAACCCTGCAACTTCTCACATGATGGTCAGGGCCACACCTACAACAAATTCCTTGGCTACAAGCTGACCATTCTGCGGCTTGAAAGCCCTAATGGAGAAGTCTCTCATGTCGTCCTCAGGAGCAAGGAAAAGCAGTATGGTGCCAACTAGCAAGTCGCGGTGCTCACACTTGATAAGAGCAGCAACCCCGGCAGACGGCGATGCCATGATGGCGTTGATGCCGCGATTGGCGGCATTCGAAATCCCGGAATCCCGAACGCCAGAACACCTGTGGCGGGATGACGCGGAACTGCTTCGCGAATGGATTGACGGGGGCACGAATGACTGTTTCGTTCACGTCGCGGAGGGCGAGAAAGGCGACATTCTGGGGTTTACGATGGTACGACTTCGCCCCGAATTACTGAGCCACGAGCCCAGCTCACATCTGGAAACGATTGCCGTCGCCGAAGGAGCCGAGGGCAGGGGCATAGGGCAGGCGCTTCTGAACACCGCCGAAGATGCTGCGAGAAAGCGTGGTGCGCAGACAATTACCCTGCATGTTTTCTCCACGAACGCCCGTGCGCGGCGATTTTACGAGCGGGCGGGTTACGACGGCGAGCTAATCAGGTACATTAAGCCCATCGCAGATTGATTTACGCGTGGCAGGAGGCAGCCATGTTGTACGCGGCATACGGGTCAAACCTTCATCCTGTTCGGCTTTCACTCAGGTTGCCAGGGTCCCGGTTCCTCGGCACGGCCACCATCGTCGGCTGGAAGCTTCTATTTCACAAACGAAGCTTCGACCTATCGGCAAAATGTGCCATCTTCGCGGGCCAGGGCAGCATCCATGTCGCCGTGTACGAAATTAACGAACAGGAAAAAGCCATCCTGGATGGGATCGAGGGAGTGGGTTCGGGCTATTCTGTGGAGACGCTTGAGGTGCCGGGCTTCGGTAATTGTTTTACCTACATTGCTACTTCATCGCACATAGATGACAGTCTACGGCCTTACTCATGGTACAGAGAGCTCGTTGTAGTAGGTTGCGAAGCACTGGGGTTTCCGGTCGATTATGTTGCGATAATTCAGAGCATTGCTGTGATCGATGATCCTGACAGGGAAAGGCACGCTACCAATACTCGGCTAATTGAAAGAGCCAGGAAGTCAGCCTACGGTGCATTTATCAAAGGAACCTGACTGCCACCCGATCGAAATAGAGCGCATCCATGTCGATGCAAGCCATCAGGCGAGCGACATCTTTCTCGTCTATGACAAGGAATGCCCGGCCTGTGACCTTTATTGCAAGCTGGTCAGGATCCGCGAGTCGATCGGTAACCTTATATTGGTCGATGCCAGGAAGCCCAGTTCTTTTATGGATAACATCACGGCCGCGGGGCTCGATATTGACCAGGATATGGTACTCATAGTCGGAGATCGAATGTATTACGGTGCCGATGCAATACATACACTTGCGATCATGGGGACGCGCTCCGGCGTCTTCAATCGGCTGGCTTACTGGTGCTTTAAATCGGGAGCGGCATCAAGCGTTATTTATCCCGTGCTTCGAGCGTGTCGCAACCTGTTGCTGAAGATCCTGCGACGGACAAAAATCAATAATCTTGCGCTTGAGAACAATGATTACTTCTGACACAGGGGTGCTTTTTCATATGGCATCGTAGGGCAGAGACCATATAGCCTTAGGAGGTAGGAGGTAGGAGATAATGAGACACCAGATCGTATGCCTGTTCGCACTGGCAATCATGCCTGCCAGTGCTTCGCCTGACTCGATTTCAGATCTCGCCTGGTTGTCAGGCTGCTGGGCCGCAACTAATCAGGAAACGGGGTCCGGGGAACAATGGATGCCGCCGGCGGGCGGCACGATGCTTGGCATGAACCGCACGGTACGAGACTCGAATACCGTTGCCTTTGAGTTCATGCGGATTGTCGAACAGGACGATGGTGGACTCGAGTTCATCGCCTCGCCGTCGGGGCAAGCCATGGCAAGCTTTTTGATGGTAAGCGTCAAGGATCGCGAAGTGATTTTCGAGAATCCTGATCATGACTTTCCACGGCGGATCATCTACCGCCTGTTGTCAGATGGGGATTTGCTTGGCCGCATTGAGGGCACGATAGACGGCAAAGAGCGGGCAGTCGATTTTCCAATGAAGAGAACCGAATGCCAGTCTGGCCGGCCGAATTCGTGAGCGCCAGAACAATATTACTGATAGCACTGTCTGCGATCGTGGTCGTCGCGGTTTTCTTCATCGATCCGATTCCTCAGGACCCTTCATACCACGCGTTTGCAGATTCACGGTCATTACTGGAAATTCCCAATTTCTGGAATGTGATGTCGAATATTCCGTTCCTGATAGTCGGCGGAGCCGGTCTTTACTATGTGAGATCGAAGAATCATCCTGGACTGTTGCCCGACCTGTCTATGGCTTACCTCGTGTTTTTTGCCGGCATCTTCCTGACGGGTATCGGCTCCGCCTATTACCACTATGCACCGGGTAATAGCACTCTCGTTTGGGACCGGTTGCCGATGACGCTCGGATTCATGGGGTTCGTTACGATCATAATTGGTGAACACATATCTCTACCGGCTGCAAAGTGGTTGTTGCTTCCGCTGTTGATCGTGGGCGCAGCGTCTGTCGTCTACTGGGATATCACGGAGGCACATGGCTCAGGGGACCTTCGACCATACGCGATAGTGCAGTTTCTACCGATGTTGCTGATTCCCCTGATCCTTCTAATGTACCGATCGGCATTTGACAGCGTTATCTTTTTTTGGGTCGTCATTGCCTTGTACGTGCTATCCAAGCTGTTTGAGCACTTCGATCATGACGTCTATGCATTCGGCGAACTTATCAGCGGGCATTCACTCAAACATTTTGTAGCGGCAATTGCGCCGCTTGTTCTTCTTTATGGCTTCGACAGTCGTCGCCCCCGAAGCGGGGTGTCCCCAGTATGAAACCAAGAGTCGCCGCCGAGCAGAACATACTGTTGAAAATGGCCGTCATGGGTACGAGCACACAAATTTTTATTTGCCTTAGCATCAATAGAGACATTCGAGACCAAGTGAGCGGAGGCCGACTTTGCTGACAGAATTTCAGGGAAGTTGTCATTGCGGAGCAATAGGTTTTCGCTATCGAACCACTATTGCACCTGAGCGCTGGTCGATCAGGGCCTGCCAGTGCATATTCTGCAGGGCCCACGATGCCCTAAGCACATCGGACCCGACCGGCTCACTTGAATTTACAGCCAGTGATCCGAATCTTCTGAACCGCTACCGCTTTGGACTGCGAACAGCAGACTTTCTTCTCTGCCGTGAGTGCGGCGTTTATATCGGAGCGTTGATAGAAACAGACCACGGACAATTCGGTATTATTAATACCCACGCACTGGTCGAGACGCCGGAGAAGCTTGCCGCGACGGAACCCATGAGCTACAACTCCGAAGATACTGCCGGGCGCGTCTCCAGGCGGGAGACGCGCTGGACACCCGTCAAAACGAATCTATAAACGCGACGACCAAACTGTTTCTGTAACTTCCGTCAAACCGGCCGCTTTGAATTTTGGCGGGCAATTATCTATGTCGTTGTGCCTTCCTAGAACCTCGAGCTTTCTCCAGTAAGAGATAATCTCATCGGCCATGACGGCAAACGGCGGACCGCAAGCCTGAGACTGATCGTATTCGAGCGTAATGATCAACCGGTACGCATCTTCCTTTATCAGCGATTTGGTGTGTTCAACGTAACGTGGGCGCTCGTCAGCTGATAAGGCCACTAGTGCCCCACGATCATACAAAGCATCAAAGGGCTTCGATTCAAATTCAAAATAGTCGCCGCAGCAGATGGTAATCGGGTGGCTGTTCGAACGGTAGCTAACCAGGTCGCCGTCGTCCTTAGCTTCGTATTCGAGGCCGTGCTCGGCAAAAAATGCTTCGACGGCAATCTGTGAGAGTTCGACGCCAACGATGTCGAGGCCGTGATTCGCGAGCCAGATAAGGTCGCGAGTCTTGCCGCAAAACGGAACGAGTACGCGGCTGCCGTTATCCAGATCCGGCCAATGTCTTTTAAGGTTAGCGTTACCGTCCGGCTCGTGCCAACCGATCCGTCCTTGCTCCCAGCGTTCGAGCCACGGTTCCGTCACTTTATTGGGTGACACTTGGGATCAGCGAAGAAAAGGCAACCGATCCGACAGCCCGTCGTCCAGGCCCGCAATCTTTCCGGCCGGAATGAAGCCAAGCACAATCAGGATGACGAACCACACGATATCGTGGTTCGTCCCGGCGAAAACACTCACTCCTTTGGCGAACCAAAAATTCAATACCATGAATGCACCGACGAAAGCAGCATATCGGGTCGCCAGACCGACAATCAAGGCAAGTCCAATCGTCAATTCGCCCCAGGAAACCAGGGCGCTGAAAATCTCTTTGTTGGGCAGGACGACCGATTCGATAAACGCACGATAAAAAGAAAAACTTGAATCCAGCTTTCCAGTTAGAAAATTCGACAAGGCAGTTGCAAAATCATCATGGCGAATCTTCCCGACGCCGTGATAAAGGAAGAAAACTCCGCTGTAGACGCGGAGTAAGACGATTGGCCATTGTCTGAGTGCTACGGGCGCCCGTGTGTTTATTCGATCGAGCATCTCTGTTCTCCTTCTTATCCTTGATGTTAGCACTCGACTGATTATTTGCTACCGCTATTTATGCCTGGGATCAGAGACAGCGTCGGACCAGGCAGAATGTTTACGGGGAGGCACAACAGGGGTTACTATCTGCACCCCGATCGACCACTATTGTTCTCCCGACCGCCTGTCCCGGTGGTTATTCATGTCCAAGGACCGATTTTCGTGGCACGTGCGACACTAATTGATGGTAAGGCAAGGGCGGCCGAGCTCTCCGCATCAATCACCGAGTCTGCGGCCGAGCTTCTCGAGACGCATGGCATCAGACCGGGCCTTGCAGTCGTGAGTGTCGGAGACGATCCGGCCAGCAAAATCTACACCAGAAATAAGAAGCGCACGGCCGAGACCTGCGGTTTTTACTCCGTCCAGCACGCGCTCACGGCAGACTCAAGCCAGGAATCCATCCTCGCACTCCTGACCGAACTCAATGCCAACCCGGCGATACATGGAATCCTCGTGCAGTTGCCGCTTCCCGATCACCTGGATGAACAACTGATTACACAATCAGTCGCCCCGGAGAAAGACGTTGACGGTTTTCACTTTCAAAACATCGGCAAACTATCAGCGGGTCGGACAGAAGACGCGTTCGTGCCTTGCACACCGGCAGGCTGTATGCTGATGATCGAGGATCAACTCGGCAAGGACTTTTCCGGCCTGAATGCTGTCATTATCGGCCGCTCGAATATCGTCGGAAAACCGATGGCAAGCTTGTTGCTGAAAGCGAATGCAACAGTAACGATCACCCACAGTCGTACCAGCGACTTGCCTGGCGTATGCCGTAATGCGGATATTCTGGTCGCGGCGGTCGGCCGGCCAAACATGGTTAAGGGCGACTGGATCAAGCCGGGGGCCATTGTTATTGATGTCGGCATCAATCGAATTCAGGTCAGCGAAGGCGGCGAGACAAAAACAAGGCTAACAGGCGATGTCGACTTCGAAGAAGCCAGCAAAGTGGCCAGAGCGATTACGCCAGTCCCGGGCGGCGTAGGTCCGATGACCATTGCCATGCTGATGGCAAATACTCTGGCATCCGCAAGACGCGCTGCAAACATTAGCGAATTGACGGGCGAAACCAGTGAAGATAGAGAAAGGCAAAAATTTTCGGACGATCTGGCTCAGACCTGACGATTCCTCAATTGTTCAGATCATCGACCAGACGAAGCTGCCTCATGAGTATGTCGTACGAGACTTGAGCAACTACCGGGAGGGTGCGCAGGCAATCAGGGAGATGCTCGTACGCGGCGCACCATTAATCGGTGCGACGGCAGCGTGGAGCCTTTATCTCGCCGCCGTCGAGGGCAGTCAAACAGCAGACCCGATCAGTTTCGTGAATCAAGCCGCAATTGAGCTGGGTGAAACCAGACCGACTGCCGTTAACTTGCGTTGGGCATTGGATCGGATATTGGGTGTCATTCGACAGTCCGGCGAGGATCGGGACCTGGTTTCTTTGCTGCGTAGCGAAGCACAGTTCATTTGTGATGAGGATGTTGAGATATCCTGGAACATCGGCGTGCACGGCTGCACACTGATCGAGGAAATTGCGGAAGAGAAATCCGGCGAAGCAGTTAACATCCTGACGCATTGTAATGCAGGCGCCCTGGCTACGATTAACTGGGGTACGGCGACCGCGCCCATCTATGTTGCCAGGCAGCGCGGCATTAATGTTCACGTTTGGGTCGATGAAACGCGGCCCAGAAACCAGGGCTCTCAACTGACCTGCTGGGAGTTAGCAAGAAACGAGGTGCCTCACACGCTTATTGTCGACAACGCGGGCGGCCATTTGATGCAGCGCGATCAGGTTGACATATGCATTACCGGTACTGATCGAACGACGCGTACCGGCGACGCGGCGAACAAGATCGGCACGTATCTGAAAGCACTTGCCGCGCACGACAACGGCATCCCTTTCTATGTTGCACTGCCCTCGACAACGATCGACTGGACGATACAGGACGGAATGACTGAGATTCCGATTGAAGAACGCGATACATACGAGGTCTCGCATGTCCGCGGCATGAGTGGCAATGATGTTTGTGACGTAAAAACGGTCGCCGAGGGTTCGGCAATCAGGAACTATGCCTTCGATGTAACGCCTGCGCGTCTCATCACCGGGTTGATTACCGAATGCGGTATTTGCGAGCCCAGCGAAGAAGGCCTCGGCCGACTTTTTCCGGATTTAGCCAAACGTGCATCATGAGCGATGAAGGCCGCATCAAGTTCAACTGCGAGTGGACGAAAGGTCCGCCCTTTGAAAACGCCGCGATAGCCGAACTCAATATCTGGCGGCGGCCATTGTTCGATGCGGCACTGGTGGGCCGATACGACGACACCGGTGTCGGATTCGGCAATTTGAGCATGCGGTCGGGACCCGATGTGCAATTCATTATCAGCGGCACCCAGACCGGTCACCTGGCCGATCTGACCGGCGCCCATTACGCCGAAGTGACGGACTATGACACCCAGGACAATCGCGTCACCTGTCACGGGCCGGTTAAGGCATCCTCTGAATCGCTGACACACGCAGCAATCTACGAGCTGAGCCCGACGATTCAGGCCATTGTGCATGTCCACAGCGACACCCTGTGGCACGAGCTTCGCAATAAAATACCGACAACAAATCCCACCGTGACATACGGCACCCCCGAAATGGCCGAGGAGTTCAGGAGGCTGTACCGTGACACTGACTTCGCCAGCAGCGAAATTGCCGTTATGGGGGGACATGACGGGGGCTTAATCAGTATCGGGCGCGATATGGCGCAGGCGGCCCGTCGATTTCTCGAAATCGCCACCACAACCTGAGTACCAGGAGGTCAAGAATGAGATCCAGCGTTTTCTTCGCAAGCATTGTCGCCGGCATGATGTGCCTCCCACAAAGTGCAATTTCACAGACCGTCGAAATCCGCGAATGGCTGGTTCCCTGGCGTGACTCGCGGCCACGAGACCCGTTTGTGGATGATTCGGGCCGTGTTTGGTTCGTGGGTCAGACAGGACATTACATCGCCAATCTGCAGCCCGCGACCGGTGAATTCAGTCGCTACGATCTTGATGCCGGTACTGGGCCACACAACCTGATTGTCGCCGAGGGTGATTCAGGGCGCACGGTCTGGTATGCGGGAAATCTCAAGTCACATATCGGACGCCTCAATCCCGACACGGGGGTTATCCAGAAAATAATGATGCCGGACAGCCAGGCGCGCGACCCTCACACACTGGTGTTCGATTCTGCGGGGGATATCTGGTTTACGGTGCAGGGAGGCAATTTCGTCGGAAAGTTGACGACAAAAACCAGCGAAGTGGCTTTGATGGCAGTACCAACGAAGCGATCCAGACCGTATGGGATTGTCATCAACTCGAACGATGAACCCTGGATCGTCGAATTCGGCAGTA
>Ga0255052_10001696_pt1 | contig 16404 bp, 9 predicted proteins | sample JV7_2_21_MG_FD_188632 | JGI IMG/M metagenome (GOLD analysis project Ga0255052, IMG submission 188632) | Seawater microbial communities from Jervis Inlet, British Columbia, Canada - JV7_2_21 | ecosystem: Environmental > Aquatic > Marine > Inlet | place: Canada: British Columbia | collected...
CAGCCGTGAGCAACCCTCTGGCGCCCGAGGCACAGACCTGCGACACGGTGGGCCCCGGCGCCAGGGGCGCCCCGAGCAAACCCATAAACCACGGTGTCCCGTAAAATGACTGATGCTGATAGACGCTAAGGCCGAGGACTCCGGCATCGAATACGGTCGGGTCGATGTCGCGTTTGGCAAGCTCGCGACCGGCGACATGTGCGGCGAATTTTATGGCGTGCAGGTGCTGCAACGACCCTTGCCAACGTACAAACGGTGAAGACCAGTAACAGCCGTACGGAATCTCAACCTGCTCGAACATCATTTTCTCCCTCAGGATACGTTAGGTACACTTGATCGTCGTGCCAGGCCATAACTTTTCCCGGCGGCTGTGAAAGCTCACGGGCATTGCGCTCATAACTCTGCGACTACATCTTGCATGGCAGCGTCGGCACACGCAATCGCTTCGGCAATGTGATCCTCGCCAATAACCGTAGACAGCGCGATCATGCCGCGGGGCGCTATGAACAGGCCGTGATTGATACAGGCAATATGAAACCTGTCCATCACGTCCGCGTCATCACGGACAATTGACGATTCGGGAACCGATTCGCTGAAATAGAGGTTCAGGCAGGATTCGTAGTGGTTAGTTGCCAGCGGCATGCCATGTTTTTGTGCGAGGTCAATGAGGCCGGACTGTAGCAATTTGCGCAGCCTGTCCATGCGTTCAATGCGTTCTGGCGTAAGCTCGCGGAGCGACACCTCTCCCGCCGCCATCGTCACCGGGTTCGCATTGAACGTGCCCGTATGAAAGACCTTCATGTCATCCGGGTCGAAGATCCTCAATACTTCTTTGCTGCCGCCGACGGCGCCAACGGGAAAACCACCGCCAATAATTTTGCCCAACATCGTCAGGTCCGGCTCGAGACTCATGCCTGACTGACAGCCGCCAACAGCAAATCGCAAAGTAAGCACTTCATCGAGAACGAATAGTGCGCCTGCTTTGTGTGCTGCAGCGCTTACGCCATGAAGGAACTTCGCGCTGCCCTCGATAACGCCACCAGACCCGAGAACTGGCTCAAGAAACACCGCCGCGATGTCATCACCGTGCTCGTCGAGTACCGCCTCGAAATCAGCCAGGTCATTGAAGGTTGCCAGGTGGGTCAGCGGTCCCTCTCTGCCGAAGGTACCGATCTCGAACTCGAGCAACGATCCGTGATAGCCGTAACGGGCCATTAACAGTTTCGTTCTGCCGGTGATTATCCGGGCTACAGTAAAAGCGAGAGCACCGGCTTCTGATCCGGAGTTGGTGAAGCGAACCTGTTCAATGGACGGTACCCGATCTACGATCAGTTCGGCGAGACGACTCTGCGGCTCATTGGCCGCGGCCCACCCGGTTCCGTCGCCAATCTGATTCCGCGCGGCCTCGACAATCGGAGGGTAGGCGTGTCCATGGACCATCGCCGTGTAATTGTTGATCAGGTCAAGATAGCGGTGGCCGTCAATATCGTGAAAATATGCTCCTTCGCCACTCCTGATCGTCAGCGGGTAAGGTGTCCAGAATGAAGCCTGGCGCGACGTGCCTCCGGGCATAAGATCCAGGGCCCGCGCGTAGTTGGCCGCACTGGCGGGATTACGTGTGAGATAGGCTGCACGAATGGCCGAATTCATGTCGGTTCCTTCTACCAGTTGTAGGTCTCCACCTCTTGCGGCAATGCCTCAAGAAGTTCGCCGCTCGCGAACATGGAAGCGACCTTTTCAATATAGTCGGTTAACGGCAAATCGTGGTCAAGATAAGGCACGTGTTCGCGCACCAGGTCATACAACTTGCGAGTCGCTGAGCTCAGCTCATCGATGCCGCGCAGATCTGCTGCCTGACAGGCACAGATGAGTTCATAGGCGAGGATGTGCCGGGCGTTACCCAGAATATCCCGCGTCCGCCGGGCTGCCACCAGTCCGAAGCTGACATGGTCCTGAAAATCGCCAGTGGATGGCAATGTCTGAATGGACATCGGCATACACATTTGGCGGATTTCGGCGGTAAGGGAAGTCGCCAGAAACTGGCCGCCCATGAGTCCCATGCGTACGCCGGCGTTTTCCTTGACGAGAAATGGCGGCAGGCTGCCGTTTAGCTGTGGGTGCAGCAGCCGGTTGTTGCGGCGATCCGAGAGATTGCACATATTGACCAGCACAATCGCCAACTGATCCATGGCGTTGGAAATGTACTGCCCGTGAAAGTTAGCGTTGTGCACGGCATCGCCATCTTCCACGACAACCAGGGGATTGTCGTTCGATGAATTGATCTCGGTCTCGACGGTCTGCTGCACGAACAAAGTGGTATCGACTACCGGCCCCATAACCTGTGGCGTGGCCCGGATCGAATAGACATCTTCAATCTGTTGGTCGAGACCACAGGGCTCATCAGTCGCGAGTTTTCGCAGCCACTGCTCGACTTCGTCGTCATTGACGATCATTTTGCTGTCGGCAAGTGTCCGGTAGATACAGTCCGCTGTTTTTACCTGACCAGCGTGCGGCTTTTGCCGGTGTGCTGCCGGGTGGAACGGCATGATCTTGGCCTTGTGCACCTCCAGGCTAAGGCAGGTTGCCAGTGTGTACGCCTTTATCAGGCTCTTGGATTCTGCGACCAGGCAGGCGGCGACGGCGGTCATTACAGACGTTCCATTAATCAGCGCCAGGCCTTCCTTGTAACTGAGTTTCATGGGTTCGATGCCGGCTTTCTGCAGGGCTTCGGCGCCGGGCATGACAATACCTTCGAACTTGGCACGCCATTGGCCTGTGCCTACCAGGCCGATACAGGCCAGCGGGCCGAGGTCACCGCTGGCGCCGAGCGAACCTTTTTCAGGAATGCAGGGCAGGACGCCGCGATTGTACATCTCGACGAACTTGTCGAGGTTCTCCATGGAGATCGCCGAATAACCACGTCCCAGCGAATTGATACGAGCAAGCATGGCGGCGCGGACATAGTGGTCGTCAAGATGTCTGCCGACGTTGCTTTGTACCGAGCGCATGACATTGTTCTGCGTTTCTTCGGCATGCGATGGTGGGATTAACCAGTTAACGAACCCGCCAACACTCGTTGTAACGCCATAAATGACGCGCCCGGATGCCACGAATTCCTCGAGTAACTTGCGTGAGGCAATTACACGCTCCCGAATCTCGGGCGTCAGCTCAATCTTCGCAGATGGGTCGCGAGCAAAATTCGAGATCGAATCGACGGTCAGACTTTCACCGTCCGGAATGATGGTCGGCGCAGCCGAACTGTTTGTATGCGGAGTCATGATGGTCCTTGAAGTCACTGAGTGTTAATTGACTAGCAAATTACGCCGATCTGCCTGAAAAATCTTACCTATTTCTCCGATTTATTGGCTAAAATAGAAAGGAGTTTTCTATTTATGGTCATTTATCGAAAGGATGTACCGCTTATGACAACCCTATCACCGCCCGAAGCCGTGGCTCTGGACCAATACGAGCGCCGCATATTGATAGCCCTGCAGGAGGATGGTCGCCTGACGAACCAGGATTTGGCCGCCCAGGTCGGCCTGTCACCGTCAGCCTGTTGGCGCAGGGTAAAGGCGTTAGAGGACGCCGGCGTAATCTTGCGCTATACCGCCCTTCTGGATCCCGCGAAAGTCGGCATCGGCGAAACCGTGTTCGCGCACGTGTCGATGGAGCGACACTCCAAGTTACCCACTGCCGAATTTGCCGAACTGATGCGACAGCGACCGGAAGTGATGGAGTGTTTTTTCACCACCGGCGCTGCCGATATCATTCTGCGCGTAGTAACACCGAGCGTGGGTGCCTACACTGAATTCCTGGAGAACGTCATATTTGAGGCGCACGGTATTTCCCAGGTCCATTCCGATTTTGCACTCAGGCGCATCAAGTATGAGACGGCGCTGCCGCTTGCCTTTCAGCCTGCTAAGAGACCCTGAGTGTTCTGCTGCATGATAGGTTTGTCGTTGCTGGTGCGTGCCAAAAATGCAACATTGATTCCGGGTTCGATCGCACCCGTTGTCCGCTGTGGTGTGCCTTTGCCGGAGTTTCTACGCTTTAATACTGAAACTGATTCTTTGGCGGTGCGGGAGTTTACTTGTTCGGGATGTTAGGCCATGCTCAGGCGTCCGGAGTCGACAACACGGTATTTAGTGCCTCGGCAAGAGGCTGAATCAGCGGCAGGGCTGCGTGCAGATCTGGGGGCAAGCGGCACTGGCAGCGGGGAGATAGCGTAGTTGCTATGATTCAGAAAGGCCATCCAAGAACGCCAAATCGCCGGCCGCTATCCGCGGTATCGGCCGCGTTTCTCGAAAATAATGACTTTCTGAAACGGTTCCTGACGCGGTTTTTTTCAGACCGTCAAGACATCGAGGATGTGGCGCAGGAAGCCTACCTTCGTGCCTACGTGACTGAACACCAAAAGGAAATTGAGCAGCCCAAGGCCTATTTGTTTCGAATTGTCAGGAACCTGGCGCTTACCGAGCTGACAAGAAAATCGAAAAAGATCACCGACTATCTTGAGGAATGCGGTGCGTCGGTGGTTATAGAGTATGGGGCGGCTGCGGACAGTGTGGCAGAAGCCGAGGAATCTCTGGGACTTTATTGTGAAGCGGTTGCCGCATTGCCGGAGAAATGCCGGCACGCGTTCTTGCTCCGAAAAGTCCATGGCTGGACCCATAAGGAAATCGCGGAACGTATGTCATTGTCGGTGAGTTCGGTGGAAAAGTACCTACACAGAGGCATCGTGGATTGCAGAACCTTTGTACAAGAGCGAGAAGGTCGCGTGCCTGACAGACGCGTGCCTGACAGAGAAGAATCAACGGCGGCCGGGATCGGCGGCATAGAGGCCAGAAAGTGAGGGAGAACATTTTCGAGTTTCCGGATCGAAAAGCCATCGAAGAGGAGGCTGCTGCGTGGCTGATCAGGCTTGACGGTGATAGTGAACCGGTTGCTGAGGAACTCGCGTCGCTGTGCGAATGGCTTGCCCGCAGTCCCGTACATCGCGAGCAGCTAGGCAATTTCGCTGAGTTATGGGGCAAGATGAATGTGTTAACGGAACTCGCAGTGCCACTCGGATATTCGGAGAGTCGCGCGAATCGCAGTCTTATCCCAAGCTCGCGTCCGGCGATTCCGCAGTTTGTCCGCTTGGGTTTCGTGACGGCAGTTGTCGTCATTGGCATCGGAGTTGCTGCCATGTTCTGGTTACGACCGGATACGATGCCGAGCAGCAACGGTCTCTATGCGACCGCGATCGGCCAACAACAATCGACGACGCTCAGCGACGATTCGGTTGTTTTGCTCAATACCAATACTCAAATCAAGGTGGACTACAACAACGAGTACAGAGACATTCGCCTGTTGCAGGGCGAGGCACACTTTACGGTAGCGAAGAGTGCCGCGCGTCCGTTCCGGGTCTATGCCGGGAACGGCAGGGTGCAGGCTGTGGGAACGGCGTTTAGCGTGTATCTCAAAGACAACGGTGTCGACGTAACCGTCACTGAAGGCAAGGTTGCGCTGGCTTCAGTCAATCGTCCGGCTACCAGTCGTTTGCTGCAGCAAGGAGCACCGCCTGGCACCGATCGATCGTCGGGCTCAATTGCGATGCTCGACAACGGCCTTATCGAGACACTGGGTACGATCAAGGCCGGTGAAAGCGCCACGATTCAGAATACACCCGATGCGGACAGTGCCAGCACGATCGACACCATTGAAACGATCGAAGCGCAAGAAATGGCGAAACGCCTGTCCTGGCGCGGCGGGATGCTGACTTTCGCCGGTGATCCTCTGGGAGTCGTGGTGAATGAAATCAGCCGTTACACGACAGTCTCGATCGACTTCGCAGATCCTGCCCTCAGAGCAACGAGAATTGGCGGGCGATTTCCCATTGGCGAAACCGACGCCATGTTTGATGCGCTGGAGGCCAACTTTGGGCTTCGCGTGACTCGCCTGAGCCATAATCACGTAATGTTGTCGGCCGCCGAAAAGTAGCGACGAATTCAGGTTTGACGCCCGGCTGTTGTCGTGGCCAGGTTCGCGATATTTCTGATTGTCACAAACAGCGATCCAGCTGCTATCCTCTGTGCCAGGGGGTGACAACTGTTGAGTTTTTGCAACAACAGACAAGAAAATCAAAATAAAGTCTATTTCGGTTGCGGGTTTCGGTTCCCGGTTAGTTATGTAGCTGACAAGGCCGCTAGGACAGGACGACCATCGTCGTGTATTAGCAGGCAGATTGTTGGGGAAATGCAACGTTGGACGACCCGTGCGATATTAACGCGCGCTATTTGGGTTTTTTTGGTTATATTTAGCGGTGTGAGTGTCGCAAGTGACCCATCTGACGGGCATGTTTACGACATTGACATACCGTCGCTAAATGCTGCCGAGGCGCTGAACCGTTTTGCTGAACAAACCGGCGCCATCATGCTTTTCCCCTTCGATCTTGCCGAAACCCGACAAGCCAATGCGGTGCTCGGGCGCTTTACGCTGATGGATGCCCTGAGCGAATTGCTTAAGGACTCCGGACTTTCAAGCGGCCTTTCCGACAAACACGTGATTCAAATTGCTCTTGATGAGCCGGTTGATCTTAAAAAAGAGGAAGGGAAAATGGCTGCTGCAAAAGTACCGATCAGAAGAAAAGTTGGCACGTTCCTGGCATCGCTATTAATTGCAACGGGTGCCAGTGCGCAGGACTCGGCGGACCCAGGTGGGGCAGAAGCCGAAGTTGAGGAAATTATTGTTACCGGTTCACGTATACCGCGCGACAGCTTTAATGTTTCAACGCCTCTCGTAAGCGTTGGCAATGAGGCCATCACGGATGCTGGCATAGGCTCATTAGGGGAGATTCTGATTGACGAAATGCCGTCACTTTATGAATCATCCACTAACACCAATTCGCAATCCCAGATTGGCAATACCGGTGTTACGTCGGTCAACTTGCGTAGGCTGGGGAGCAACAGGACCTTGGTTCTGATGGACGGTCGGCGCATTGTCACGAACGCCTACGGTAGTAAAACCGTCAGCTTTAACACCGTTCCATCTGGAATGGTTGATCGTGTCGAGGTCGTTACGGGTGGTTCTTCAGCTACGTATGGCTCAGATGCTATTTCTGGTGTGATTAACATCATCACTGAGCAAGACAAAGTAGGCTTTGGTCTTGAAGCTCGTGGTGGTTACACGCCGGAGGGCGGCGGTGAAGAATTCACCATAGATGCAGATTATGGCACTACGTTTGGTGATGGACGTGGTTACCTGTTCTTTGCTGCAAGCTACGAGAAAGAGTTCGGTATTGACAATAAAGATCGTGACCGCGCACAGCTTGAAGCCAGTTACGACTATAACACCACGCTGTTGTGCAATGAGATGGATACCGAATCAGGTGACCAGTGCATGCGCGACATCACTCCGGCTGACTGGCGTGATCGCAGTGATGGAATCCTCGGCGGCATCTTCTCGGAAAGGAGCGGCATCGGCAATTGGTGGTTTGACGATAACAACGTGCTGCATACTGATTGGAACGAAGAGCGCGACGGTATTTTCAGCAGACAATGGGACGTGATTAAAATACCAGATGAGCAGACCGCTGCTGCGCTTAAAGTCGAATACGAACTGTCAGAGAATACAAAGGCCTATTTCCAGTTACAGTACAGCCTAAACACCTCGTTCAATTTCAAATCCATGGAGGATCAAGGTGAGAATCAACTCGTTGCGACCATTGATCGCATAACGGGTGAGCCGGGCGAAATAACACCGGGTCACATCTCGTCCAGTAATCCGTTTATTCCGGATGCAATTCGCAATGATCCGAATTTTGCGACCCGGTGGAATGGTGATTGGGACCGTCGCTATGGCGAAGTCGGCAACATAACGACCGACAATGAGCGTACCACCTGGCGTACCTGGGCAGGTCTGCAAGGCAGTATGTTTGACGGCGAGTGGGACTGGGATCTCTCTGTCGGTTATGGCAATTTCGAGCAGTATCAGATTCGGTCCAATGAAATTGACGTTGTCAAGGAAGGTCAGGCACTTGATGCTGAATTAGCCCCGGATGGCGTCACCATTCAGTGTGCCGATGCCGCCGCCCGCGCGGCTGGTTGCGTACCCCTGAACCTTTTCGGTGTAGGCTCGATTACGCCCGAGATGGCCGACTGGATTCGTGTTAACCCGATCATCAATCCCACCGTCGAACTGCTCAATGTATTGGGCTATATGACTGGCGAATTGTTTGAAATGCCGGCTGGCCGGGTTGGTGCAGTATTTGGCTTCGAGTGGCGGCGTGACAGCATGGACCTGAGAGTCAGTGACGGACCCAGATACGGCGGCATCACCTTTAACCTCGTTCCACCGATCAAGGGTGACTTTGATGTCGCGGAGCTGTTTGCTGAAGCGTCATTCCCATTGGCTGAGAGTCTGACCGCGGATGTGTCGGCACGTGTTGCGGATTACAGTATGCAGAACATCAGTACAGTATTCAGCCACAGCACAGGCCTGATTTGGGAACCGGTTGACGGCTATATTCTCCGCGCGAACTTCGCTCGCGCGCAGCGCGCGCCTGACATTACCGAGTTACTGTCTCCACGACGTGGTGACTATGATTCCTACGACGATATATGTGACGACGCTACGGCCACATCGACGGGTCAAGGCCACGATAACTGTCGTTTGGATCCACTGGTTGCTGCCGTGATCGCCGCCGATGGCATCTTTGTTGATGAAAACAACGGCTATGGGCCGGCCATTGGCAACGAAAATCTATTCGAAGAGACGGCCGATACCTTTACCGTCGGTTTCAGCATTGCGCCCTCGTTCCTCGAAGGCTTCCGTCTCGCCGTGGATTACTATGACATCACCATCGCTGACGCGATCATTGAGATGGACAACGTCGAGATCTTGAAGCAGTGCTATGCCACATCGGTGCCCTTCGGCCAACCGAATCCGTTCTGTGATGATATTACTCGCAACAGTGAGGGAACCATTGTTGAAATGTTAAACCGTCAGTTCAATCTTAATGAACAAAGCACGAGTGGATATGATGTGGCTTTGGACTATGTGTTCGAGACGGACGGCTATGGCGAACTGCAACTGACGACACATTACACGCACATCAGCAAGCATGAAACGAAATTTGACGGCGTCGATGGCGTGGAGACGGTTGATTATAACAATCAACTTGATTTCGGTGTCTTCGAGGATGTTGCGACAACTTCTCTTGCCTGGCGGTACAACGACTGGCGTTTGCGCTGGCGCACTACCTGGAAGGGCCCCATCGTTGATCACAACGATCGTGTCGATGACTACATAGCGCGATTCGCCACTAACGACGCACGATGTGCTGCGGCCGACCCTGGCTGTATAACGAATCCGGAAGTGCCTGCGTACCTGTTCTATCCGTCCTACATCAGGCACGATCTGTCAGCGTCTTACGATATGACGCTGAAAAGCGGCGCAAGTCTCAACCTGTACGGTGGTATCAGAAACATGTTTGACAAAGACCATTTTGTCCCGCGCACAGGCGATAACTATGAAGCCGGTATCGGTAACTACGACAGCAAGTTCGGCGGCGGTATCGGGCGCTACGTGTACATAGGTGCTGAAATGCGCTTTGACGACTAGCACCATTGACGGAAAAAGTTTTTCCGACTTGTGGACCGGCCCGCTATTGGGCTGGTCTCTTTTTTTGGGGTGACAGTATTGTGAAGCATCTGGTTTCCTGGATATGTGTGTTTTCATTCCTGGCTGGCTGTGCGCCTGAACCCGGCCAGGTGGAGTACAGCGAGTACGACATCGCAACGCTGCAGAAGTTGATGCAGCAGGGCGAACTCAGTTCCCGCGAGCTGACTCAGTATTATTTGGACAGAATCGAAGCCATTGATCGTGGCGGACCCGGACTTAACGCCATCATTGAGCTGAATCCACAAGCGCTCGAGATCGCGACAGCGCTGGATGAGGAACGACAGGCATCCGGGCCGCGCGGGCCGATGCACGGCATACCGGTCGTCTTGAAGGCCAACATTGACACAGCCGATCAGTTGACCACGACGGCGGGTTCTCTGGCGATGGCAGGGCATCGACCACCGGCAGATGCATTTGTGGTCGAGAGATTGCGTGCCGCCGGTGCCGTGATACTGGCGAAAGCGAACCTGAGTGAATGGGCTAACTTTCGTTCGACCGAGTCTTCGAGTGGCTGGAGCAGCATTGGTGGCCAGACCAGGAACCCATACGGATCCGGACGTAATCCCTGTGGCTCATCGAGCGGTTCTGCAGTCGCAGTCGCAGCCAGCCTCACGAGCGTGGCCATCGGAACCGAAACCAACGGGTCGGTCGTGTGCCCGTCGAGTGTTAACGGCATAGTCGGTATCAAGCCGACACTGGGACTCATCAGCCGCAGCGGCATCATTCCGATTGCACATAGCCAGGATACGGCAGGTCCGATGGGTCGTACGGTCGAAGACGCCGCCATCCTGTTAACGGCGATGGTCGGCAGGGACCCTGCGGATCCGCTGGCGCAAATATTCCCGGATTCGGTACCGGACTTTGCGGCGAACCTGTCAGCGGACGCCCTTAATGGCGCCCGCATTGGCGTGTTTCGGGGCCATAGCGGTGCAGGTAAAGACCTGCGCGTCGAGCAGATAGTTACCGACACGATTGCGACGCTCGAATCGTCCGGTGCCCAGGTCGTTGACCCTGTCGAAATCGACACGGCCGGCATGGGTGCAGCCCAACGTGAGGTTCTGTATTACGAATTCAAGGCAGACCTGAACGCTTACCTGCAAGCCTCTGGTGCACCGCTCCAAACCATGGCCGACATCATTGAGTACAACGACAAACACGCCGACACGGTGATGCCGTTCTTCGGCCAGGAGAGGATGCTGGCGGCACAGGCCAAGGGACCCTTGAGCGAGCCCGAGTACCTCGAGGCGCTTGCGACGAGCAAGCACATTGCGCAGACCGGAATCAACAACGCATTGGTTGATTACAATCTCGACGCCCTGATCGCACCGACAAGAGGCCCCGCCTGGATGACCGATAACGTTAGTGGTGATCACTCGTCCGGCATTTCGAGCTCGTCGCTGGCCGCCGTTTCCGGTTACGCGAGTATTACGGTGCCGGCAGGCGATGTGCTTGGCCTGCCCATCGGGATTTCGTTCATCGGTGGGGAATTCAGCGACGCGAAGCTGGTACAGATTGCTTATGCGTTCGAGCAGGCAGGCTACAAACGGAAACCACCACTCGCCAACCCAGGGAATTAGCATCCTGTTCCGTCTGTTACTTATAATGAGCATCAAACTCATCTCTCCAGGGGTCTGGAACGTGGCAAATAAGAAAACGAACGTCCTGTTACTGTCGCTTTTGTTGATTTCGCCTTGCGGCCATTTGTTGGCAGCCGATCCGGTACGCGACGCCGATATCGAAATGTATCCTGCAAACGTCGGTTACGATTCGCAGATTCCGATGCCGGAGACTTTTCTGGGCCATGCGCTCGGCAGTGCGCCGGTACGCCATCATCAACTCGTGGAGTACCTGCAAGCCGTTGCGAGCCTGTCCGATCGAATCACGGTCGAGACCATAGGATATTCGCATGAACGCCGGCCCATCCTGTTCCTGGTCATTACCTCGCCGACGAACCACGAACGTTTAGGCGAGATCCGCGATCAGCATGTCGCACGGACCGAGCCGTCCATGAACCAGGGTGCTGGCGGCGACATGCCGGTCGTTACCTGGCTGCATTACGGCGTGCACGGCGCCGAATCGTCTGCCATGGATGCCGTGTTGCCCACCGTTTACTACCTGGCCGCGGCGCAGGGTCCGGAAGTCGAAGGTACTCTTGATGAGAGCGTAATTTTGCTGACCGCCGTAGCCAACCCTGACGGCCATGCAAAGCGTGCGAGTTGGTTTGATTCGTTCGGCAGCCAGGTAACCGTGGCGGACCCACAGCATATGGAGCACGATTATGACGGCCAGGTGCTGCGCACCAATCACTACGGATTCGACCTTAACCGGCAGTGGCTTCTGTTGACACAACCGGAAGCTCGCGCCTGGATGAGAAAGTGGCATGAATGGCGGCCGAACGTCACGATCGATTATCACGAGATGGGTCCGGAGCAGACCTATTATTCTCATCCCGGTGTTGCGACACGCACAAATCCGTTGGTGCCCGACGAGGCCGAGCGACTCATGGCGGATTTGGTGGGCGAGTCGGAGCGCTTTCTTGATTCAGAAGCGAGGCTGTACTTCCACGGCGAACGTTTTGACAATTTCTATATCGGCAAGGGTTCAACCTATCCACTGGTCAACGGGGGCGTCGGAGTTCTGTACGAGGCCGGTGCGGCGAAAGGCGTCGAACTGGAGACACCGCACGGGCTGCGGACTTATCGCGACAACATACGCAAGCACTTCCGCACGAGTATTGGCAGTGTGCAAGGTGCGCTCAGGCAACGAATTGAGCTGCTCGAATACCAGCAGAAGTTCTACGAATCGGCGCTTGAAGAGGCTGATGACAGCGAAACCAAGGCATGGGTTCTCGATGCGCCGAATGATGCATCACGCCTGTATCATTTCATCGAGCTGCTGAACAACCACCGCATCAAGACCTACGAACTCAGCCGCAATATTGATGTCAATGGCAATACATTCGTAGCCGGCGACGCGATTATCGTGCCGTTGCGTCAGCCGCAGTATCGCTTGATCCGTGGCATCTTCGACGCGGTCAGCGAGTTTGAGGACTCGACGTTTTACGACGTCTCCTCGTGGACCATACCGCTATCGTTCAATCTTAAGTACGAGGCGCTTTCGGGCAGGAGTTTCCGCAGCAGTATTGTCGGTGTCGAGACGTCACGTGAACTGCCTGCAGCAGATGCGCCGGATGCGGCGAATTACGGGTTTGCGTTTGAGTGGACCGGATACTACGCGCCGCGGGCGCTCAACAGGGTGCTCGGAGAAGACCTGCTCGCCAGCGTTGCGACCAGGCCATTCGTTTTGCAGACAACGCGTGGGTCCTTCGAGTTTCAGCGCGGCAGCTTGTTTGTGCCGTTCGATGGTCAGCAGAAAAGTCCTGAGCAGATTGAGGACCTGATGCGAGTGGTCGCGGCTGAGGATGGCCTGTTCGTGCATTCGATTACATCGGGCCGCAGCCTGTCGGGTACGGCAGGCATCAATCCGGGAGGCCCGTCTTTTGTCCCGGTCAAACAGCCGAAAGTTCTTCTCGTTACGGGTCGGGAGCTCGATCTCTACAACAGCGGAGCGGCCTGGCACTTAATGGACTTTCGCATGCACTTGCCAGTGACATTGCGTGACCGTGAACGGCTGGCCAGCCTCGACTGGAGCAACTACACGCATGTTATTTTTCCCGGCGGCGAGTACGAAGAATACGTACCCGCATTTCTCGACAGGCTGCGGCAGTGGGTTGAGTCCGGTGGTACGGTGATAGGCATGCAGCAGGCATCACAATGGTTGCGTGACAATGTGTTCGACTATGTTGAACCGGTCGATGGAGAGGGCGTTGTTCCTGCGACCGGTTCAGAGGCAGTGCCTGTAGATGAGCCATTGCCGACGGAAGGGGCGGAAGATTCAATAGATGCAGACGAAGTGGACGAGGCCGAACGGTTCGATTATGAGCAAAAAGAGAAGCGCGATGCCGTAGATATCATCGGCGGTGCCATCTTCTCCGGCGATCTCGACCTAACTCACCCGCTTGGTTTCGGCTACGACCGGCGTGATATCGCGATACACAAGAATACAGTGGAAGTCATGGATCGACCCGACAACCCGTACGCAACGGTCATAGCCTACGGCGACCAGCCGTTGCTGTCGGGCTATGCGTCGGCAACGAACCTGGAGGCGCTCGCAGGCACCCCGGCATTGATCGCAGATCGCCGCGGGGAAGGCAGCGTGATCTTGTTTGCCGATGACCCCAATTTCCGTGCGATCTGGTTTGGGACGAACAAGCTGTTCATGAACTCATTGTTCTTTTCGAAAGTATTCCAGCCGCAAAAAAAAGACTGACTGGGGGCGAACCGGATTATTCCTGATTCAATTCGATTTGCTGCGGTGGCTGCTGCCAGTAACCGTAAGAAGTAACCACGGACACCGACGGTTGTCGAGCCGATGAATTTCATCAGGACCATTTCGGGCGTCGTCGCTTGCATTGTTGGCAGGTTACCGCCAGACGGAGAGTCAAAATGAAAAGTTCACTATGCCTTGGCCTGTTTATCCTGCTTGGCGTGTTACCTGATGTCGGCGAGGCACAGTACCTTTTGCCGGGCGACAACATGACGTTGCAGGGTATTGCACCGATTCCGGAAGAGGTTGCCGACAAGGCCGGCCGGTACACTCAGTACCGTTCGGCGAGTTTTGCGCAATGGCATCCCGAGCGTCTGGAAATGCTGGTCAGGACGCGCTTCGGCAACACCACTCAGATACACCGGGTGGCTGATCCCGGCGGGTTTCGTGAGCAGCTGACGTTTTTTGATGAACCTGTAGCCGGCCTCTCAGCGTACGCAGCGAACGGCCCCGATGGGGATTTTTTCACCTTTGTGCGGGACGTGGGCGGCGGTGAGTTTTATCAACTGTATCGACAGGATGTGGTTGGCGGCCGCACGACGCTGCTGACCGATGGCGCAAAACGCAATAGTGGCGGAGTGTTGTCGGACATTAGCGGCCTGTTGGCCTACACGCGCCGGGATGCCGATGAGGCCGGCGCATTCACACAGATTCGTGTGATGGATCCGAGATCTCCGCAAAGCGATCGGTTGGTGACTACCCTGCGTGGCGGCGGTTGGCGTCCAGCCGACTGGTCTCCGGATGCCGGATCAATATTGCTCATTGAATACCTTTCCATTAATGACAGTCGCGTGTGGGTCTTGGACGTCAGTAGCGGCAAGACCCAACGGTTGCTGCCTGCCGAAGGCGACACATCAGCGGCCTACCGCGGTGCAAGCTTCAGCAAAGACGGGAAAGGCTTCTATGTGGCGTCGGACAAGAATTCTGAATTTCGAAAACTGACGTACACAGACCTGGAGACCCTGCAGCAAAGTGTTCTGGGCGGCGGCATTGACTGGGACGTGGGCTCCATGGATTTGTCCAGGGACGGCAAGCGGCTCGCGTACTCGGTGAATCAGGCGGGCGTCAGCGCGCTCTATCTGCTTGACACGGAAACGAGGCAATCCACGCGGGTTGAGAACATGCCGGTTGGTGTTCTTCGGGGCCTGCGTTGGCATAACGACAACGAGCACCTTGCCTTCTCGCTGGGCTCGGCGAGTGTGCCTGGAGATGTCTTTGTATTGCATGCCTCCTCGAATGAAATTGTCCGCTGGACCCACAGCGAGACCGGTGGCATCGATACAACGATGTTGCCACAGCCAGAGCTGATTCAATGGCGGTCTTTTGACGGGCTGGAAATCAGCGCATTTTTCTACAGGCCACCCAACAAGTTTGCGGGAAAACGCCCGGTGATAGTGAATATTCACGGTGGTCCCGAAGGCCAGTCGCGGCCCCGCTACCTCGGTCGATGGAACTACTTTCTTAACGAGTTGGGTGTCGCAATCATCTACCCCAACGTCCGCGGTTCTTCGGGATTCGGCAAGACCTTCCTGAAAGCAGACAACGGCATGCTGCGTGAAAGTACCTACAAGGATATCGGAACATTGCTGGATTGGATCGCGACGCGCGATGATCTGGATGCCGACCGGATCATGATTCGCGGTGGCAGTTACGGTGGGCACATGGCACTGGCCACGGCAACCCGCTATAGCGACCGGATTGCCTGCTCGGTCAACCTGTATGGCCTGTCGAACCTGCGTACCTTTTTGGAGAATACCCAAGGTTATCGACGCGACCTGAGGCGTGCCGAGTATGGGGACGAGCGGGACCCGGAAATCCGTGCCTGGATGAACCGTACCGCGCCGATGGCGATGGTGCGAGACATTCGCAAGCCGATGCTGGTGCAGCAGGGAGCCAATGATCCACGAGTGCCCCAGAGCGAGTCCGACCAGATCGTTGCCAGTCTGCAAGAAGTAGGGACGCCCACCTGGTATCTCTTGTTCGATGACGAGGGGCACGGGTTTCGCAAGAAAAGCAACGCCGACTTCGCTTTCTACACGGTGGTCATGTTTGCTAAAGAGTGTCTAATCGACTAACTGGCCGTACTCCGGTCGCGAGAACAAGAGCCCGGGAGCCTGACAAAAAATGAATATCGATATTCAACGAACCACTCGGCTATTTCTATTCGGTTTGCTGATCGCGTTCACTTCGGTGCATTTGACCCATGCGCAAGCACAACCGCTGACACTAGAAGAAATTGTCACAATGAAGCGAGTAACAAACGCGTACATGAGTCCGAACAGCGACAGGATCGCCTATCTGCTTTCCGTACCCCGCAAGTTGTATGTGGACGATGACGGCAAGCCGTACCGGGAG
>Ga0255052_10001697_pt1 | contig 16399 bp, 13 predicted proteins | sample JV7_2_21_MG_FD_188632 | JGI IMG/M metagenome (GOLD analysis project Ga0255052, IMG submission 188632) | Seawater microbial communities from Jervis Inlet, British Columbia, Canada - JV7_2_21 | ecosystem: Environmental > Aquatic > Marine > Inlet | place: Canada: British Columbia | collected...
AGAGTTTCACATTCTGCTGCCATCAGCCCAGGGAGGCTAGAGAAGTGAACACTCACCATCATGAAGACCGCATTCGCGTACTGATAGCGGACGACGACGAGCATATTCTCGATTGCTATCGCGAGGCTTTCGAAGAGTCGGAACAGACTGACCACATGCAGACGCTTGACGCTCTTGCAGCGGAACTCTTCGACCCCGACACGGACGTCGAGGATGCGCCGAAATTCGAAGTCGTTGCCTGCAACCAGGGAGATGACGCGATTACGCTCGCGACCGAGGCGGCCGACGAAGGGCATCCCTTTAATGTCGTCATACTGGACGTAAGAATGCCGCCCGGTATCGACGGAGTCGAAGCCGGCAGTCGGATTCGGAAGATGGACCCGGATGTCCCAATCGTTTTTGTGACTGGTTTCTCCGATGTACCGCGAGACGAACTCGAGCGGCGCGTGCCGCCGCCGATGAAGCTGCACTATTTCAACAAGCCTCTGTCCTTCATGCAGCTTGCAAAGGACGTGGCCGGTATGGTGAGAGCGCACTAGCAGGGAAGCAGCATGGTGATTCCTTCGGAAACGTCCACAAATCGCATACTGGTCGTCGATGACGATGCAATGCTCATCGGCGAGTACCTGCGTTGTCTTGGGGAGGGTTTTGAGCCGGACGACGCCACCTCGACGCTAGGCGATCTTGAAAAAGTGCTATTCCGCGATGATACCGACGAAAAAGGCGCAGCGAAATTCAATGTCCACTCGTGCAGCCAGGGCAAGGCGGCCGTGGAGGCCGTTAAGGAAGCTGTGAAAGCCGGCTGCCCGTTTTCCATCGTTTTTCTGGATATCAAAATGCCGCCGGGGATCGATGGTATCGAGGCGGCGAAGCAGATCCGGAAAATCGACCCGAACGTCAACATCGTGATAGTGACCGGATCGCTGGGCGCGGAACCGGAAGACCTCGGCAAACTGGTACCGCCGGCCGATAAGATCTTCTTTTTCAGGAAACCTTTCCATGCGACCGAGTGCCGGCAGCTTGCCGCCGCACTCTGCGGCAAGTGGCACGCAGATGTTGCGCTGCGCCACGCAAACGAAGTGCTTGAGCAACGCGTCGCAGAACGAACTGCCGCATTACATCATCTGGCCTACTTCGATCCGGTTACAGATATGCCAAACAGGCTAAAACTGCTCGACCACCTGCAGTTCATGATCGACAACGCCGACGGGTCGGAAGGCGAAACCGCGGTGGTGCTACTGGATATCGAGCGATTTAGTTTCCTCAACGAGACGATTGGATACGCGTCCGGTACCGAGCTCTTGAAATCGATCGGCGGTCGCCTAAAAAAAATGCTGAATGAGCGCGACGACCGGTATAAGCCCGTCGTAGGACGGTTCGGTGCAGATGAATTTGCGTGTATGGTTCCCGCGCTTGCCGGTGAGACTGCGTTACAGGAACTCATTCAGGCGGTGAAGAAAACCGTCGAAGAGCCATTTTCTCTCCGCGGACGAGATCTGTTCCTCAAGGCAAGCATCGGCGTCGCCTGGCACCCCACCCACGGGCCCGATGCAGAGACCGTGTTTCGCTGCGCGGAAGCTGCATTGCATCGATCGATGCGACGACTCGAAAGTGGCGTTACCTACTATCACAGCGAAATGCGCTATCGGGCGCGCCACAAGTTCGATATGGAAGCGGAACTCAGGTCCGCGATCGATTCGGGGCAGATCACGACATTCTTTCAGCCGCAGCTTTGCCTGAGATCAGGTGCCCTGGCCGGCATTGAAGCGCTGGCCCGGTGGATCAGGCCTGACGGCACGATCGTGGCCCCGGCCGACTTCATTCCGCTCAGTGAAGAGATGGGCATCTCGGACGTATTATTCGAGGCAATTCTACGCAATGTCTGTGGTACGGTTGCCAGCTGGCGCGCCGACAGCGATTGGGACATTCCCGTCAGCGTCAATCTTTCGGCGCACCAGTTGCGCAACAGCAAACTTGTCGAACTAATCCAGTCGATCCTGCAACAGAATAAAGTTGAACAGAAACTGATAAATCTCGAGTTAACGGAGACCGTGCTGCTGGAGGATCTGACGATCGCCAGGCCTGTGCTGAAGGACTTGGCGAAGTATGGGGTAGGCATTCATATCGACGATTTCGGTACCGGTTATTCGTCGTTGAGTTACCTCGCAGAACTTCCGGTGCATACCCTCAAGATCGATCAGTCTTTTGTCGAGCGACTGACGGAGTCTGAGACGAACGCCCGCGTCGTACAGGCGGTGATAGCGCTGGGCAAGGCAATGGGCCTTGAAGTCATTGCCGAGGGTGTGGAGACCGAACAACAAATGGAAATGGTGCAAACATTTGGTTGCGACCTGGCCCAAGGCTTCCTGATCGCCAAACCAATGCCCGACGAAGATTTCCGCAAGTGGTGCGCATCTCTAACGGGCACCAATACGAGCAAACACACAAATTCCACAATTCCCGCTCATGCGTCGTAACCTGAAAGGATTATTCCCCCGTCAGGACGGGCGATACGCAGCTAGGGAAGCGCATATGCGACCAGATAATCCCCGGTCGTTGAGCCAATCCTGCCATGCCCACCAGCCGCGATGACAAGGTACTGCTTGCCCGTTTTTTCGAGAGAATAGGTCATCGGGGTCGCTTGTCCACCGGCCGGCAATCTGCCTTCCCAGAGTTTTTCTCCACTATCGATATCGAAAGCACGTAAGTAGTTATCGATTGCAGCACCAACGAAGATCAGACCGCTCGCCGTAATGATCGGGCCGCCGATACCCGGTACGCCGAATTCGAAATTCGGCACGATCGCAGGGGCAACATCCTGAATCGTTCCCAGTGGTATCTGCCAGTTGATTTTGCCGCTTTTCATATCGACGGCGGAAAGTGTTCCCCAGGGCGGGGCAATGCAGGGTACGTCAATGGGCGAGAGCAGCGCAGTTCGGCGCATTCCAAACGGCGTGCCGGTCTGGCGCGCAAATTCATGGCCGGCGAACTCGCCTGACTCATACACGTTTCGCAGGTCGCTGCGCGGAATGAGCGCAACCGCCATCGGTACGTTCATCGCGAATGTAACGGCAAGCTGTGTGTCCGGATCGAACGCGAGCCCACCCCAGTTGATGCCGCCCGCGTAGCCGGGTAACAGAATCGTGCCTTCGACGCTGGGTGGCGTAAAAATCCCCTCTGATCGCATGCCGGCCATTTTCTTTTTGCAGGCTCTCTTATCGAAATAAAGCATGCCCCAGGCATCTTGTTCGTCGACTACGTCAGTTCGAACGAGCGATGGCGGGGCGACCGGAAACGGCTGAGTCGGCGACAAATGCTCACCCGCGACCCCACCTTGTGGCACTGGGCGCTCTTCTATTTCGAATATGGGCTCGCCGGTTCTTCGGTCGAAACTGAAAATGAAGCCTGTTTTAGTGCCTTGTAATACCGCAGGTATGATTTTTCCATCATGGTGCAAGTCAATGAGCGTGGGCTGGGAGGACAGGTCATAGTCCCAGACATCGTGGTGAATGAGTTGCTGGTACCAGGCGACCTCTCCGGTTTCGGCATGCAGGGCCACCAGTGAGTTCGCATACAGATTGTCGCCTTCTCGTTCGCCACCGTAGAAATCGGGGCTGGCCGAGCCCGTCGGTACGTACACCAATCCGAGTTCGGTATCCGCAGCAAATGGCGCCCAGGCATTGGCAGATCCGTTGATGGCAGCCTCATCGGCTTTCCAGCTTGCATACGCCGGGTCATCCGCGCTTCTGGGTATCGGGTCCCAGCGCCATTTCTCGGCACCGCTACGGGCATCGATGCCGCGCACGATGCCCAGTTCCGTTTGCACCGCCCGATTATCACCGATTGCCGATCCGACGACGAGCGTGTCGCCGACAATGGCCGGTGGCGATGTAACGGTGTAATTAATCCATTCGTCGATTTCGGTGCCGACGTCCCGGTCAAGAAATAACTGGCCGTCCTCGCCGAAGTCGATGCAGGGCCTGCCGTCGTCTCCGTCGAGTGCGATCAGGCGCGCATCGAGCGTACCGACAAAAATACGATGCCGGCAGTTTGTACCTTCCTCGACTGTCCCATCAATCCAGGAAGTCACGCCGCGGTTCGCGATCTCGGCATGGTGCAGTGTTCTGTCGATCTTCGCATCGAATCGCCAGATCTCTTCGCCGGTTTCCGGATCCAGTGCAAAAACGACAGCACTGCCGGTCGGGAAATAAAGTCGCCCCTCGACGAGTATCGGGTTTGCTTCGAACGCAAATGGTTCCCGATGCCCCTGGCCGAGTTCGCCGGTCCGGAATCGCCAAATTTCCCGGAGGCGCTCGACATTTTGCGGTGTGATCTGAGACAGGGAAGAAAACTGCAGGCCGTGCTGGCTGCCACCGTAATGAGTCCAGTCATCGTATGTTTCGGCGTGCGCCGACCCGGATCCAATTGCGGATGCCAGAATGATCAGGATTAGTACAGTGCGGGTCATCAAGCAAGTATCAGGCGGCAATAGTTCGTTGGAGTTCTGGCCTGATTGTGCCACACAAATTCTCCCGTCAGGGCGGGAACGCTATCGGCCCCCTGTTCTCGGGGCGGCAGGGGGTAAACGGTGCATAGAAATTACGCAGGTGTTCCAGGTCCTTGTCGGGGTCGCCGCTGGGTTTGAATATCTCGCCAACGCCCATTTCTTTGCATTTGTAGTCGATGTACGCAAGTACGATGGGCACGTCCGCCTCAACTGCGATGCGATAAAAGCCGGTCTTCCAGTACGGCATCCATTTCCGTGTGCCCTCCGGCGCTAATGCTAGGCGGAAACGATCGCTTTTATTGATTGTCTCGATTAGCTGCGGGACTATCTCGGCACCGTGGCTGCGGTCGATCGGGATGGCGCCGAACCATCTCAAGATATTGCCTAAGGGCCACCAGAAAAGCGTGTGCTTCGCAAGAAAACCCGCCTCGAGACCGAGCGCTACCTTTGCGACAAGAAACCAGAACCCGTCCCAGTTGGAAGTGTGTGGTGCGGCGATATAAACAGCTTTGTCCAGAGACGGCACGTCCCCGACTATTTCCCAGCCGGAAATTTTGACAATCGCTTTGGCAATTTTTTCTAGAATCACATCACAGTCGTGCGCATATTGGATACGCAGGGCGGCAGGTTGTCGCCGAGCGTCTCCAGGAAGCTAATTCCTGCTCTTCGCGCAGGACTAAGCCCCAAATTTTTCCCGCAGATTAGCCCGAATATGGCGCCAGCACAAAGGCGAAAATCGGCCAGCATCATTTTGACAAGTCTTGATTCTGCTACAGTTAGTCGATCACGGAGCCAAAACGGCAGCCCGGCTAGGTGAATAAGTGAACAAAGTGAATTTTGTCCTTGTAATCTCCTTCGTCACGTCGCCGCAAGCCTGTACGCCTAATACGGCACAGGAAGTGGAGTCCAGGCTCGACGAGACCGCTGCGGGTCAGGTGCAAGATCGTGCGGCGGTGTCTTACTGGGCTTGCGGGCGAAATTGATATCGCTATTACGCCACACAATGTGCCCATCGTCGACGGCAGCTACGTGATCGCTCTTGGCAGGGCATTTGAAGAAATCAAGGCGGGTACCGCCGAAAATATGATGACAGACGGCAACCGGGAACATTAGTTCGAAGGGTTCTCGGTCATTTTGAAAGGGGAATAATGATGAATCGCCGCGAATTTATCCGTGATACTGGCGCTGTCGGCGTTGCTTTGTCACTGACGAACGCGATTGCGGACCAGGCTGTTGAGACTGCCAGGTTGCCGACGCGGCCGATCCCGTCGTCGGGGGAACTGCTGCCGATCGTCGGACTGGGTAACTCTCAGTCATTCAGAGACGGCGATTACGAGAACTCACGTAAGTTGCTGGACATTTTGATCGGCCACGGCGGGAGCCTTGTCGATTCCTGGAGCAGCGTGCAGGAAATTCTTGGCAGGTACATGCACGAGCATGATGCGAGGAGCAAACTCTTTCTCGCCAATAACGTAAGCGCCACGAGTGCGCAGGACAGCGATGCTGCCATCCGCTATGCAAAAGAGGCGCAGGGAAAAGCCGTGCTCGATCTCCTGCAGCTACCCAATCCGAAAGATTTCGGCAAGCAGTGGCGCTTGATGCGCAATGCTAAAGAAGAGGGGCATGCACGTTACATCGGCATCGCCATAAGTAGAGGTAGTTATTACGATCTGGTGGAGTCGCTAATCAATGGCGGGACCGCGGACTTCGTCCAGTTGAACTACTCGATGCTCGAACCGGAATCTGGCGACAGGCTCCTGCCACTCGCACGGGAGAAAGGCGTCGCTGTTGTTGTCAACAGGCCCTTCATCAACGGGCAGTATTTTGCCCTCGTAAAAGACAGAACGTTACCTCCCTGGGCGGTCGAATTTGATTGCCAGAGCTGGGCGCAATTCTCCTTGAAATACATCCTTGCAAACCCTTCGGTCAAATGCGTTCTTACCGAAACAAGCAAGACAAAGCACGCCATCGACAATTTGTCAGCCGGCTTCGGGCGCCTACCCGACGAGAAAATGAGGGTCCGTATGCTTGAGCTCATACGGTCTTTCTGAAAGGTCGACAATGCCCCGATTCAGCATAGGTGTTAGCCGAAATAGCATTCCGGGACGGATCTGATAGGCTTTTTTATGATTCTAACGGGCTAATGGAGCTTGTCGATTCATCAGACAAATGCCAAACTTGGAACCGATAGAACGGAACAAAATAAGAAGACGCATTTCTAATAAGAAAAGCTCCGAGAGAGGTGTTGATCTTGGACATCGAAGTCAAACAACCGGTTTCGACAAACCAGTTCGATCGTCTGGCCAGCAACTGGATAATGACGTTTGTCGGTAATCCGCGGATTGCTGTCAGGCTGTGGAATGGTGATGAATATTATTTCGCCGATGGCACGCCCGTCGGAGCGATGGAATTTCGCGACCGCAGTGCGATGGTAGATTTGATCTTTTCGCAGCGCGTCGGATTCGGTGAGGGTTATAGCAAGGGTAAGATCGTAATCCACGGGGATATTCTCGAGTTTTTGAACGAAGTCTCCCGGGCATTCACCAAGCGCGGTGACGGCAGTTACTACCTGGATAAGTTTCGCAGCCTGCTCAGCGCAATCCGTGGCAATACCCTGGGGCGCTCGAGGGACAACGTTCATCACCACTATGACCTCGGCAACGACTTTTACGCGATGTGGCTCGACGAACGCATGGTCTATACCTGCGCTTACTACGAGCATCCAGACCTGACGCTGGCTGAAGCGCAGGTGGCAAAACTGGATCATGTTTGCCGCAAGCTGGAGCTGGAACCGGGGCAGGATGTCATCGAGGCCGGCTGCGGCTGGGGTGCACTGGCGATGCATATGGCCGAGCACTACGGCGTCAATGTCAGGGCGTATAACAACTCCTACGAGCAGGTTAGTTACGCCCGCGAACAAGCGGCGGCCAGGGGCTTAGGCGACCGCGTCGAGTTTGTTGAAGACGACTACCGGACGATCTCAAAACAGTGTGATGTATTTGTCTCGGTTGGCATGCTCGAGCACGTGGGGCTCAAGAACTATCATGAGCTAGGCAAGGTCATCGGTCGCTGCCTCAAACCGAGCGGTCTTGGTTTGATTCATTCGATCGGGCGCAGCCACCCGAAGCCGGCGGATCCCTGGATAACCAAGCGTATTTTCCCCGGCGGGCATATCCCGAGCCTGGGAGAAATAACATCGATTTTCGAGCCACAGCAGTTTTCGATACTGGATGTCGAAAACCTGCGCCTCCACTACGCCAGAACATGCCACGAATGGCTGAACAACTTTGAGAAAGTTAGCGACAAGGTCGGGGAAATGTACAGCGACGAGTTTGTGCGGGCATGGCGTTTATATCTCGCAGGCTCATCTGCCGCTTTCAAGTCCGGCACACTGCAGCTGTATCAGGTCTTGTTCGCGCCTCGCGGTAATAACAAAGTGCCGTGGAGCAGGAAATACCTTTATTCGCCGGATTCCACAGGGGATTAGCAGCCCGTGCACGACGTTGACGTAGTCATCGTTGGGGGTGGACCGGCGGGCTCAACCTGTGCCTGGAAACTCGGTCAGGCCGGTGCCGATGTTATCGTTCTTGATCGCGCCAGTTTTCCGAGAACCAAACTTTGCGCCGGGTGGATCACACCTGAGGTCGTCGACGATCTCGAGCTGGATATCGATTCGTATCCGGACAGTTTCATGAGCTTTGACAAGCTGCACTTTCACTTCAAGCATTTTCACTTCGCCAAAAAAACTACCCAGCATTCGATCCGTCGCTACGAGTTCGACGACTTCCTGTTGAAACGCTCAGGTGCGCCTGTGCATGAACACAAAGTCAAGAAAATTGAAAAGCAAAACGGTTCCTACATTATTGACGGATTGTACCGCTGCAAGTACCTGATTGGTGCCGGCGGAACACGGTGCCCCGTTTACCGCGAGTTTTTTCATGACGTAAATCCGCGCGCAAGATTACTGCAAATTGCAACGTACGAACGCGAGTTTCCCTATGATTGGGAAAATGACGAGTGTCACCTCTGGTTTTTCGGCGATGGTCTGCCTGGTTACGCCTGGTATGTGCCGAAAGCAAACGGGTACATCAATGTCGGTCTCGGCGGCAAAGTTGAAAAAATTAAAAAGTGTGGAGGCCGCCTGCAGAACTATTGGAACAGCTTCACGAAAAAGTTGGCGGGCGATGCACTGGTTTACGATGCAGAGTACGAACCAACCGGTTACAGCTACTACCTGCGTGGTGATGTCGATGTTGTTCGAAACGGCAATGCATTGATCGTGGGGGATGCCGTGGGGCTTGCGTCTGTAGATATGGGTGAGGGCATCGGCCCCGCGGTTCGCAGTGCAATTCTTGCGGCAGGCGCGATCACCGAAAATAGCGAGTACGAGCTGAAGAAGCTCGCCAGATTTAGCGCTCCTGGCTTTTTCCGGAACCGTGGCAAGCAGGCGCGAGTGTCTGCAATCGCCGACACTAAGTCGGTACCGATACGATAAAAACGCCGATAACGACTGCGATGTAATCTCTTTTCTGAATTAAGTGCCGGGTCGTAACCCAGATCATTTCATTGTCGGGCCAGATATGTCATACAGGCAGGCGGACACATGCCTGAGGAGTCCGTCATGAGAGCCGTCCTGGCCTTACTTGTTGCAGCATTCGGACTGCCGTCGCTCACAGCGGCAGACGTCGTGGTCCCTGTCGATTCTGTCCAGGAATTCGTCAACATCCGCGCCGAGCCAGATGTCGATTCTGACGTGATTGGCAGGTTGTATCAGGGCGATAATATGCCGCTTGTGCAGTCCGTCGATGACTGGCACGAAATCCGGATCGAAGAAGGTCTCAACGGTTATATCAGCGCGGACTGGACGACTGTGGTCACTGATGCTGACGTGCAGGCCGTCAATACCGTCGTGGAGCCAGAGCCGGAAGAGGAGATCGTAAAACCCGAAGCGCGGTTAAGCGAATGATTTGCGGGTTCATCGCTCTCGGACGTCCTGTCCTCCGCGATATTTGTGCGTCCCTGCACGGCAAGCAACTCCTGCGATAATCTCCTACAGTGTTCCGACAATGCCGTTGTTAATTAATGCTGTTTCCAATTCCTCTACGCCCTGGACACAAACCGCGTTGATGCTTTCTTTCTTTGCTGCCGCGACATTGACGGGATTGTCGTCAAAGAAGAGAATTTCCTCAGGCCGACAATCGTAGCCTGAGGAAACTTGCAAAAACGATTCCCGGTCGGGCTTTAGCAAACCAGACTCGTAGGACAGAAAGTAACGGTCGAACCTGTCCCCAAAATTCCCTGGTACGTCGATCCTTTCCCAATGTACTGCATTGGTATTCGACAATATGGCGCAGGCAAGATTTGAAGGTATGCGATCAATCAAGTCGATTGCTCTCGGATAGATCTTCGCAGGCCAACTGTCGAAGCGACGCAATAGCTCCTGCCAGTCCATTGGCAACTCCATTTCGTCAACGATTCGCTGAGCAAAATCTTTGTTAGAGATTTGTCCGGATTCCAGAGCGCGCACCGAGGGCGACATGATCCAGGTTCGAAGAAATTCCGATGCCTCGATGTCCAGCCGGAATGTCGAAATCGGATCGCGCAGTTCCAAAAGAACCCCACCGAGATCGAAAAGAATGACTTTATAGTTATTCAGCTTGCCCATCCTATATTCGTTTAATCCCTGATCTTCGTGTTCCAGAGCGATGCGGCCAGCAACATCGAGACGACTGACGTGCCAATCCAGACGTAGATAGCCAGGTCGAAGTCATACACACGGACGCCATCCACAATGGTTATTTCCCGGCTGATCAAGGCAGCGCTCACGTTTTCCTGGATCGCAGCTCCGAGATAGCTGAACACGCCGACAAAACCCATCGCGGCGCCGGTTGCGCCTCTCGGTGCGATATCCACGCCGAACAGGCCGCCGACAGAGGCGATGAGACCGCTGAGCGCGGCGCCGTAAATTGCGAACGCGAAGAACAACACAACATCGTTTTGCGGGCCGAAAAATATGGCGACGAGAGCAACAATCTCAACGATTGCGAATATCAGGTTTGCGGGGGGCCTCCGGGCGTCAAAGCACTTGTCCGACAGGTAACCGTAGGCAATGGAGCCGGCGATGCCGGCAACTGTGTTGATGGCGAGAAAGAATCCGGCATCCACTAATGAATAACCGCGAATCTCCTGAAGATAGAGTACGCCCCAGCTATTGATCGCGTAGCGCGTCACATACATGAGGGCGCTGGCAACGGCAACCACCCACATGGCTGTAATTCCAAAAATGACTTTCTGGGTCTGCCATGTATTTCTTTCTTTGGGTGGGTCCGGGTCTGCATCGAGCCATTCATTGACGGTCGGCAACCCGATAGTCGGTGGCGCGTTGCGCATGAATGAGAAAGCCCACGCAGCAACCGCTATACACATAATGCCAGGTGTAATGTAGCCGAAGCGCCAGCCGTAAGCGGCGACGACTGCCGCCATAAAGTAGAAAGTTATGCCTTCACCAATTGCGTGGGACGCGCTCCAAATGCCGTAGCGGCGGCCGCGCTCATGCAGACTGAACCAGTTGGTAATGGTGATGACGGCAGACGGTGCCGCCATCCCCTGGAACCAGCCGTTAAGCGCCCAAAGCGCGATACTTACCCAGAGCAAAGTCGACGAGCCCATGGCAAGGTTGATCAAAGCTGACAGGAAGATGCTCGCGCTGAAAAATACTCTCGGTTTGATGTAATCGGCAAGAAAGCCGTTAAAAAGCTTCCCTGCCGCATATCCGTAGAAGAGTGCTGCACCGATCATGCCCAGCTCTTCGACCGTGAATATGCCGCCGTCGATTAAGGGCTTTTTCACGATCGAAAGCCCGAGCCGGCAGGTATAGATGAAGCCGTATCCCAGCGTGATCGCCAGCATGATCCGGAGGCGGTGCCTCTGAAAAGCCCGATCGACGTCCTGGCTTGCTACGGCCGTACTTGCTGACTGCACAGATATTTCCTTGTCCGCCTGACTCGCAGCTTGCCAGAAAAAGGGGGACAGACCGCATTTTTGTCGTCGGGTCCACTCACGGCTTGCGTCACGTATATCCCCCTCGCTCGGGCTTTAAACTCGCTCGTGGAACATACCCGACGCAAGCCGCTCGTGAAGCCAGCAAAATGGGGGTCCGTCCCCGGCAATTTAACAATAATCCAAACTGCTTATCTGCGCGTTGTCAACCGTTGCCCACAAGATGCGTTGTGACTGTTAACGAGGGCCAAATCATATGGATACAAGGAGTACGGACATGAAAAACAGAAAAGTTTGGGACATGGCAGTCATCCCGTTGTTTCTAGCCGGTATCGTGCTTTTCAGTACGAGTGTTCTTGCCGATCAGGGAGATCGCGTTGAGGATCGTCTGGACAGGCGAGGAGACCGTATCGAAGATCGTCTCGATAACAAAGGCGATCGCGTTAACGATCGCCTGGATGAAAAAGGTGATCGAATTGATGCGAGGCTTGATCGCGCGTCGGACCGCGCCACGGATGCCGACAAGGATCGGCTCTCGAAGCGCCTGGACAGGAAAGGTGATCGAATCGATCGCCGCCTTGACCGCAAGGGTGATCACATAGACCGTCGTCTGGACAAGAAGGGCGACCGCATTGATCGGAGGCTGGACAACAAAGGTCAGCGTATCGATCGACGGCACGATCGCCGCAGCAAGCGTACCAATCGCCGCTCGTAGCTGGACGAGTGACGAAATCATTTCGCCCGGGCCCCTGGCTCGGGCGATTTCTATATACTGGCGCGTACGGGCAGGCTCAAAACGATAACAATAGGAGTGCTCTGATGACCAAACGTTCCTGGTCTCTTGATTCCCTCGTGTTGATCTTTTCGATCATTATCCTCGCGCAACTCCTTGTATACGTAGTTCCACAGGGCCAGTTTGAACGCGAGCCGTATCCTGACAACCCGAACCGGTCAATGGTTGTGGCCGAGACCTATGCGAAGGCGACCGCGGAACAGCAAGTCGGTATTCAACCCTGGTATTTTCTGCTTGCGATACCCAAGGGACTCGAAGCAGCCCAGGATATTATTTTTCTGATCTTCCTCGTGGGCGGAGTAATCGCCATCCTTCGAAAGAGCGGCGCTATCGATGCCGTGCTGCACAAGGCAGTCGCGAAACTCGGCAAGAGCCCGTGGATACTTATTGCTGGTTGTCTCATCATGTTCAGCCTTGGTTCCTACACGATAGGCATGGGCGAAGAGTATGTGCCACTGATACCTATTATCGTGACAATGAGCCTGGCGATGCGTATGGATGCCATCGTCGCGATGGGGATGGTCTGGATTCCTTACGGAATCGGTTGGGCCTGCGCCGGAACAAATCCTTTCGGCGTAATCATCGCGCAAAACATTGCGAATGTTCCGATCACCTCAGGATGGGCATTTCGCCTGGTGATGCTCGCAGCTTTCCTTGCCGTCGCTTTTCACCACCTTTACCGATACGCGATGAAGGTCCAGCGCAACCCGGAAGCAAGTCTCGTCGCACATATCGACTATAGTTCGGGCTTTGATCCGCCCGCAGATGTTCGCCTGACCGGTCCGCGAATCGCTGTACTGCTCGTATTTGTGACCGGCATCGTCGGATTCGTCGCCGGCGTGGCGAAGTACGGCTGGTATATTGGCGAGCTGAACGCCGTGTTTCTCGGCATCGGTTTGCTCACCGCATTGATCGCACGGATTCCCGCCGGCGAAACGAGTCGCACATTCATCAAGGGCGCTGCAGAAATGACTGCAGCGGCTTTGATGGTCGGATTTGCACGAACGATCGAGGTCGTGCTCTCCGACGGTCGCGTCATCGATACCATCATCAATGCACTCGCGGATCTTCTCAAGAATTTCGGAGCGGAAGTAGCTGCGATGGGCATGCTCGTCGTTCAAACGATCTGCAACTTCTTTATTCCTTCCGGCAGCGGCCAGGCATTTGTAACAATGCCTATCATGTCCCCTCTCGCAACACTGACCGGCGTCCCGCAACAGACCGCCGTATTGGCCTACCAGTTTGGTGACGGCTTCACAAACATGATCGTCCCGACCAGTGCACTGGTCATGGGGGCTCTGGCGCTCGGCAGGATTCCCTACGGGGCCTGGGTCAGATTTACAGGACCGCTGTTACTGAAGCTTTTTGCGATGGCGGCTGTCTTCCTGATCCTGACGATCCACATCGGTGACGCCGTTGGCTTCAATCCGTGACTTTGGCTGAAATCATCCAGCGGACCAGCACCAGCTTCAAGATGGTGCCCGAGCTGTAAGCGGGACCTGAAACATTCATCCGTCCCGAACACAGCGGGGACAGGGAAGCCTTGCTTGCTCAGGTCAGACTGGTGTAGAAGATCATGCCGATGACCACGGGTGCGACATATCGAAGAATAAAACGCAGGTACCCGAAAAGCACTTTGTTCTGCAAACCGAGCTCGTCCAGTATCGCTTTTTTCGAGAGTATCCAGCCGGCAAAGACTGCGATGAGCAGCGCATTAAGAGGGATCATCAGATTAGATACGACAAAATCGAGTAGTTCGAAAATTCCTTTCTCCGCCACCAGCGGCACGAAGCTCAGCAATTTCATATCCGACCAGACATTGAAAGACAGTAAAGCTGCGATACCCAGCACCCATCCGCAGCTCCCAGCGAGCATTGCCATTTTTGGTCGGGAAAATGCCTTATGCTCCTCCAGCCAGGATACTACCGGTTCCAGCATTCCGATCACGCTTGAGAATGCCGCAAAAAACAACAAGATAAAAAACATAAGGCCCACGATATGTCCGCCCGGCATGTTGCCAAATGCCACCGGGAGCGTGACAAATATCAAGCCCGGTCCACCGGCAGGATCAAGGCCATTTGAAAATACCAGTGGGAAAATGACGATGCCGGCTAACAGCGCTACGGCAGTATCAGCCAGCGCAATCGTCAACGCAGCTTTTGGCAGGGATATCTGCTTGGGGACATAGGCTCCGTACGTAATCATTACGCCCACACCGATTGCGACCGAAAAAAACGCTTGCCCCAATGCAAGGAACACAACTTTGGGCGTGATTTTGCTGACATCCGGACTGAACAGAAACTCCAACCCACGGCTGATGTCGGCATTTATGGCAGAATTGATGGCGAGGCCGATAAGAATCACAAACAATCCCGGCATCATGTACTTGGCGATGAGCTCGATACCGTTGCCGATGCCGCGTGCGACGATAAAAACAGCAGTGGCAAGGAACAAAGTGTGGAAAAACAATAACCGTAACGGCGAAGCCAGCATTTCGTTGAATGCACTTTCAGAGTCAGCGCCGCTAAATTGTGAAAAAGTATTCATCGCAGCTTGCACGATGTAGTCGATCGACCAGCCCGCCACGACGCTATAGAAGCTGAGGCCGAGCAGCGGAACGGCGATGCTGAGCCAGCCAATAGCATGCCATGAAGCGTTGGCGCCCGCCTCGCCCGAAAGTTTGCGCATCGTGGAAATAGGACTGCCCTGGCCACGCCGCCCAATCGCGAGTTCGGCGGCTACGATTGGCACACTCAGAAGTACGACAAATCCGATATAAATCAGGACGAACGCACCGCCACCGTTTTGGCCGGCCATAAAGGGAAAACGCCACAGATTTCCCAGCCCGACCGCTGCGCCAATAGTGGCAAGCACGAAGGCGGTCCCTGATGACCATTTCTCGTGTTTAAAATCAGTGTCGAGTGATTTATCCATGGAATTATCCTCGGGAACGTGAACCAGATGGCTTCGAACAGATCAGTTTACTTAGTGTTTATCGGCAATCCGACACCAGACAGATTTCATTTTTCGAAATACGCCTGCAGCCGATCCATGGCTTGCTCTAATCTTTCGTAAGGCTCGGCACCGAAGCAAATGCGCAAATGCCCTTCACCGGTGGCCCCGTAGAATGTGCCTTCCTCCGTTACGACATAGGTCTCCGCCAATATCTCTTCCGCTATCTGTAACGACGGCTTGCCGATTGCACTGACATCGGGAAATGCATAAATGGTTCCCTGTGGCGACGGGCATACGATTCCTTTTATTTCGTTCAGGCGCCGGCATACCAGATCTTTGCGGCGGGCATCCTCTTGCAGCATTTCAGCGAGACAGTCTTGTGGACCGGTAATTGCGGCGTAAGCGCCTTCCTGAATAAATACGTTGACATGAGCGACATCGTTCACGGTAATCTTCAGCAACGCCTGCATGAATTCCTTCCTGCAAGCCACGTAACCCAACCTCCATCCATCCATCGCAAACACTTTGGTGTAGGCAAAACAACTGAATGTGCGCTCCCACATTCCGGGTAACGAAGCAATGCTGATATGTTGATGACCGTCGTAAGTAATCTGCTCATAAACCTCATCACTTATCACCAGCAAATCGTGCTCGATGGCTAAATCGGCAATGATTTTGAGTTCGTCAAGACTGAAAACCCTGCCGGTTGGATTAGCCGGGTTAACCATACAGATCATTCGTGTCTTGTCAGTAATTCGCGACTCGATCGCAGTTCGATCTACCTGAAAACCGTTCTCCCTGTCCAGGGGTGCCGTAATAATCTTGCCGCCAGACAGCTCAATCTTATTGATATGTTGGGGATAATAGGGTTCCAGCAAAATAACCTCATCACCCTCATCCAGTGCCGCCATGAAGACTGCATAGGCAGCATGAGTAAGACCATTGGTGACCAGGACCTCGTCGGGTGATACGTCGAGTTTGTTAAGCGACTTGAGTTTGCCCGAGATCGCTTCACGAAGCTTGGAGTCTCCGGGAAACTCTCCGTAATGCACAATACCGTCATCGAGTGCCTTCTTGGCAGCCTCCTTGATATGCAATGGCGTATCGAAATTCGGCCGGCCGACCTCAAGATGAATAACGTCCTT
>Ga0255052_10001699_pt1 | contig 16394 bp, 14 predicted proteins | sample JV7_2_21_MG_FD_188632 | JGI IMG/M metagenome (GOLD analysis project Ga0255052, IMG submission 188632) | Seawater microbial communities from Jervis Inlet, British Columbia, Canada - JV7_2_21 | ecosystem: Environmental > Aquatic > Marine > Inlet | place: Canada: British Columbia | collected...
CCGACCATCAGCGCACCGATGAGACCTGGCCCGGCCGTGTAGGCGATGGCGTCGGGCTTGCCGATCCCCGCTTGGCCCAATACCTGCTCTATGAGCGGCAAAAGGCAGCGGATATGGTCGCGTGACGCGATCTCCGGCACGACCCCACCGTACATGGCGTGCAGGTCAATCTGACTATGCAGCGCTTCGGCAATCAGGCCCTGCTCGGTGCTGTAAACAGCGACTCCGGTCTCGTCACAGCTCGTTTCTATCCCCAGAATGTTCATAGGCGGCGGATAATACCTGATCCGCCGCTGTCCAGGTCCCCGTTGAGGGGAGGCGGGCTCCTACAAGTGCTTTGAATTGGCCAAATAGTGTAGTTATAATAGGCGGCTGAGTCCCGGCCCTGTGCCGGGTTTATTTGTGTTTGGAATCAAGATCGTATGCCCAGTGTTCGCATAAAAGAGAATGAGTATTTCGACGCCGCCTTGCGTCGCTTCAAACGTGCCTGTGAAAAGGCCGGCATCCTGACGGAATTGCGCCGTCGAGAGTACTACGAGAAGCCCACGCAGGAGCGCAAGCGCAAGAAAGCCGCTGCTGTGAAACGGCATCTGAAGCGCAACTCTCGTGAAGAAGCCAAACGCAAGCGTCTCTATTAGGCCGAGTGCCTTGTCTCCGTGCCCACGGAGCGTGTCATGCCCCTGAAAGGCCAAATCACCGAAGACATGAAATCCGCCATGAAGGCCGGCGACAAAGACCGGCTCAAAGTGGTGCGATTGATGCTGGCTGCCATCAAGCAGGTTGAAGTTGATAAACGCATCGAACTCGACGACGCGGCGGTGCTGTCCGTGCTCGACAAGATGGTAAAGCAACGCCGCGACTCTGTTGAGCAGTTTCAAAAAGGTAATCGCAACGACCTTGTGGATATCGAGCTTGCTGAAATAGCTGTACTTAAGGAGTACCTGCCGGAACAACTCGGCGACGAAGAAATCGACGCGCTGATCGAAGAAGCTATTACCACGTCCGGAGCCGAGAGCATCCGCGACATGGGCAAAGTCATGGGGCAGATAAAGTCAAAAGCAGCTGGCCAGGCCGATATGGGTGCCGTCGGCGCCAAGGTGAAGGCGCGCCTCGGCTAAGTCCGTCACTGGCGCATTGCGCCGAAACGACTATGCTAGTCGGAATAACAATAACAACGAAAGACCCGCTGCACCGGAGCTGCCGTTTAAATCACTATGGCTGGACTGATTCCTCAGGATTTTATTGACGACCTGATTGCTCGTGCTGACGTCGTTGAGGTCATCGGAAAGCGCATTCAACTTAAGAAAGCAGGCCGTGAATTCAAGGCCTGCTGCCCGTTTCATGATGAGAAGACACCGTCGTTCACCGTGAGTCCGGGGAAGGGCTTTTACCACTGCTTTGGCTGTGGCGCACACGGCACGGCGATCGGATTCCTGATGGAATATGAGCATATGAGCTTTGTGGAGGCGATCGAGAGCCTCGCCAGCATCATGGGTGTCGATGTCCCACGAGATGAAAGCGACCGCCCTGCCCGTCGCTATGACGAACTCTTTTCGCTGATGGTCAGCGTCGAGAAGCACTGGCAAAATTGCTTGCGCGACAATACGGCGGCTGTCGACTACCTCAGGAAGCGCGGCATCGACGGAGCCACTGCCAAACGCTTCGGCATCGGCTACGCACCCGACAGCTGGAGCGACGTGCTCGACAAGTTCGGCAAGACCCCTGAGGCCGCGGAACGCTTGCTCGCTACAGGTCTCGTCATACGCAAGGACAATGGCAAGCACTACGATCGATTTCGCGGTCGCATCATGTTCCCCATTCGGGATACGCGCGGTCGGACTATTGGCTTTGGAGGTCGGGCAATTGGCGATGGCGAACCGAAATATCTGAACTCACCGGAAACCGTGCTTTTCCACAAGGGTCGGGAGCTCTACGGCCTGTATGAAGCGCGCCAGGCGCTTCGTCAGATTGATCGCCTGGTCGTCGTCGAGGGTTATATGGATGTCGTTGCCCTGGCGCGACATGGGATCGATTTCTCCATTGCCACGCTCGGTACGGCCACGACTACAGACCACCTCAATATTGTGTTTCGGCTGACTGACAACGTGATTTTCAGCTTCGATGGTGACCGGGCCGGAAGAGCTGCCGCCTGGCGAGCGCTTGAGAATGCATTGCCGCAGGTGCGTGAGGGCCGGCAGATACGATTTGTTTTCCTCCCCGACGGGCACGATCCGGATTCGTTCGTCAACGATCAGGGCTCTGATGCGTTCATAAAGGCACTCGACGGCGGCGTAGCTTTGTCGGATTTTCTGATTGGTGAACTTGCGAGCCAGGTTGATATGACGACCGTCGACGGCAAAGCACGACTCGCGGAACTCGCAAAACCGCTGATTCACAAAATTCCTGAGGGGGTTTATCGGGAGCTGCTAATTGACAGCCTGGCGGGCAAGCTCGGTCTGTCTCCGGCGCGGCTCGATAAGATGATTGGAAGCGCGCGCGAATCGGGCAGTCGAGCGTCCAGTCAGCCCAGGTCATCGGCCCGCCGACGCCAGAGCAATATCGCAGCCGGAAGGCCGTCGGTCGTACGCCGGGCAATAACGCTATTGCTCAACAGCCCGAAATCGGCCGATAAGCTCGACATTGAGAAACTGGCGGGTGTAAATCGACCCGGCGTAGAACTTTTACACGACCTGATTGAAACCGTGCAAGAAGAACCCAATATAACAACCGCTGGTTTGCTTGAGCGTTGGCGTCACGATGAAGAGGGTCGCCATCTCGGCAAGCTGGCCACGATTGAATTACCTGAGGAAGAAGATTTTGACCCGGCCGCCGAACTTGCGGCATGCCTCGATCAACTGGCTGTAGCCGGGCGCCGGGAACGTATCGGTTTTTTGATTGAAAAACAGAGACTTAGCGCATTGACTGACGATGAAAAAAGCGAACTCAGACAATTGCATTAAATTCCGGAAGCGACGGGAATTTCTAGCTTGGACTCTGTCAAAATAGTATCATTACTCGTTTGTACTAATTACATGGAGGTCCTCTGGCCTTGAGCGAAAAACGTGCAGCAATTGGCGGCAGCAAGCAGGCGCAACAGCTAAAGGACTTGATTGCCCGCGGCAAGGAACAGGGATTTTTGACCTATGCAGAGGTCAACGATCACCTGCCGAACGACATTGTCGATCCGGAGCAGATCGAAGACATTGTCAACATGATTAATGACATGGGTATTACGGTGCATGAGAAGGCGCCGGATGCCGAGTCAATCCTGTTGTCGGATGCCGCTGTGTCGAACGATGACGACGCCGCGGAGGAAGCCGAGGCCGCGCTCGCCAGCGTTGATGCCGAATTTGGGCGCACGACCGATCCGGTCCGCATGTATATGCGTGAGATGGGTACGGTCGAGCTGTTGACGCGACAGGGCGAAATCGAAATCGCCAAGCGCATCGAAGACGGCCTCAATCAGGTCAAATATCACATGTCACATTTTCCGCCGACGATCGAGAAGCTGCTTTCTGTAGCCGAAGCGGTCGCCGCTGAGGAAACACGCATGCAGGATTTCGTTGTCGGGTTCATCGACCCCAACGAACCTGAAGAAATCAAGCCTCCTGCGCCGAAGTCTGATGATGATGAGGAAGTCATCGATACCGGACCCGATCCGCTCGAGGTAAAGGCCCGCGTCAAAGTCATTCGCCGCTTGCACAAGCGCACACTGGTCAATATCGAGAAGTACGGCCTCAAGGATAAAAAGACCGTCAAAGTTCAGGCCGACAATGCTGATCAGCTTATGGAGATCAAGCTTGCGCCGAAGCTCTTTGATCTTCTGGTGCGAAACCTGCGCGGTATCGTCACGATCATTCGCAGCCAGGAGCGACTGATCATGCAGATCTGTGTCCGTGACGCCGGTATGCCACGCAAGGATTTCCTGTCGAGCTTTCCGAAGAGCGAGACCGATCTGGCCTGGGTCGAAAAACACATCCGCGCCAAGCGCAAACATTCATCGACACTTGCCAAGCTCAAGGACGACATTCTGCGGGCACAACGCAAGCTGATCGGTGTTGAGGAAGCTACGCGCCTGAAAATTTCCGAGATCAAGGAGATTAATCGGCAAATGTCGATAGGCGAAGCGAAGGCGCGCCGTGCGAAGAAAGAAATGGTTGAAGCCAACCTGCGACTGGTTATCTCAATCGCCAAGAAATACACGAACCGCGGTCTGCAATTCCTCGATCTGATTCAGGAAGGCAATATCGGTCTGATGAAGGCTGTCGATAAATTCGAATACCGTCGCGGCTACAAATTCTCAACCTATGCCACGTGGTGGATTCGCCAGGCCATTACGCGCTCTATCGCGGACCAGGCACGCACGATTCGTATCCCGGTGCACATGATCGAGACGATTAACAAGCTCAACCGCATTTCGCGGCAAATGCTGCAGGAAATGGGGCGCGAGCCACTCCCCGACGAACTCGCCGAACGTATGGAGATGCCGGAGGACAAGGTCCGTAAGGTACTGAAGATTGCCAAAGAACCCATCTCGATGGAAACGCCCATTGGCGACGACGAAGACTCGCATCTCGGTGACTTCATCGAAGACCAGACAGTCCATTCGCCAGTTGATTCGGCGACATCTTCAGGGCTTAAGGAGACCACACATAATGTTCTGGCCGGACTGACGCCTCGCGAGGCAAAGGTCCTGCGTATGCGCTTTGGCATTGACATGAATACCGATCACACTCTCGAAGAGGTTGGCAAGCAGTTCGATGTTACACGTGAGCGAATTCGTCAGATCGAGGCGAAGGCTCTGCGCAAGCTGCGCCATCCAACGCGTTCGGATCAGCTCAGGAGCTTCCTGATAGAAGACTGACTGACAGACCTCTTGTGAGAGCGACTTCGGACGCAAAAAAAAGCCAGGCAATGCCTGGCTTTTTTATATCTTGACGATTTCCAGCGCCTTGCGGCGCTGCGTAATGACTGCCACTGAGTTGGATCAGGGAGATCTTTCGCGCTCGACCACGGCTTTGCTGAGCACGGTATGACTAAAATCGTTTGTTTGTTTGGTCATTCTTGCAACGCCGCGAACAGAATTTCGATTGCCGCCCGCGAAGCGGCCTGCCGCAACTAGTACACGATTCCATCAAACAATTGTGTCAGCTCAAAGTCGTCTGACCTCGGAAGATAACTCAGCAAATCTACAGGTTTCGAACGTCGCTCGAGCCGGCAAAATTCTGTTAGAATGCCGCTCCCGCACACGCGGGGTTTTTAGAGATTTTGGGCCTGTAGCGGGGTCGCGTAGCGACAAGGTTTGAGCAGAGCGGCCGAAGGCCGCATTCAATTTCGTGGAGCGTTCAAACAACAATACGGTTTGGGCCTGTAGCTCAGTTGGTTAGAGCAGGGGACTCATAATCCCTTGGTCGTAGGTTCGAGTCCTACCGGGCCCACCAAATCTCCCAGGTCACTATAGAAGCAATATCGCGAAATAGTGGCTAACGCTTCCGGCGAGTACGAAGAGATGCCAGATGCCATGGCACCACGGATACCAGCTGTCGAGCACGAAAAAAACGATCCCTGTTGTGTAGAACACACCGCCAACAATGAGCAAGGTTAGAGACTCGGGCGACAACAGAATGACCAAAGAGTCCATTGCAAGAACACAGATCCAGCCCATGGCCAGATAGAGCAATATCGAGCCGATTCTTGGTCCTGTGCGACGTACCGCATCCAGAACCATGCCGATAATCGCCATTGACCAGACACCCCCAAGTAACCAGAATCCTCCAGCACTCTTGAGCGCAACAATCGCGATCGGTGTATAGGTCCCGGCGATCAATAAATAGATCGCCTGGTGATCGATTACCCGAAAGATCATTTTCGCCCGCCCCGGGAAACTGTGGTACAGGGTCGACGAGAGATAAAGCAGGAAAAGAGTTACGGCGTAGATGCTAAAGCTGACAATCTTCGCAACTTCGCCTTCGATAGCAGCCAGCGTGACCAGTACGGCACCACCGACAAGCGCAAACGACGCGCCTACGAGGTGACTGATACTGTTAAAACGTTCGCCGTAGTACATGGTGTAAAGAATACCTTAAAGTGCAGCTTCTTTCGCTCGTACGCGAGCGTCGCGGCGACGCTCGCCCTCACTCAACAACTTCTTGCGCAATCGAATATTTAGCGGCGTGATCTCGACGAGCTCGTCATCGTCGATAAACTCGAGTGCTTGCTCAAGCGAGTAATTCAGAGGCGGCGTTAGTTGAATATTCTCGTCTGTCCCGGCTGCCCGTACATTGGTAAGTTGTTTGCCTTTTGTCGGATTCACGGGCAAGTCATTGCCGCGCTTGTGAATGCCAACAATCATCCCTTCATAAACCAGAACACCATGACTGATGAACAGAGGGCCGCGCTCCTGCAAATTAAATAGCGAGTACCCCAGCGCTTTTCCAGCCACGTTCGAGACAAGAACACCGTTGTTGCGTTGCCCAATGTCCGCATTGACCCGCGGCGCATAGGCGTCAAAGACGGAATAGAGCAAGCCGGTTCCGGCAGTGATGGTCAGGTACTGAGTACGAAAGCCGATCAAGCCGCGAGCCGGGATTCGATACTCGAGCCGCATCCGACCGCGACCATCGGGCGACATATTCAGCAGCTCGCCCTTGCGATCTGCCAGCCGCGTCATGACTGCACCTTGATGTTCTTCCGCAAAATCGACGGTGACCAGTTCCCACGGCTCATGCACAACACCATCGATGTCGCGTTCGATAACAGTCGGCCGCGAAACAGCCAGCTCGTATCCCTCCCGGCGCATGGTCTCGATGAGCACCGAAAGATGCAGTTCGCCACGCCCGGACACTCTGAATTTGTCCGGATCCCCGGTCTCCTCGACGCGTAGCGCAACGTTGTGCATCAGTTCCTGATCGAGTCGTGCCTGAATCTGGCGACTCGTCAGGTATTTGCCGTCCTGACCTGAAAATGGAGACTTGTTGACCTGAAAAGTCATACTGATCGTCGGCTCGTCCACCTGCAAAGGCGGAAGCGGATCAGGCTCATCGCGAGGACAAACCGTATCGGAGATCTGCAGATCTTCGATACCGCTGAACACGACTATGTCGCCCGCACCAGCCTCCTCTACTTGTATGCGCTCCAGGCCATTGAATCCGTACAGATGTGCCAGCCGGGCGCTCTTGGTCGTCCCATCGGGTCGCGCAACGGTGATACGCGAATTTGCTTTGGCGACGCCACGGCTGATGCGTCCTATTCCGAGAACACCGACATAGGAATTGTAATCCAGGCTCGATACCTGCAATTGAAGCGCTCCATCCGGCTGCACATCGGGTGATGGCACATGCTCGACGATGGATTCGAGCAACGGCAAAGAATCGCCGCTTCTTACTTCTGGCCCCAGGCCGGCATAGCCTTGCAGGGCCGACGCATACACAACCGGAAAGTCGAGTTGCGCATCACTCGCGCCGAGGCGATCAAACAGCTCAAAGGTCTGATCGAGAACCCAACCAGGCCGAGCTCCGTCGCGGTCAATCTTGTTGATGACGACGAGTGGTGTAAATCCCTGGGCGAACGCCTTCTGGGTGACAAATCTCGTCTGCGGCATGGGCCCTTCAACAGCATCGACGAGCAATAGCACACCATCGACCATCGACAGCACGCGCTCCACCTCACCGCCGAAGTCCGCGTGTCCGGGCGTATCGACGATATTGATGCGCCACTCATTCCAGCGAATTGCCGTGTTCTTGGACAGAATCGTAATGCCGCGCTCACGCTCAAGTTCGTTCGAATCCATGACCCTTTCGGGCACACTGATGCGCTCATCAAGTGTGCCTGATTGCTGCAGCAAGCGATCCACCAGCGTTGTCTTGCCGTGATCGACGTGCGCGATGATCGCGATATTGCGAATGTGGTCAGTAGGAAACATGGTCGGAGTGCCGCAAAAGGTGGCGCATTATATAGGCAATACTTGAGTCGCGTGTGGCTTTCTTGGCAACAAATTGTTTCTGTTTAGCTGGACCCTTTGCCGCGTTGTTTGCCAGCAATAATGGACTTGTACAACTTTCCGGTCGCCCGATCCCGCGCATGGCGCTCCGCCAGACTCTCGGTATTGCGCCGATCTTCCGCCAGCAGTTTTTGAAAGCGCCTCAGACGATCACCCTCCAGCTCGCCCGACTCGATCGCGGCGAGTACTGCGCACCCAGGCTCATTTGCATGCGTACAGTCCGCGAACCGACAGCCCTCCGCAATTACCATGATGTCGCTGAAGACATCTTCCAGCGCTTCGGCAACATCGACGAGCTGTAGCTCACGCATGCCGGGTGTGTCGATCAGCCAACCACCGTCGGGCAGCGGGTGCATCGATCTTCCGGTCGTCGTGTGGCGGCCGCGTTGGTCATCCTCACGCACGCCATGGGTTTCCAAATGCGTACCCGTCAGTGTATTGATCAACGTGGACTTGCCGACACCCGAAGAGCCAACCAGCGCCACGGTCTGTCCGGGCTCACACCATCGCCGAAGAACGGCGACCTGATCTGGCTGACGTGCGTCCATTGCTTCGACGAGCAGTCCGGGAGATAGACGGGCCGCTTCTGCGACGAATTCCGCAACTGAATCAACAATGTCCGCTTTTGTAATGACGATCACTGGATACGCGCCGGCGTCACGTGCAACTGCAAGATAGCGTTCCAGGCGTGCAATATTGAAATCCCGATTGGCGGACGTCACGATAAACAACGTATCGATGTTCGCAGCGATCAACTGGATGTCGCCGGACATCCCTGCCGAGCGGCGTTGAAACAGGCCGAATCGCTCAAGACATCTTTGAACCGATGGTCCGTTCGGATCGATCAGGACCCAGTCGCCGACGGTGATACCCAGTGCCGCGGCTTTTCCGGTCAGCGCGACACTGGATTTGAATCCTTGCCCCACAACATCTATGCGTCCACGGTGCACAGCCGACACACGCGCTGCTTCCAGCGAATCGTTGTTTGTTTCGGCAAGCTGCGTTGCGAAATGTGGTCGCCAGCCGAGAGAGGTGAGTGTGTCTTCGGTCATCGTTCTTATCCCGCTATAATGACACGATACCAGTCTTGAGAGATTCGTCATGAATGTTGTTCTTATAACCGGAGCAAGCTCAGGCATAGGTGCCGCAACAGCGATCGCATTCGCCGAATCAGGTTGGTCTGTGATGGCTGCCGGACGAAACGAAAGTCGACTGGAGGAGGTCGCAGATGTTTCCGAGAGCATTTCGACCTGGGCCGGTGAGCTCGAAGAATCCGAAGACTGTGACGAGCTCGTCGCGGATACGGTCGATGAATTCGGTGGTATTGATTGCCTGGTCAACGCGGCTGGTGTGCTTATCAGGGGCAATTCCGAGGAAACGACTGACGACGACTGGCGAGGCACCTTGGCGGTCAATCTCGACGTTCCATTTTTTCTGTCCCGAGCCGCGCTGCCGCATCTACTCAAATCGGAGGGCAGCATCGTCAACATCGCGTCGGTGTGGGGACTCGAAGGTGGTAGCCGGGCCGTTGCCTATTGCGCCAGCAAAGGCGGACTCATTTTGATGACCCGGGCCATGGCACTGGATCACGCCGCCGACGGAGTGCGGATAAACGCGATATGTCCAGGAGGCGTCGATACTCCGATGCTCGTCAGCGAAACCCAGGAGCAAGGCGAAGACGTCGACACTTTTCTGGCAGAAGTGGCCGCTGACAGTCCAAATGGAAGGATTGCCACCCCCGAAGATATTGCCGCACTTGTTGCGTTTCTCGCGAGCGACGCGGCGCGTCACATCACTGGGACCGCCGTCCCGATCGACGGCGGATTGATGGCCTAGGCGCCTGCGACAACCATACTCGACACAAGCACCGTTGGAATTCCCTGCGACACGGGCACGCTTTGCCCGTTCTTGCCGCAAGTCCAGCCACCCGTATCAAGACGCCCATCATTCGCTACCATCGTGATGCGTTTCAGCGACTCGGGCCCGTTACCACTAATTTTCACGTCCTTAATCGGCGACGTAACCCTGCCACCTTCAACGAGCCAGCCGTTCTTGACGTTGAACGTGTAGTCACCAGCACCGATTTGTACCTGACCGTTTGTGTAGCTCTCGCAAATGATGCCGTGATCCACAGCCGCAATAATCTCGTCCTTTGTATGCGGACCATCCTCCATGAACGTACAGGTCATGCGCGGCATCGGCGAAAATTTATATGACTCACGTCGACCGGAACCAGTCGGCTTGAGGGCATACTGTTTGGCGCTGATCTGATCATGCAGATAGGACTTCAGTATTCCGTTTTCGACCATGACGGTGCGTCCGGCCAAGTTGCCTTCATCATCGTAATTCAAAGCACCGCGTTCGCGCGGTATGGTTGCCTGATCGACAACCGTCACGAACGGTTCTGCTATTTCTTTTCCGATCATGTCAGAGTAAATGCTCGTCCCGTCGCGGTTGAAGTCGGCTTCCATTCCGTGGCCAATCGCCTCGTGAAGCAAGATGCCACTTGCGCCGGATGCGAGGATGACCGGCATCTCCCCTGCCGGTGAACGACGCGCATCAAACAGGATCATCGCGCGATCGACGGCTTCCTGGACCATCATCGTCAACCGTTCTTCGGTATACCAGCCGAATTCCTCTCTGGCGGCGATATTTGAGTAACCCGATTGCACCTCGTCACCTTTCCTCGCTGTAACGAGCACGGTGACTCGCGTCATTGGCCGATGATCGGTGATCAAGTTACCGTCGAGCGTCGCGATCATTACGCGCTCATCAGCATCACCCCAGTACACTGAAACCTTGCCGACGGCAGGATCGAGCGCCTTCGCCTTTTCCTCAATGAACCTGAGAACCGGCAGCTTCTGATCAATCCCGACATCGGCCCAGAGAACGGATGTCGTATACAGATCACCCATATCCTTTGGCGCGAACGCCTGAGGCGCGACAGCGTGGCTTCCAGATGCGATCGCCGACGCGGTGCGCGCAGCCGCAAGCATTGATGGCAGAGTTAGATCCTCGGTAAAGGCGTAACCGGTCTGTTCGCCGATGACAACGCGCAAGCCAACGCCCTGCTCAATACTAGAATTCGCATTCGACACAATACCGTCTTCGAGCGACAAGGAATTGCTGCGCGAGTGCTGAAAGTAGAGGTCTGCGGCATCGGCACCATTTGCGGTCAACTCAGACATGACGCGAGCGACGATCGCCTGATCGACACCGAACCAGTCCATGAACGGATTCGCTGGTGTTGGATCGGCAATGGCAGTTGCCTGCTGAATGCCGCAGCTGGTCAGAAACGCAGGTAAGGTTAAAACCGCACCGCCCGCAGCCACGTGGCCGAGAAAATCTCTACGCTTAATGCTCATGAAGTCCTTTTCGTTCAAATATTGCGACGAGAAAGGGCCAGGCCCACACCCGCCGCGACAAGAAAACCACCAGTAATTCGATTGCGTGCACTTGCGTAGCGGTCGAGCAGTTGCCTTGCAGATGCCGCGGTCGCCGCCCAGATTATGTCACCGAAAAATAAAACAGCCAGAAATACGGTCGCAACCAGTGCGAGTTGACCGGTAATGCTGCCATTGTCCACGATGAATTGGGGCAGGAACGCTGCATTAAACTTTAGCGCCACATTCGGTCCTGGAATCATGACCAGGATCGTGGTGGCACCGACAAGGGCGAGCAGATTAGCCACGCCGCCTCGGCTTGGTCCAATAACGCAGTAACAAGAAGCCGAACAACATACCACCAAGATGCGCGAAGTTTGCAACTCCGGGTGCATTGCCGCTTACGCCGAGATACAACTCGAGCAAGCCGTAAAACAAGACGAAGTATTTCGCCTTCATCGGGATGGGCGGAAATATCAGCATGACCATACGATTTGGAAATGTCATGCCATAAGCGAGAAGTATGCCGAAAACGCCGCCCGACGCGCCGAGCGTCGGATACAGACCACCTTGCGTGCCAGCGACAATCAGCTGTATCACGCCAGCGCCAATAATGCAGGTGAAGTAATAGGTCAGAAATCGCTTCTGCCCCATCATGCGTTCTAATTCCCTGCCGAACATCCACAGGCCGAACATGTTGAAGGCGATATGGGTCAGGTTGCCATGCAGGAAACCGTAGGTAACAAGTTGCCACGGCATGAAAGGCGACCCGGGCGCCCAGGCAGGCCACAACGCGAAGTTTATGATGAGGAATCTCGGATTCAATTGTTGCAATGCGAACATGACGCCGTTGGCAACAAGAAGCGCAAAAATCACGTTAGGAATGGCGCTTTGACTGCGAGGCCGCATGTTGTAGATCGGTGTGTTCATTGCCTACTCGGGTTTGAGATACACGGTTCGACCATCAAAGACCGTCATTGTTACGCTGGCGTCTGAGATCTCAGCAGATGGTATCTCAAAAAGGTTGCGATCCAACACAACGAAGTCGGCCCGTTTGCCAACCTCGATCGATCCCTGCTTGTCCTCGAGACTCATTGTGTAGGCGCCATTTATCGTATAGGCATCGATCATAGTTGCCAGGTCGACGCGCTGATCGGCATTTAGAACAAGCCCGTCGTTTGAGTACGGGTCTTGGCGCGTGATCGCGACTTCTATGGCGAGCAACGGGTTCATGTCTGTAACCCAATAGTCGCTAGCACCGTTAATGCGGCCACCCGATTCATGAACGCTGCGAATTGGATACATCTGCCAGGTTCTTTCTTCGCCCAACATCGGTACATCAAGTTCGAGTACGGCATCGTCCGGGTAAGCCCACAGTGACTGAAACGTCGCGCCAATGCCTAGTTCGCCAAATCGCGGCCGATCATTTTCGTGAATAAGCTGCAAGTGGGTAATGTGGTGGCGGTTATCAGACATGCCGTTCGTATCGCGCATGACCTCGAAACCATCGAGCGCCATTCGAATGGCTGCGTCGCCAATGCCGTGTACGTGTACTTGAAGACCCATTGCGTCGAGTCGCGTAAAATACTCGTTGACCTTTTCCTGGGTGTAGAAGAAAGGGCCGGTGCCGTACGCCTCGATCGCGTACGGTTTGAGCAACGGGCTCGTGCCTACCTCGATGACGCCATCCATGTAGATTTTTACGGAATCGACATCGAGATTCGGACGCCGCCAGGAATCGCGTTTTTGTAGAAACTCGAATATACCGTCGTCAAAAACACCCGGCTGCCAGTTGATCGGTGACAGCGATGCTAATGCACGAACATCGAATTCGGCATGGTCGGAAAGTAAAAGTAGAGGTGCAATCAACTCTTCATCAAGGCCGGGCTCGATGACGGCCGTGATTCCCCATGAGTGCAATTCTCTTATCGCGGCTCGAATACTTCGAAGCTGATAATCCATCGTCATCTTCGGCGTGAAATTCTTCACCAGCAACATGGCGGAATCGTGCAATGCGCCAGTGGCCTTGCCCGTTTCCGGATCGCGAACGATAACCCCATCCTTGCCAACCGTGGTTTCGTTATGAACTCCAGCAATCTCGAGCGCCCGACTGTTGACCCAGGCTGAGTGACCGAAACTCGATTCAAGATATACCGGCCGGTTCGGAAACAAGCCATCAAGGAATGATTTGTCCGGGTTACCCATCGGATACAGCCATTCGCCCCAGCCACCGCCAAGTATCCACCGCTCGTCACCGAAGCCAGCCAGTTGCGTGCAATCAATGAGAGTCGATTCGACAGCTTCTCTCGAATCAACCCGCAACAAGTCGCAGTTATCTTCCGTAAAAACGCCGATCAGGATGTGCGTATGAGAATCGTGAAATCCTGGCAGTAGCATCTGCCCGTCAAGGTCAATGACATCTGTCTCGTCGCCAATCCAGGACTGCGCATCGTTTGTGTTTCCTACGAACGCGATCAGGCCGTCGCGGATAGCCACGGCCTCGGCCCACGACCGGTTCTCGTCAACTGTGTAAACCGCACCATTCAAAAACACACGGTCCGCCGGGCTCTCTTCTGGTGGTACGCGGCTGCACGCCGCCGCCATGAACATCCAAGCAAAGACAATGAGAATAGAACGTGCGGAATCTACCATCCGCCGCCTCCACCACCGCCGCCACCGCCGCCGGAGAAGCCCCATCCACCGCCGCCCGATGACGATCCTGGCGGCGACACAGAACTCGTTATTGCCGTGTTTAAGCTACTCGAGAGCTGGCTGGTTGCGCCGCTCAGATCCATGGTATTCAGTGACCCGCTGTACCAGGCCGGCTGATAACTTGTGCCGTCAGTTTGGCGAACTGCCGCTAGAACTGCCGCAAATTTTTGGGCCCAAAACTGATCAACCCCAAGCGCCAATGCGAATGGCAAATAGGCCTCGAATAACTCAGGTGTTTTTTCGGGCGGGTTGCGTAGATTCAATTCATCTTTCTCGGCGATCTCGAGGTAATCCTTAAAGCCGAGAATTTCGTCAAGCAATTTCCGACCACGAATTGTCGGACGCTTCATGACGATGGCGAAAAAGATCGTTATCACTGCCATCGAGATGATCGTCACGATTACCAGCGCTGACGGCCCGGCCGCAAGCGCTACGGCCGCAGTGACAACAAAAATCAGAATCGCTGGAATATTTAAGAAACCGTTAGTCCGGAAATAGTGTTGCTTGTAATCCTTTTTGAGTGAACGCTTGTGCGCGTCTTTAGCCTCACCCAGCATCTCGTGGTTCTCATTTTCAAGAACAACGACCGTACCGGAGCCGAACAGACCGTCGTAGAGCTCCTGCTCGCCTGCAGCCATGGGCGCCGCATCCTTACCCGGACTGGTTTTGATCAATGAATACTTGTCCTCTTCCTTGCCTATGCCCAAAAAACCATCTGCGCCCTCTTCGAGGTCAATCCGCAAGTATCCTTTGACGGCGAGATTGACCACCGCGGCCGTCATCACTTTGTCATCGTAGTACATCTGCCGAACGTAGCGGAGCGACGCCGGAGAGAATCCAGCGGGCGGCTCGTAGTGCGTCACAAGCACCCCTTCGTCGGGATCTCTGCCGAAACGGCGCCACACCGGAATGTAGTAGAGCAGCAGCAGCGCGAGACCAACCAGCGCAACAAGCAGATTGGAATTGTCTTTGAGCAGCCAGCCAAGTCGTTGTGTCCTGGTCGGCTCCACAACGAAGCCTTTTGGCCAACCCACCACGGTAGTGAGACCATTAAGCGGCTGCAGCGACTTTGTGGTTTGAAAGAAGACACGGCCGGAAGGATCAGTTCTCGAAGTGTAATCCTGTTTTGTGTAGCCGAATGATCCGGTGTAAGCCTCAGCGGTAAGGCCGTTCGATGGCACATCGAAGCCGAACGATACCGTTGCGCTCGCGCTATCGATTGGGAACGCCCATTCAACACCGGTCACGTTCCAGTAAAGTTCATCGTGGTTTTCGAAGAATCCGAGCATTCGGCTCGCCCGATAACGGAATGTGTAAATGTGTTCGCCAGTATTGACGTAGCGACTGGAACTACCGAAGTAAACTCGCCTGCCACCGCGAATATTCTGCGAATGAAAATCCTCAACAGCGTTATTGCGCAATACCTGAATTGGATCGAAATCTACAACGTAGTTATTGCCCAGCTTGTCTTCGTACTCTGTCGGAAAATCGCGGTAAATGCCGCGTCGAATTCGATTACCCTCGGCACGCACGCGGATCGTCTCGGTGACATCGATCCAGCCGTCCTGCATGATCAGTATGTCGCTGTGAAACTCCAGGATGCGCTCGTCCGCGAGCACCGAGAACGACAACAACAACAGACAGGCTGCGACTTTTTTCATTCGACAGACCCGAACTCGATCAACGGCACATTGGCCGCGTCGTCCGATGATTTCTGAAAGAAGCTGCGTCCCTCAAATCCAAACGCACCGGCGACAAAATTGCTGGGAACTGTCTCCGTCATCGTGTTGTAGTCACGCACTGAGCCATTGTAATAACGGCGCGCGAACTGCAAATAGTTTTCTGTCTCGACAAGCTCGCTCTGCAATTCCAAAAAGTTCTCGTTCGCTTTCAGGTCGGGGTAATTCTCGGCAAGCGCGATCAGGCGTTGCACGCCGGTGCTGAGCTCGTCCTCGGCCTTGCTGCGAGCATCCACGTCCGAGACACGCATTGCCTCGGCACGCAGTTCGGTGACAGCTTCGAGCGTCGCACGCTCATATTTGGCGTATTGATCTACCGCAGTAACGAGCCTTGGCACCAGATCATGACGGCGCTGCAACTGTACATCGATGTCGCTCCAGGCCGTGTCGACACGATTTCGGCTGCGGATGAGCCGATTGTACAGAACGACTGTGGCGCCAATCAGCACCAGTATAATGACCAGGAGAATATACATGGCACGCAATCGTACCACTGTCGCGGCTAAAGCCGCTCCCACATGGCGTGCGAATCAATACCAGAAGGAGACGAATATCTGGATG
>Ga0255052_10001700_pt1 | contig 16393 bp, 13 predicted proteins | sample JV7_2_21_MG_FD_188632 | JGI IMG/M metagenome (GOLD analysis project Ga0255052, IMG submission 188632) | Seawater microbial communities from Jervis Inlet, British Columbia, Canada - JV7_2_21 | ecosystem: Environmental > Aquatic > Marine > Inlet | place: Canada: British Columbia | collected...
GGCGCGACAATTGCTGCACGCCAGGCAAAATTTTGACGAAAAGCGAGGTTCAATACATTCGAGTTTCTGGCAATATAGCTTTAATGCTTCCTATACTCCCAGTGGCAGACCTGGAATTGGTAGCGCAGAGAGCGCAATGATGAAAACAAGTTTGGTCTTAACGATTGCTGGTATGGTCCTCATCACAACAATGGCGACAACAGCATTTTCCGCTTCGAAGACTGACCGGATTAGCATCCGTTACGTACCTCCGAAGAATCCTGAGCATCAGTTGATTTACACGCAAATGAAGCAACGCGGCTCGCTCGAAAAGTTACAAAAACTCCTCAGCCCGATCCGACTTCCCAGAAAATTACGAATCTCGTTGGAAGGGTGTGACGGTGAGGCAGATGCTTTTTACGATTATGCTGCCATAACGATTTGTTACGAATATATCGACGAGTTGAGGCAGGACATGCCGAAGGAGACAACGCCCTCCGGTATAAAGCCGTTCGACGCGGTTATCGGACCGTTGTTCGAAGCCTCGCTCCACGAGTTCGGGCATGCCCTGTTCGATATGCTCGATCTGCCAGTGTTTGGGCGCGAAGAAGACGCGGCCGATCAGGTGGCTGCCTATCTGTTACTTCATTTTAAAGATTCCGAGGCGCACCGGCTAATCACAGCCACGGTACGCACCTATGGCACTGAAGAGAACAAGAACGATCGGTGCCGCTCGTTGGAGGACTACGCCAATGAGCACAGCACGCCCGCTCAGCGTGCTTACAATTTAATGTGCATTTCGTACGGCGCGGATAAGAAGCTGTTCGGTAACTTTGTGAGCAAAGGCTATTTACCCAAGGAACGAGCCGAATACTGCTACGAGGAATACGAACAGGTTGAGGACGCGTTTGAAATATTAGTTCACCCCCATATCGACTTTGTTCTTGCAAAAAGCTTTAAGGATGGAACATGGTTAGAGCCAGAGCAGTAATGTTCCAAAGAAGCGGGGGTAAGTGCTTGCCCGTGCCGCTGAAATAATAAAACGCGGCAGCGAGGGACTCACCATTTTTACTTTAAAAAGATCTGATTTGGGTCGTTAGCCGTCATCGACAACGCAATTTGTCTTATGTCTGTATTTGGCCGACTCCCGCTATACGCCACAACCAGGGCCGAGGGGCAGGTACTGAGCAACAAGCGGCTACTCGCCTGGTGTAATTTTCAGTGATTCTTATAACCGCACCCGGCCAGAAGCCGTCCTTGGAGAGTACTCACTAAGAGAGGGGCCGTCAGTAGCTGACGGCCTCTTTGAAATTTTCCAATACCCTTTTCGAAAGCCGCCGCAAAAAGCGTCAAGTCTTCCCACGTCGAAGCAGCGTGATCAACGCCAGCAACACAAAACCCCCCAGCAGCAGAATTTCACCTGCCGGGCTGAGTGCTGGTATCAACACCATCGAAGCGCTCAACGCGGAAGGACCCCTTCTCAGCCAGTAAGGCGGCACGTAACCGGAATCGAACGGTTCCGCGGCCCTGCTCAGGATTGAGTTCGGTGCGACATCGGTGCAGTTGCCCAAGAAATCCATGGTTGACGTATAAGCATTCACAATTTGATCGGTGCCGTCCGGTGGCAGCCAGAAAATGAGTTTGTCATCCTTGGTGGTGGCAAAATAGTGTTCATCGGAGAAGGACGGCTTTGGTGGTACATATGCGGTGCCACTGCAGCCCGAACCACTGAAGTAAAGTTCTTCAGTACTACCACCAAACAGGTGGAAAGGTTTGCCAAATATCCGCTTCAAAAAGTAAGCACGTTCACTATGGCCCTCGAGCTTGAGGAACAGGATCGTCTTCAGGTATTCTCCGCTAGGGTGTGGATACCCACTGTCGATCAGGATGTTGCTGGCATCCAGCACCGGGCCTACAATCTTTCCGTTATCATCAATGATTACCGGAAATCCCGTTTGTACGGTTTGAGCCGAAACCGTGTTGATACAGGCTAGCAAAGCCAACATTGCGACAGTCCAGCAAATGGCAAACTTCTTCATGACTTGGTCTCCAATGAATGGTTGCGAAAACGAGGTGGGAGGGTCGAGATAGTCTGACAGTTGAAACCCCGGCCTCCCTATCCAATGCGTCCCTGCGAATTTATTTTTTTGGGACTAGGCGTTAGAAACTAACCCATATTTAGTATGAACCGATTGAATATGATAGAAATTGACTTATATCAATTAAACACAACCTGCCTTCGAGAGAGTATCGGCCGGTGCAACAGAACCGCCAATGGTTGATAGCTCTGATTGTCTTTTCATGAATCTTAATGTCCGGTTCTGGCCGATAGCGCCACGTCATCACCCTTAAAATCACACCTGGCGAGTAACCGCTTACTGCTCAGCACCGGCCCCTCGGCTCCTGTCATAACGTATAGCAGGAGTCGGCCAGAAGGAGTCCTTCGACGATACCCTCGAATCACTACACTAAGAACACCATGACAAAGATGTCGGGGGAATTTGAATTGTTAGACAATAGCGGAGATTAAACCTGCCGTCTGATCCGTGTAATACCTACCATACCAAGCAGTAATGCTAACAGCATCAGTGACCATTGAGACATGGCTGGAATGGGTACTGATGGCGGGTCACTTGTTACCCAAACACCACCAACCATGTCGTTGTATCCAAAATGGGGACTGGTATGTGTTGCACAAAAGCCATTAACAACAGAAAGGCACTCTGCGTCTTTCTTCACTAGGTCTTCCCGGTCATCCAAAGCTAACGTACCAAAATCTAACGAGATGTAACTATTCAGTTGCCCAACTTCTGTCGCTATCGGATTGACTAAGACGAAAAGTCTGCCTTGTGTAATATTTCCCATCGAGTCTGTGGTAATAGCAGGTGGCCATAATGGGTTGAGTGTTCCGTTTGTATTATTAATCGTCTGCACACCATCAAAGAATGACCAACTGGTCAAAATTCCACTGATGTCATACTCAGTGCTATTGGGTGGGATTGGAACACTGGTTGTGACCGAGCCTGTGATTTTCATTGCAGTCGTATACACGCCGTTCACTGACGTAAAGTTGTTGCCTGTGAAAGTGTAGGTTGCAGCATTTGCATAACCGCTTATCAGACAGGCAAGCAAAGCGATACCAATCAATATTCTTTTCATTATTATTCCTTCCTGGTTAATTCGGGGCAGGCAGTCTTTTTAGTATACACAATACATGCAATACCCTTGTCACTCGGACATATCATTGGTGACAAATGTGTCGATGAATACACCTAAACAGGTATTCTTTTTGTTGAATCGGGTAGCTTATTCTCCAAATTCAACCGCGTATGAAACGCTGCTCCTGGCCGATAGTGCCTATACGCGATACTGACGGATGACCGTCAGCTATGTGGCGTAGAGCAGTTATTCAATAACCGAAGATTTGGAACCCTTGAATTGGCGGAATCGGCCAAGAGTTGACATTCAGATAATCAGCGCAGACCCCAATACATGGGACCTAGGATCATTTCCATCTATACTCACGCAATGGATGTTTACGAATTTATACTAATTCCATCCTCCATAATCATCGGGTTGGGAATTGCTGTTCTCTTTGGCGGCCTTGTACGTATTCTTCGAGGCGAATTAAAGGCCGGGTCACTACATTTGTTATGGGTTGCTATGGTATTTGGTTACCAGGTGCAATGGTTCTGGGCAAGTTGGGAATTGAGTACTCACGGTACTTGGCTTTTCCCCGAGTTCATCATCTTTATTATTGGACCGATCGGCTTGTACATGGCAGCCGCAATGTTATTCCCAGCCACTGACTCTGACGAGAGTCTCGACGTTCATTTTTTATCAGGACGTAGGCCATTTTTCTTAATCCTGGCCCTGGTTCTTGCATCCTTTTCCCTATCTGGCTGGTTCGTTGTGAAAGACCCGCTCGGGTATCAGGACCTCTCACGACTCATCGCCATCGTTTTGTACGGAGTCCTCGCGGTAACCAAGCACAGGGGCATTCACTTGGCGAGCGTGCTTTTTTTTCTTGGGTCACTTATCTTGTTCATTTATTTCTTTACATTACGGGTCGGTTAGGACTGCTTCTGTTAAGGATTATCAGGTGCCTGCCGACGAGCAAGGCCTTGCGGGTTAAACCATCGTTTGGGGCAGGCGTCGGATAATCCTTAACAAGAGCGGTCCCACGCCAAGATACGACCAGTAATATGCCATAAACAATGGGAACTTGACATCAAGGCCCGATTAGAGAAGCAGTCATCAACCGACCCTCTTGAACCAGGATAATAATTCATTAATTAAGATGGGCCTGTTGCAAGATACCGCGAGCATGGCTGCGACCTATGACAATAATTTCTGACCCCAAAAACGGGGCCAGAAATATGAAATCCCGCTTATTCTTCTTCCGCAATCCGAACCATGATATGGGCATAAGGGGTGTCGCCCCACATCACGTAGACGGGGTCCTTCGGATCATGTGACATGCCTTTGAGCATTTCCCTGGGAACGATGATCATCATGTGTGGACCTTCCTTGATCCAGTCGTCGACGGCGTTGGGGTCGGTCTGGTAGGGGTCGCTGTTGCTTGTTCCCGGGGCATCTCCCTCACCGGCCAGCATGTAGGAAAAACTGATTTGATTGGCCGTGAAACCTTCCTTATTCATCATCGCGCCGATCAGTTCATTCCATTGCCCCTGGTTGCAAGCTGCGCCCATCGTTGGCGCGGCCGGGAAACAGGTGTAGCCGTTGCTGCCCTGTTTCAGCACATTGCCTTCATGGTCTTTCACGGTTGCGTTGTCAGTGACTGATGCCGGGCCGGCGCTCAGGGCGCTGGCAATCATGGCGGCCTTGTCGCCGGCCAGGGCTGTTCCCGCTGCAATCAGGCACAGGGCCGCACAGGCATTGATTAACATGTGTTTCATTTTGTATCTCCTCAGGTTGATTTTTCTATATGGCGAATATGACTGACGCACGAAAATGCGCGAACAGTACGTTCGTCGCCGTAGAGACGTAGTCGCTATATCATTATTGACTCGTTTACCTCCGTACCCGATGCATAGGTGCGAATTAATTCTTCTTAACCCAGTGATTACACCTCCAATTTCTCTCAAAAGTCAATCATGCAAATGCATCATTATTTTGATGTAAATTTATCAGTTATTTTTAGTGGGAAGGGGTTTGGATCAGACAGCCTGCGTATAGAAGTTATGTTTCCGATCCTAATGTTGACCTTCGTGGAATAACCGCTTATGGCCGACAGCCGAGATAGGCCACTCATCCAGGTTTGGTTCCGGTCTATAACGGAAAGCTGCATTTCACTGGTGTTAAATATCAAGGTCACTTAATACCGGAACCGGCCAGGAACGGACTGTAGTTTCGTTTATATACATTATTCTTTGAGGACGTATACTGAGCCACTATGATTGACCGGCTTCGTAGGACTACCAACGACAAACTTGCAGCCATCTTGAGGCTATTGGTGGGGCTCATATTTGTGATGGCGGGCGTTTTAAAAGTTGTGGTGCCACATTTAGGAGATGCATTTGCAGGACAATTGGCCGCTGCAAGCATCCCATTTCGTGAGTTAAGTTTTATCGTAGTTCCCGTGGTGGAAATGTTAGTTGGGATTTCCTTAATTCTGGGATGGCATGCACGACTTTCAGCTTTAGTCGGCTCGATTGTTATGTTGGTCGCTACTTATGTGCACTTGGTGGCGGACGATCCTTCTCTCTTCCCCTTGCAGCCCGTAGAGCCTATCGGCCCGCTCGTGTTATTGGCGGGACTTCTATACATTCTCTTCAAAGGCGCTGGCGCCTGGAGCGCGGATGTGGGAACAGCAATATACTATTGATGGAGTTCAGGGATTGCCGCTAATGGCTGTGGATTCAACCGGTCAATGCAAAACACAACGGATTTAATTAAATTGGAAGTTCCGCTAGTGTTAAGGATTATCCGACGCCTGCCCCAAACGATGGTTTAACCCGCAAGGCCTTGCTCGTCGGCAGGCATCTGATAATCCTTAACAAGAGCGGAAGTCGAGAGGGAAGATGGCTTAGCGCGAAACTACTCTTATCCAATTCAATTCTTGTGACTGGTACTTCTCGATAGTATCGTAATGCATCTGCACTCGGTTGGCTGCGCCAGGAAGAAAACCAGTACCTTAACGTGCTGCGCGAAGTAGCGCAGATCCATTCCACGACGATCCAACGCCTCATGGGTTACGCCCGGCACGTCAGTCCGTGCGGTTCCCTGGGCTCCTGGCAAATCCCTGACGGCTCTTGGGTGGAATTCTAAGAGTTTAACCTCCAGCCAATTCTTCCAGCATTGACCGGTGACGTGCACGGCTGATGCGATAGCGACTGATGGACAGGATCACCCCCATCCAGATCAGGAATACCACCGGCCCGTAGATCAAGCCCAGCTTGGCGATAACGTCAGGTGGCACGTCACCGACACCGGTCTCGGTGGGGAATGCGATCAGAGACAACAGGATACCGGCAATCAGTGTACCCAGTGCGTCGGCGCATTTGGTGGTAAAAGTAATGGTCGAGGAGATCACTCCTTCGTTGCGACGCCCGGTTTCCAATTCTGTTCGCTCGGTCAGGTCCGCAATCATGGAGCGCCAGCAGATATCGAACACCAGGAAAAGAATGGTCTCGAAAAAACCGGCCACCAGCATGATCCAGAACAGGACCTCACTGCCGTTTTCGGGGAAGAAACCGAGCAGGCGCAGGCTAATGGGAATCACGTTGATAGCCATCGCGCCCAGCATTCCTGCGATGGCCACGGTTTTCTTCTCGCGCCCGACCCCCCAGCGTGCCATGGCCGGCGGCAGGAACAGGGCTGCCAGCGCCATGGGAATGACGATGATGGAAATCTGCTCGCTGGTGAACTCCCAGAAATAGCTGTAGATGTACACCCACAGTGCCACGTAAGTGCCGGTGCCCGCGTAATACAGCACACCACCCGTGACAACAACGCGCGCGGATGCGCTTCTGAAAACATCGACCACCTGGCGGAAAAACTGGCTCGGGCTGAGCCGTTCATCGATATGGTACTGCCTGAGCCGCGGTATGAACCGCCGTAGCCCGATGGTTAAAATCAGCACAGACACCACGATGATGATGGTGCCGAATAAGCCTGCATTCTGGTAACCCGCCGGGTTCATGACACCGTCGGTAATTTCCTCAGTGGGTACCAGCCAAATGGCATACATCAGCACCGACATGCCGTTGCCGAGCACCGAGTAGACGACGTGAAACCCGGTCAGCAAGCGGGTGCGCTCGTCGTAGTCCGAGGTAAGTTCGGCCACGATGGCATAAGCCGGCACCAGGAACATGGTGAGCGCGGTGCGCATCGAAACATTGCAGACCACCAGCCAGGCGAACAGCAGCGTGTCGCCCTCGACGAAGCCCGGCGGGTGCCAGAGAAAATAGAATGAGGCGCCCAGTGGCAGAACCGAAGCGTACAACCAGGGGTGGCGCCGGCCCCACTTCGAATGGGTGCTGTCGGACAGGTAGCCGATCAGCGGGTCGGTGATGGCGTCAAACACCAGGCCGATACCCACCGCCAGGCCGGCCAGGCCCGGGTCCAGTCCCAGCACCTGGCTGTAGTAGATCAGGACGAAGTAGTGAGCATTGTAGAGCACACCATACCCGGCGCCGCCGCCACTGTAAGCCCAGCGCGTACCTGTTGTTATTTCGGGTGCAGCCTGTGCCACTTATACTCCTGTTGGTTGCGGTATTATGTATCCATTACACGCGGTGATACAAAGTCCTGTAGACAAATACTGAGATAGGAGTGCGTGATGAGTCGTAAAACAGATAGAAAAGAGAAGATTCGCTCCCACAACGGTCAGTCAACCACACCCGCTGAAGAACTGCCGCGCTGCGGGACCCCCGTCTACGATATTCTGTCGGAGGCCGATGTCCAGAAGATCCTCGACGCCACCTTTCAGTTGATGAGCGAAATTGGTGTTGCGTTCGATCCGGACCCCCGGGTTCTCGACCGCTTCGCCGATGCTGGCTGCGACATCACGCCGGAAAATGCAGTGAAGTTCGATCGCGGTCTCGTGGAGAATTGTCTTGCAACGGTGGCTAAGAGCGCGAAGGTCTGGAATCGCGACGCCAGCGACTACCTTGAGATCAAAGAGGGGGTGACCTCGTTCATCCCCGGGATGACCTGCATCAAAGTCTTTGACCTCGAGACAGGGGAGTCGAGGGAGAGTACCCGAGAGGATATCGCCACCATCGCTCGGGTCGCCGATGCACTTGCGAACATCGATGGCGTATGCGTGCCGGTCAAAGACGTCCCGCGCTCGACCCTCCAGGGCGAGATCGGGGAGTTCGTGGCAATGGCCGAGAACACCACCAAACCCCTCGAGTATCTGTGCGAGAACAGCATCGCCTTCGACGCGGTCATCGAGATGGCCGCCGCTATTCGAGGGGGAATGGACCAGCTCGCCAAAAAGCCCTACTTCACTCAGATCGTCACGCCACTCCCGCTCTACTACGCCAAAACGCACAGCGACCAGATCATTCGGGGTGCCGAGTGTGGAATCCCGGTGACGGTGGGGACCATTTCGATCGGCGGTGGCACGGCTCCCAGCACGATCGCGGGTTGCATGACCCACAGTCTTGCCACTGACTTCGCCGGCACTGTTCTGTCGCAACTCGTTCGAGAGGGCTCGTTCTGCATCGGCTCTTCGGAAAACTCCTTCATGGAACCCGCGACGGGAAACCTTGGGAACGAGGTCCCTGATCTGTTGGCAGACATGGCCATGCGCCAGGTCAGGAGTCACTACGGACTGCCCCCGCTTGCCGGAGGTGGCGGAGGTTCTTCTGCGCAACGCTTCAATCAGGATGCGGCCATGCAGGTTGGAATCGGGTTGATGGAAGCGTTCTACCTGCAACCGGGCACGTTGGACTACTCGGGCATATTAAACGCAGGGATCACCTTTTCTTTGCACTCATTGCTGCTCTGCAATGATCTCGCCGGAATGCTCCGTTGCATGTGGCAGGGGATCCCCGTCGATGATGATCACCTTGCTTTGGATGTCACCCGGTCCGTGGGGCTGAAGGGCAACTATCTCGGAGAGAGTCACACGTTCAGGCACTGCCGAGACAATTACTGGAATAGCCGTTTTTTTGGCGCCGCGTTCCCTCTGAGCTCGAGCACCGTTCCGGACAAGGATCTGATCGAGCGAATCGACGACGATCTGCGCGAGATCCTGGCGAACCATCGACCTGAACCGATGCCCGATCCGATTCGAGAGAAGATTCACACGATCCTCGGAAGATTCGAGGCTGCGTAGTCACACTCGTTCGCAACCGTCGGAGCGGTTCCGGTAAGTCACCTCAACGTATAGAAAGCGGCCTTCGCTGCCAGGATTTCGAGTGTTCGCTTGTGGCCGGGTCCAGCCCAAAGCATCTCTGAAATTTGAACTGAGATAACGTCTGCAATGCGGACCTAAGCCGTCACTCATATGACACGAATTTGAGAGACCAATTGGGCAGCACCCGGCCAACAGCGGTATTAAGCCAGACCCGGATTACGGTCAATACCCAGCGAGAGCCTGGCATTTTCCAAGCATACTTTTTTTTGGAATTTCATCGCTCAATCTCCTCTTTCACATTGCCCGCATTTTCAGGCGAGGATAAATGACCCGTCTAATTCTCTTCTGGCTCGTACCAAGGCTTCTGCAGGCGCCAATCCTGATCCTGCAAGTTGTAGCGTTCTGCGTGCTCATCCAGCATTTTGTTTTGCGCGTTGAAGGCAGGCCCCCATTCTCCATTCTTGATGAAGTCACTCATTGGGTCAGGCACCCCTGCTTGCGGCGGGGGTTGCTTCGCAGTGCCCGGCACGGCCCAGGCGTTACCTGTGGCCACCGCCATGCGTTCTCTTACCTCGTCTTTGGTTATATTCCAGACCATCATGTCCGACCCTATCGATAGCGGACCATCGTAGGTTTCCCGAATACCGTCATAGTAGAGGTTGTACTGTTGAGTCCCTTTGTCGAGTAACGCGTGATATGCGATGGCATACCGAGGCTTAATCGTACTCATAATTTTTCCAAAAGACTGGGGCGAGGTATGAAATTCACAGCAGGCCCGCCAGGCTAGTTGTGCCGGCTGGTTACCCAGCGTGGTGAATATTTCCGGTGGATTGAAAGCCTCGTGGATAACGACATCTGCATCTCTGGCGTATTCCACTAACCATTTATTCGGTGACGTATCACCACCGAATATAATCTTGAGCCCCGCGTACTCGAGAATGAAACTGACAGGGCCATCACCGGTGTGTATGGCAGGAATGGAACGGATCGTCACTCCGTTCTCCTGATAGATAACCTCATTGACACCCTTGTAATCAAATTCGTGTACCGTGATCTGACCAGGGATCGGCGTAATCTTAAATTCGCGGGTTCTTTTGTCCCAGGTGTTTGCCAGCAAAAAGTGCTTGATCGCAAATGCCGTGCCCATGTCCTCTGTTGCCCCGGTGGGTCCCCATATCTCGAGCGGTACCGGGCGGCCTGCTGTCCAGCCACCGGCCCACAGTGAATCCAGATCGCCCCAGTGGTCCGTGTGCAAATGGCTGAGAAAGAGTTTGGTGAGGTACTGGTAGGGGATCATCAGTGACGCGATATTCCGCATCGAACCCGAGCCAATATCGAAAATAAATTTGTCACCGTTGCCCAGTTCGAACAGAAAACATGCTGATGCCTGGGCCATTCGCTGATCCGGCATGCCGGTGCCGCAGGCGATAATGCGGATTTCGTCTTCGGCAAGCACTTCGGTACCGGGATAGTAAACATAACGGTCCGGTGCTATTTCGTTGGGTCCTTCCACCACTCCGCCGGCCGCAAAGGCGCTGATTGGCGTCAACAGCATGAGGCTATAAACAATCAGTAGGGTCCTGATATTCATGATTCTCTCCTGGCAGACATGTGCTGGATTATCGGATTGGTCCCAACATCCGCACTCTGAAGAATAGTTATGTTGAATCATTTTAACGCCAATAACCCTGATTCACATCACAAAACTGAACTCAACCGGAATAATTGGCTGGAATTGTCCATTTCGGCAAAGAACTCCGCATGGCATTACTGTCGGATAATGGGTTTTCGGATGACGTGTCTGAACCTTCAATACGAGCCTATCGCCAAGGTACTGATTCAGGCATCAATCACACTTGCGAGCGGGGAAACCCAAAGACCGCAACGGGTCGGTTGCCACCTATCGCCATCGTGGCACACGGCTGACCGCTCCTGGCCGACTCCGGTTATAAGCATCACTGAAAATTACACCAGGCGAGTAACCGCTTATTGCGCAGCACCGGCCCCTCGGCCCTGGCTGTGGCGTATAGCAGGTAGCGGCCAGAGGACTACTTTCGGTATGAGGGCTCACAGCAGCTAACGTCCCAAAGCCGAAGCAGGATTGTCGAGCATTCACAATGCGAATTTCTTGTCGCAAGAAGATAATCCGATAGGTGTACAATCAGTAAACTGGTGATGAATGCCCTGTAGCGAGTATCGAGGGTTTATATATGAGGTTCAGCGAAATAATCAGAAAGCCACTCCCCTTTACTTTAGCCCTGGTTCTGATCCAGCCGGTTTTGGCGCAGGATGCCGGTAACACACCAGAAAACGCTGCCGGGGTACTTTTATCCACACCCGCATACTCGCCTTACGCCAACCGCGACTACCCCTCTCGTCCGCTGTTCGGCGACACCCACCTGCATACCGTAAATTCGTTGGATGCCGGCCCGATCGGCACACGCCTTGGTCCCCGTGATTCGTACCGTTTTGCCAGGGGTGAGCAGATCAACTCGAACACCGGCCAGCCGGTGAAACTATCACGTCCGCTGGACTTCCTGGTGGTGGCTGATCATTCCGATGGCATGGGCTTTTTCCCCCTGCTTGTAAACGGCGACCCCACCGTCATGTCCGATCCCCAAGGCCGAAATTGGAACAAGATGCTCCATGACGACAAGGGAATGGAAGTGGCCCTGGATATGATCAAGAATTTCGGCCAGGGCACACTCAATAATCTGCCCGTTCCAGGAACCAGGCCTTATGCCAAAGTCTGGGAGGACAACATCGCTGCCGCGGATGAATATAACGAGCCGGGGCGTTTTACCTCCTTAATCGGCTTCGAGTGGACATCAGGCACCAACGGCAACAATCTGCACCGCAACGTGGTATTCCGCGACGGCGGTGACAGGGCTGGCCAGGTCGTACCGTTCACGACCCAGAAACCGCTGGGTAGCGATAACCCCGCGGACTTATGGAATTGGATGGCCGCCTACAAGGAAAAGACCGGCGGTAATGTATTGGCTATCACCCACAACGGCAATCTTTCCGGTGGCCTCATGTTCCCCACCGTCGAGGCTTTTGGCAAAAAGATTGATCGTCAATATGCCCAGGAGCGTATCAGGTGGGAACGTCTTTATGAAGTCACCCAGACAAAGGGCACCAGCGAGGCACACCCCTTCCTGTCCCCGAACGACGAGTTGGCCGATTTTGAAATTTGGGACGCGGGCAACCTCGATCTGAGTGCAAAGCATGAGTCGAGTTGGTATGAACATGAGTATGCGCGTGCCGCCTACAAAAATGGCTTGAAGCTGGAGAAGAAACTGGGTGTCAACCCTTACAAATTCGGTATGGCCGGTGGCACCGATGCCCACACTGGCATACCCACTACCAGAGAGGAGAACTTCTTCGGGAAGATCACACCGGCAGAACCCAGCCCAGAGCGAATGACCAATGCAATGTTCCAGAATAAGGAACTCGGCTTGGAATACATGGATTGGGAAGTGGCTGCATCTGGTCTAGCCGTAGTTTGGGCGACCGAGAACACCCGCAAATCCATCTGGGATGCCATGCATAGGCGCGAGACCTACGCCACTACCGGCACACGCATGATGGTGCGGTTCTTCGGTGGCTGGGAGTTCAAACCTGAGGATGCACATGACCGACTGCCAGCACACATTGGCTACACCAAGGGCGTACCCATGGGTGGCGATCTGGACAAAGCGCCAAAAGGTAAATCGCCAACTTTCCTTGTGGCCGCTCTCAAAGACCCAATCGGTGCCAACCTGGATCGCATTCAGATCATCAAAGGTTGGATTGATAAGAAGGGCAATGTCCATGAAAAGGTATATGACGTCGTGTGGGGAGACGCTGACAAACGTAAATTGGGCGTTGACGGCAAACTTCCGCCAGTAGGTACTACAGTGGATGTCGAAAACGCTACATGGACTAACACCATTGGTGATTCCGAGCTGATTACGGTATGGAAAGACCCCGACTTCGATGCCGGCCAAAGTGCGTTTTACTATGCAAGAGTTGTGGAAATACCAACGCCACGCTGGACGGCATACGACGCGAAGCGTTTTGGCGTTGAGCCTATGCCTGGCACGCGGATGACAATTTCTGAACGAGCTTACACCTCACCAATCTGGTACACACCATAGGCATTCCAGATTTCAGGCTAAAGTAGAGAAACCCAGTACCTCACCGGGTTTTTCTATGACCGCTTCTCTAATCAGGCCTTGATGTCAAGTTCCCATTGTTTCTGGCATATAACTGGTCGCGTCTTGGTATGGGTCACGCTTCTCTTCGCAGTCAGTGCTGGTTACTGACCAGCCGCTTGGCCGATTCCGCCAATTCAAGGGTTCCAAATCTTCGGTTATTGAATAACTGCTCTACGCCACATAGCTGACGGTCATCCGTCAGTATCGCGTATAGGCACTATCGGCCAACAGGAGACATTCGCAGTAAAGAAAGAGCCGCCAGTGATTGACGGCCCTTGTGGATTAATTCAGTTCTTAATCTCGCCGTTTACGATGACGATAGGCGGTGCTGCGGTGTCATGTTCGTGGTAAAACAACGCAGCACCTATTTCACCTTTTTCGATCACAACAATCTCAGGCGGCCCTCAACCACAATGCCGTAAGGTTTTGCCCCACCAAACGACACCAAACCCATTCAGGCGTGCAAGCTAATCACCACCATCACAGGGCGGAAGACATCCGTCAAAACAATGGAATTCGTCAAGTTCGTCCATGGCCTCAACCACATCAATTTCAGAACGTTTCACATTTAGTACCAAAGACATGAGGCTGAGCGCAATATTGCCACAGGCGTTTTCACTGCCCTGAGGTGTGCTCAAGGGATTCCCGTCCAAGATCGTGTCGCAGTTGAGATGGGTGCAGTAGGCGTGACACATACCCACCTCGCCAGCTGGGAATCTTAATTAATCCCTGTATTTTCCTTAATAGACAGGGAAATAAAACAGAGACGGGTGCGCAGCAGACTGTCAGCACAGCCATACAGTCTGGTCTCCGATAGAAGTCTCTGTCGGAGATCATAAAACACTTTATTATTCAGTAAGATACAACCAGTCTTGTCGTTGAAAAGCGAACTAAAATCATCTGATTTTGTTCGAAATCACTCTTTTTACCGCATAAGCCTCTTTAGCTAAATTTAGTGGTTCGGTTCTGTAAAAACTGAATTGGAACAATATGTTACATGCTATGGGTAATTCTTTGGTCTCGTATATTAGCTGAGACTAATGTAGTGTTTTGTACATTATCCTTAATAATATATATTGAAATATACACTATATTATTTAATGTATGGTATAATATACATATGGCAAAGAATACCCGTGCTCCCATTTCCAACCATACTCGCAGAACGTTAAAAATTCTGGCAGCAATGATCGCTGCTGCGCGCAAGGAAAGGAAAATGAGCCAGTCAGAACTAGCCCAACGTTTAGGCGTGAGCCGACTGACCGTTCGGGCAATCGAACAAGGCAGTTCTACCGTGGCAATAGGTACCGTATTCGAGGCTGCTGTTACTGTCGGTATACCCTTATTGGCCGAGGACAAAAAAGAACAGGATCGGCTGGCTACCAGCATTGCTGCTATTGCCCGTGTACTTCCGGAAAGAGGTCGTGGAAGAAACCAGGTAGTTGACGATGACTTCTAAGTCCAAAAGCCCAGCCGGCGCACATGAAGCCTATGTCTGGATGTGGTTGCCCGACGAGATTAAGCCAGTGGTTGTGGGCCGTCTATACGATGCAGGGGAAAGTCCGCAACGCTTCTTTTTTACCTATGGTAGAAGCTATCTAGATCGCCCCAATGCAATTCCTCTTTCTCCCTATGAGTTGCCACTCCAGCGTGGCCAACAGGAACCGCAAGGGTTGAACATAATTCCCGCCTGTCTGCGTGATGGCGCCCCGGACGCTTGGGGACGTCGGGTGCTGGAAAACCAATATGGCGAAACGAGTCTTTCAGAACTGGATTATTTCCTGCTCTCTCGCAGTGACCGTATTGGTGCGCTCGATTTCCAATCTTCCAGTTCAAACTATGTGGCGCGCGACTCTGAACAAACACAAATGAAGCACTTACTCGAAGCTGCCGAGTTGTTTGAGAAACGCCAACCTCTACCACCTGAACTTGAGCGTGCACTTTTCCGTGGCACATCAGTGGGCGGTGCCAGGCCAAAAGCATTAGTAGAACAAGAAAATAAGCAGTTCATTGCCAAACTTAGTCTGTCGAGTGACACCTATGATATCGTCAAGGCAGAATTTGTTGCCATGCGACTGGCAGAAAAATGCAGTTTGGAGGTTGCACCGGTTTCACTAATAAGGTCCATGGACAAAGACGTACTGCTGGTGGAGCGCTTTGACCGGAAAGTGACTGAAAGCAAAATGTGTAAGAGGCACATTCTTAGTGCGCTAAGTCTGCTGCTATTAGATGCGATGGAAGCCCGCTATGCCAGTTACCTGGATCTTGCTGATCAGGTTCGTCAGCGATTTATAAATCCAAAAGCCAGTTTGCACGAGTTATTTGCACGTATAAGTTTTAACATTCTGATTGGCAATACTGATGATCATGCCCGTAACCATGCGGCATTTTGGGATGGCAACACCCTGACTCTAACTCCGGCCTACGATATTTGCCCACAACCGCGTGCTGGTGGTGAGGTCAACCAGGCAATGGGTATTGGCGGTCAGCGCAGAAATCTGGCTACGTTGGAAAACCTCCGTTCCGTGTGCCAACATTTTATGTTGTCAAATGATGAGGCAACCGCTTTGAGTAATGAGCAAGAGCGAATAATAAGGGCTGAGTGGGGAACAGTCTGTGAGGAAGGGAACCTACCACCCGGTGAGCGTGAGAGGTTATGGCAAGGTGCGGTGTTAAATCCATTCTGTTTTGAGGGTTGGCACTGACGAATCTAAAATCGAACCAGGGGTTCGAGAGACTGTTCCCCAGCCATACAGTCTGGTCTCCGACGGTAGTCTCCGTCGGAGACCAGGAATCTCTCAAGTATTCAGCTCGTTACAGCATCTCTGGTCGATTAAAAGCGAACCAAACTCACTTCATTTTACTCAAAATTGCTCGTTTTCCC